>Ga0265298_10002494_pt1 | contig 25461 bp, 20 predicted proteins | sample AusTroGonzalo_MG_3_FD_193486 | JGI IMG/M metagenome (GOLD analysis project Ga0265298, IMG submission 193486) | Bovine rumen microbial communities from tropical cattle in Woodstock, Queensland, Australia - Gonzalo_01 | ecosystem: Host-associated > Mammals > Digestive system > Stomach > Rumen ...
CGGTCAGGAGGTTGGTGGCGGCGTATTCATAAATCAATGACGGGCGTCCAAAGCCGCGGCTTATCGTAAGGCTGTCTATGGTGCGGTCACCGGTATGGGACTTGCCGCGGCGTATCAGCTTCTTCAGGGAGCTGTCCACGCTGTACTCCATACGTTCCGTCAGGTCTATCGCAGGGGCGCTGTTCAAGCTCATGCCGCCGCGTGAGGTGGCGGTCAGCAGACGGTTCATGCCGTCGTAGCTGAACGTGTAGCCGCTGTAGTTCTGGTTCGTTCCGGGGTTGAGAAGGCAGTCTGTCATGGCGCTGATGCTGCCGTTGTAGCACGGGGTGCCGGGACCGGAGGCGTAGTACAGGTTCTCGTCCACGAGGTATATGCCCTGGTACTGGCCGGACTGGGCATAGTGACGGGTCAGATTGCCGTGCAGGTCATGGCTGTACTCCTCAGTTATGATGCCGTTGAATGCCTGGCGTGAGCTGATACGGCCCAGTAAGTCATACACCGTTGACGAGACGGTGATGTAGGAATGTCCGTCAGCTGACAGCTTTTCCGTTACAGGCAGGTCTGAGACCGCGTCATAACTGATGCTGTCTGTTACGCTGTGCACCAGCTGGCCTGTCTTGTACAGGGATGTGGTGGCGGATGTGGTCCGACCGGTGTATGAGTAGGGATATTGGTTATTTACCGTCATGTCTTCAAATTCAAAGTAACAGGAAAGCCTGTTTATACACATTTAATACAAAAATAGGTTTTGTCGTTTATCATCTTCCACCACTAACATTATTTAACTGTGTCGTTCTTCAAGAAAAATCTTAACACACACAAAGGGGGACTGACTTTACTATGTTACTGTTTTAACGGAGTTTGTGGGACTCGAAGTGGTTGCGGATGGAGAGGAAATAGAATGTGACTCCAAATGCGTTGATAATCCAGGAGGCCCAGAAGGCGCTGTGGTAGCCAAAGTATTCACTGAATAGGCCACCTATGAGTACGCCCAAGCCTACACCGGCATCCCAGGAGGTCAGTATGGAGGAGTTTGCAGTACCGCGCTGCGAGTGTTCCGCCAGGTTGATGAACATGGTCTGGAAGGCGGGATACATATGGCCGTTGCCCAGACCTATTATAAGTGCGGCTCCATAATAGCCTATGGGGTTGTGGAGTGCTGCAAACAGCAGATATCCTACAAGTGATACGCACATGCCCATGGAGGCGTTGCGTGATACCTTGCCGTCACGCAGATACCTTGCTCCTGTAAGACGGGACAGTATGAGGCCGATGGCGCAGAGCCCGAAAAAAAGTCCCGTTCCACCGGTTATTCCCAACTCCTCCTTGCCATAAATGGCCACGTATGTGGAGATGATTCCGTAGCTGAATGCAAAACAGGCAATGCCTATAGCCTCACGCCAGCCGTGGAGCAGGAAAAAACGGTCAAGTGAAAGGACTTTCTTTTCTGGAACAAAATCCCTTTTGGGCAGATGGATTGAAAGCTCCAGCAAGAGTCCTATGAACGATGCTGCCAATGATACCCAGAAAAGAGCCTTGTAATTACCCTTGAACGCTTCAAGCAGAAAGATGGCGATAGCGGGTCCGAGCGCCATAGCCAGGTTGTTGCTGAGTCCGTAGTAACCGATTGCTTCACCGCGTCGTGAGGATGGTACGGCATCAATGGCAACCGTACTGGCCGCTACCGTGGTAGCTCCGAATGGAGCACCGTGCAGGGTTCTGAAAACGGCGAATGCTGCCAGGGAGCCGGCCGCCAGATAGCCTGCAAATATTCCAAAGAACAGAAAACCGCAGACCACAAGCACAGTCTTGCGCGGAAAACTGTCAACAAGATATCCGCTGAACGGCCTGATAACCAGCGCCATGATGGTATATCCGGTAAGCACCATGCCAATGGTATCCTTGGTGGCTCCGAATGTCTCGCTAAGGTATAGAGGCAGCAGTGGAACTATGAGCATAAAAGAGAAATGGACCAAGAAATTTGTGGTCCATATCTTTATGTAGTTTGCATTCCAGAGCTTCTCAAGAGTCATAGTCTTACGCTGTCATTCACCTGAATTGCATATCTGTTGCATCAGGTGAGCGGTTTCAAGGGCATCCTTTGAATAGTATGTGGCGCCAATGGCACTGGCTATATCAGGAGTCATGACGGCTCCGCCCACTATGATGGGGCAGGTTATGCCGTTAGCACGCAGATGCTCTATGGTCTCTTTCATGGAGTCAACGGTGGTGGTCATAAGGGCGCTCAGACCAACTGCGTTGGGATGCTCGCTGCGGGCGGCATCAAGCACGGTCTCCTTGGGCACATCCTTGCCAAGGTCTGTTACGCTGAATCCGTGACTCTGTACAACCACCTTCACAATGTTCTTGCCTATGTCGTGGACATCGCCCTTGACAGTGGCTATGACCAGATGTCCCTTGGCAGCCTCGGTATCATTTGTGCTGAACTGTTCAGAGATGACGGCGAATGCCAGCTTTGCAGCCTCTGCAGAGCGGATAAGCTGCGGCATGAACACCTCATTGCGTGCAAACCGTGCGCCTACATCACCTAAAGCGGGTATGAGAATCTCATTTATGACGCGGTCCTTGCCCATATCAGGCAGTTCACGCTCTATGCACTCCTTGACACGGTCTTTGAGACCTTGTGATACGGCATTGTACAGGTTGTCAACGGTCTGCTCCTCGGCTGCCTGGGTGTTGAAGTATATGAAACCCGCGCAGCCAGGGTCATTACCTGTAAGTGTCATCGATGCTCGTACGGTTGCTACCGTATCATGATCCAGCGGGTTCATGATGGGCATATCGAGTCCGCCCATGAAAGCCATGGCCAGGAAGTTGCGGTTAAGGGTGCCGCGTTCAGGCAGACCGAACGATACGTTTGAAAGGCCTACGGTAGTTAGTACACCCAGTTCCTTAAGTGCGGTTAGGGTATTGATGGTTATCTTGGCGTATTGCTGGTTTGATGAGATGGCCATTACCAATCCGTCAAATACAAGCAGACGGCGATCAATACCCATATTCTCAGCACGTTCAATTATACGTTTTGCTATCTCGATACGGGCCTCAGTGGTCTCAGGAACACCGCGTTCATCAAGCGGCAGGGTTACAGAGGGAGCCTGGTAACGGGCTATGATGGGCAGTAGGCGTGACATTGACTCCTCTGCTCCGTTCACGGAGTTGATCATGGGTACACCGTTGTACAGACGGATTGCAGCCTGGATAGCTTCCGGGTTGGATGAGTCAAGCTGTAGCGGCAGGTCACAAACCTCCTGAACCTTGCGTACGGCCTGGCATAAAAGTGCCTTTTCATCGGAGTTTGGAACACCGCAGTTCAGGTCCAGGAAATCAGCTCCGGCATCTTTCTGTGCAAGCGCTTCATGCTGCAGGTACTCAAAGTTACCCTCAGCAAGTGCGGCTTTGAGCTTTTTCTTGCCTGTGGGGTTGAGACGCTCACCGCATATAAGGCCCTTCTCAAGACGGAGCATTATGGTTGATGAACAGATGTATGTTCCGTCAGGTTTTGAGATCTCAGGTGCGGGCTGGCCCTTATATACTGATATGGCCTTTATGGTAGATGGTGATGAACCGCAGCATCCGCCCAGTATGGAGGCGCCGGCCTCAATCAGTTCCTTGCCTATCTTTACAAAGTCCTGGTCAGTCCAGTTATAAACCACCTGCCCGTCACGCATCTCAGGCAGACCTTTGTTAGGCTGGGCCAGGATGGGGCAGTTGGCAAAAGGTTTCATGCGGCGAACCACATCTACCACTCCCGCGGGATTGTTGGAGCAGTTTACGCCCAGCACGTCAACGCCCAGTGATGAGAGTGTAAGGGATACAATCTCTGGTGTGGAACCGGTAAGTGTGCGGCCCTGCTCGTCGAAAGTCATTGAGGCGAATATGGGCTTGCTGCATACGTCACGTATGGCCAGTATGGCGGCACGCAGTTCATAGAGGTCACTGAATGTCTCCAGCAGGAATCCGTCAACGCGGTCATAGGTATATTCCGCTACCTGACGGAAGTTGTCATAGGCCTGCTCAAATGTAAACGGGCCTACGGGCTCCATGAGCTGGCCGGAGGTGGAGACGTCAAACATGACCATTGCCTTGTTGCCAACGGCTGTGCGGGCATTCTGTATGGCGGCGTCAGCTATCTCCTGCCACGTATATTCATGTGATTGCCACTTGGCGGGGTTGAGCTCAAATGAGTTACAGGTTATGTATTGGGCTCCGGCCTCAAGGTAGTCAGTGTGCATCTTCTGCACACGGGCCGGATTGGTGAGGTTGAGTACAGCCACACCGTTGTGCTTGGATTTGCCCTCATCACCAGGTTCCTTGGGATGGGCATCGGCAAGCACAGTTCCCTGCGCTCCGTCAAATATCTGTATCTTGTCTATTGTCATCTTGCCGTCTTATTTGAAGAAACCTGATGCCACATAGCTTATGTTGTCCATAAGCTTGCTTATGAATCCGCTCTTGTTCATTGAGTAGATGTGGATTCCGTCCACGTCATTGGCCATGAGGTCAAGTATCTGGTAGCTGGTAAAGATGAGTCCTATCTCTTCAATGGCATCCTTGTCATCCTTGTACTGGTCAAACTGGTTGAGCAGCTTGAGCGGAACCTTGCAGCCGCTCATCTGTATCATACGGTTTATCTGGTTATAGTTGGTAACCGGCATGATTCCCGGTATGATGGGTACGGTGACGCCGGCCTTGCGGGCCTTGAGCAGGAAGTGGTAGAATACCTCGTTGTCAAAGAAAAGCTGGCTGTTGAAGAACTCCATGCCGGCATCCTGTTTTACCTTGAGGAACTCAATGTCAGTGGCGATGTTGTCAGCCTCAGGATGCTTCTCGGGGTAGCATGCTCCGGCCATGCCGAACGTGCCGTCATACTTGGTTTTTATATATGCTGCCAGGTCACTGGCATGTTTGAAATCTGAGAATATGGGTGTTTCAGTATCCTTGGGTATATCACCGCGCAGAGTCAGGATGTTCTCCACACCGTAGTTCTTGAGCTCATCGCAAACGCTGTCCACCTTCTCACGGGTGGATGCTACGCATGTAAGGTGGGCAAGGGGTAGAGCATTTGTATTATCCTTGATATTCTTGGCTATCATGGCGGTATTGCTGAGGGTGTTGCCCAGTGCTCCGTAGGTAACGCTCATGTAATCCGGACTGTAACTTGCCAGCTGCTTGATGGTCTTGTCAATCAGGGTAAATGTATCCTCCTCTCTCTTGGGAGGGAAAATCTCAAATGAAAGGGTTTTTTTCTTGGCAAGAATCTCTGAAATCTTCATCTTGATATTATTGGGTTTGGATTATTTGTTCAAATAACGTTCAGCTTCAATGGCGGCCTTGCATCCGCTGGCGGCAGCGCATACAGCCTGACGGTAAACGGGGTCAGCCACATCGCCTGCAGCAAAAACACCGGGTACATTTGTTACGGGAGTACCGTTAACGGTCTTGATATAGCCGTTTTCATCAGTCTCTATCCAGGGCTTGAATACATCTGAGTTGGGCTTGTGGCCTATAGCCAGGAAGAATCCGTCAATGGGGCGCTCATAATGCTCCTCAGTGGGCAGACCCAGGTCCTTGACCAACTTTACGCCCTGTACCTTGCTGTCGCCGGTAAGGCCTTCTGCATTATGGCTGAACAGGACCTCTATCTTGGGGTTCTCAAGTACACGTTTCTGCATTATGTCGCTGGCGCGCAGGTAGTTCTTACGCACTATCAGATAGACTTTGCTGGCCAGGGTAGAGAGATAGTTGGCTTCCTCACATGCGGTATCGCCGCCGCCTACAACTGCCACTATTTTCTTGCGGAAAAAGAATCCGTCGCAGGTGGCGCAGGCGCTCACTCCGCGTCCGGCGTATTTCTTCTCATCCTCCAGACCCAGATACTTGGCTGATGCACCGGTTGATATGATAACGGTGTCAGCCTGCAGTTGTGTGCCGTCATCAATGGTAACGGTGTAGGGGGCTGCACTGAAATCAACAGCAGTTACAATGCCCATGCGTATATCGGCTCCGAATCTCTGTGCCTGTGCACGCAGGTCTTCCATCATGTCATATCCGCTTACTCCCTGAGGGTAGCCGGGAAAGTTCTCAACCACGGTAGTGGTTATGAGCTGACCTCCGGATTGCGGGCCTTCATAAAGTACGGGGCTCAGGTTGGCGCGTGAAGCATATACTGATGCGGTGAATCCGGCCGGTCCGGATCCGATGATAAGGCATTTTACTCTTTCCATATAGTGTGTTTCAGTTTTTATCTCAAATCAATAATCTCAGCATCCTTGTAATCTTTGACAGGGCAGGTGAATGTGCTTTTGTCAAACTTCTGGTCAGGGAGGTATTCATTGAGCAGGACAGTTGCCGTGAGATTTCCCAGTTCGTCTGCAAAGACGATGTTGATGCTCTTGAAAACGTAAGTTTTTGGGTCAACTATTACGGTTATGGTGTGGATGCCCTCCACGCTGTGTTCAGCATTTGAGGCAATCAGGACAAATGTATCAGTGCCGTTTCCACTTATTGTAAACCCCTTGTGTTTGCTTAACAGGCTGATAATATCGTAACGGGCCTTTTCCTCGGGGGTGGGTTCGGTGATGTAAATCTCCTCAATTCCTGAGCCGAAATCATTTCCGCGCCATAGCGTCTTGCCGTCAAACCACATGAGATTGTCATCCTCCTGAACATAGAAACTTGTGCCTGACAGCTTGAGTTCCAGATCAATGCGGTCAGTACTGTTGTCATTCTTGATTTCTGCTTCAAGTGACATGGATATGTCTCCGTCTTTCTCAAGCTTGGAGACGGTTTTCTGCAACAGTTTTTCTGCACTGTTCTGTGCTGATAATTGCAGAATACCCATGACTGACATCAGGAAAAGCAGATACTTGCGCATGTTTACTGTATGTTGTAGGTTTCAAGAATGCGGTCAAGCTGGACCTCATCAGTTACAAGAACAGGGCGTGGCTTGCTTCCGTCGGCTTTTCCCACTATACCAACGGCTTCAAGCTGGTCCATAAGACGGCCTGCGCGGTTGTAGCCGATGGCGAACTTGCGCTGTATGAGTGATGTGGAGCCTGACTGGTTGACTACCACAAGACGTGCGGCCTCTGCGAACATGGGATCGAATTTGCCCATTTCAACGCCGCTGTCCATGCCGCCGCCCTCATTCTCATCAACATATTCAGGCAGAGGATATGCCTCAGTGTAACCCTGCTGACGGCTTATGTACTGGCATATGGCGTTAACTTCAGGAGTATCCACGAATGCGCACTGTACACGTACGGGATCGCTGCCTGACAGGAACAGCAGGTCACCGCGTCCTATCAGCTGGTTGGCACCAGGACGGTCCAGAATGGTACGTGAGTCAATCATTGAACTTACGCGGAATGCCATACGGGCGGGGAAGTTGGCCTTGATGGTGCCGGTAATGATATTTGTGGTAGGACGCTGTGTGGCTATGATCATATGCATACCCACGGCGCGTGCCTTCTGGGCTATACGTGCAATAGGCATCTCAATATCCTTGCCCGCAGTCATGATAAGGTCACCGAACTCATCAATAACTACAACAATATACGGCAGGTAACGGTGGCCTTTTTCAGGATTGAGCTTACGGTCCTTGAACAGGTTGTTGTACTCAATCACAGAGCGTACATTGGCATCCTTGAGCAACTCATAGCGGTTATCCATCTCTATGCAGAGTGACTTGAGTGTGTGGATTACCTTGGTGGTGTCTGTTATGATGGCGTCGGTTTCATCGGGCATTTTGGCCAGGAAATGTTTGATGATGGGAGCGTAAATGCTGAACTCAACCATCTTGGGGTCAACCATAACCAGCTTGAGCTCTGCGGGATGCTTCTTGTAGAGCAGTGAAGTGATGACGGCGTTCAGACCTACGGATTTACCCTGACCGGTGGCGCCGGCTACAAGCAGGTGAGGCATCTTGGCCAGGTCAAACATGAATACCTCATTGGTGATTGTGCGGCCCAGCGCTACGGGAAGTTCCATCTTGCTCTCGGCAAACTTTCTGCTGTTGAGGATGGACTCCATTGATACCATAACGGGTTTGGCGTTTGGAACCTCAATACCTATCGTACCCTTGCCGGGTATAGGCGCAATGATACGTATTCCAAGGGCGGCCAGACTCAAAGCTATATCGGCCTCAAGGTTGCGTATCTTTGAAATGCGTACACCGGCGGCGGGAGTAATTTCATACAATGTGATGGTAGGACCTACGGTGGCGTTAATTGTTTCAATTTCTATACCGAAATCCCGTAATACCTGTATAATGCGGTGCTTGTTGGCCTCCTGCTCCCTCTCGTCAATGGCTGGAGCGTCATTGTCATAGTGTTTGAGCAGGTCCAGGGTAGGGAATTTGTAATGTGACAGGTCCAGACGCGGATCATAGGGCTCCTGGATCTTGCCGTCGGCTTTTTCATCCTCACCGGCTGCGGTTATGGTCATCTTAATATCCTCTGCAGGAGTCTCCGGCTTTTCCGCAGGCGCGGGTTGGGCGGGTTTCTCTACAGTTTCAGGCTCATCCTGCGCTGCTGTGATATCAGGGGCTGTGGCATATGGGTCATCGTCAGTGATATCGGTCTCATCAGCATCCATGCCGGCAGTAGTTTCAACTGCAGGCTCGGTCTCAGTTTCAGGTTCTTTTTCTTTTTCATGTCTGCGGATTCCCTGTTTCATGCGGTCTGCACCACCGCGTATGAATTCTATGGTACGGCGTGTCAGATAGATGCAGTAGAGCAGCATGGTAAGCACGAGCAACAGGATAAGCCCCCATACTCCAATGTTGTTACACAGGAAATTTGTGGCATTCATTCCATGGGTGCCGCCTGGACCGGGATCCAGGAAAGAGCTCTTGAAAATGCCCAATCCTGAAAATGTCCAGTGTAAGAATACAGAGAGCCATACCATGAGGAAGGTGCAGCTTACAAACCAGCGCACCAGCTTGAAATGGGTTATACGCATCATGTTGAGGCCGCATGCGGTAAGGAATACGGGTATCAGCACAGACGGAAGTCCAAACCAGCCGTTTACCATGAATTCGGCAAGTTTTGCACCCAGGTTGCCGCCTTTGTTGGTGATTTCACCTATGCCGCTGCTCACTGCGCTCTGGTCAGTGCCGCCATTGAACAGGAAAGAGATGTAGGCGCCAAAAGCAAATATGGCGATAACCGTCAGCACGGCTCCTCCCGTAAAGAGAAAAGTCTCGTTGCGGAACGTGTCAGAGATATTTGACAGACTGAATTTCCTTTCAGGTTTCTGTGTCCCGGTGCGGGGTTTTGTATCCTTTTTTGTTAAGCCCATAATGTCGTGGAAAACCCTTGTTTTGCTTAATCTGCAAAGGTAGTAAGAATCTCTGATAATAAAAAATCAAAAAATAGGGTGGGCATATCGGCGATTTGTGAGTACTTTTGCACTCTGTAACGGAATGATATGGGAAAACAGACGGCATTTGACAAGAATACGGTTGAGTTCGTGACAGTTGCGGCCGAATATTGCGCATTTCTGGAGCAGGTTTTTGATAAAGAGCCTGTAAGAGTGGTTGATGTCCTGTCAAAACTGCTGCCGCTTGTCTATCTAAAGGCTGCCATGCTTGCTGAGACAGAGCCTGAGGGCCTCTATCTTGAGGAGATTGTTTCAGAACCTGATTATGATGCCATACGTCTGTCCCTGCAGGAAAAGTTCGGTGAAAACGATGATTATCTTGAAGTTTTTGTAGAGGATATGAGATACAGCGATACTCCCGTGCGCAAGTGCATATCGGAGGACCTGGCTGATATTTATCAGGCTCTCAAGAATTTTGTCCATTCCTATCGCAGTGGTCTTGATGAGGTTATGAATGAGGCTGTGGCTGTATGTTCTGAGGGATTCAGGACATATTGGGGACAGACTCTGGTCAACACCATGCGTGCAGTTCATAGTGTCAGATACAGTGCTGACCAGAATCCCGATGATCCATCACTTTATGATTGAGATACCTAACAAGATAGACAAATCAGAGCTGGCAGACAAGCCGAGGGTGGTGTTTGACGGTATCATTGAAGAGATTGATACTGAGGATAGAGCCCTGAAAGCCATTGAGACACTGCGTGAGCAGAAGGTTGTGGGCTTTGATACGGAGACCCGTCCGTCATTTACCAAAGGACTGGGACATAAGATAGCTCTGCTGCAGCTCTCCACGAATAATATGGCTTATCTTTTCCGTCTTAACAAGATGGGTATTCCGGATTGTGTGGCTGATTTCCTTTCAGATAAGAATATCATTAAGGTGGGCCTGTCCGTTAAGGATGATTTTGCATCGCTTGCCAGCCGCCGCAAGTTCAAGCCTGCAGGTTTTGTTGAGCTTCAGGATCTGTGCGGAAGCATGGGAATAGAAGAAAAGGGACTGCAGAAGATGTACGGCTTGTTGTTCGGAGAGCGTATTTCCAAGAACCAGCAGCTCAGTAACTGGGAGATAGAGAGCCTGACGGAGAGTCAGAGGCAGTATGCTGCGGTTGATGCGTGGGCTTGTCTCAGGATATACAGGTATCTTACGGAACTCAAGGAATCCGGTGAGTACAGAATAATCATGAAATATGCAGAAGAGAGTAATACTGAAAAAGGGTAAGGAGGAGTCCCTGAGGCGTTTTCATCCATGGATCTTTTCAGGTGCCATCGCGGTAATAGAGGGCTCGCCTGAGGAGGGTGACGTGGTTGATGTCTATACCCGTGACGGTGAATGGATTGCCGTAGGCCATATACAGGTGGGTAGCATAGCCGTTCGTGTCCTTTCTTTCCGAAAAGAGCCTGTTGACCGTGCTTTTTGGCTCAAAAGGCTTACTGTTGCATATGAGTTGCGCCGTTCACTTGGCCTGACAGACCGCAAAGACCACAATATCTACCGTCTGGTGCACGGCGAGGGCGATAATCTGCCCGGTTTGGTTATTGATATCTATGGCCGTACAGCCGTTATGCAGGCTCATTCAGTGGGTATGCACTGTGACCGGGAGGCTATAGCTGAGGCCTTGCGTGAGGTTATGGGCAGTTCTATAAGCGGTATCTATTATAAATCAGAGACCACACTTCCGTTTAAGGCCGATATAGACCGCGGCAACGGATACATCTGGGGCGGTCCATCCGATGACACCCCGTTGGAATATGGTATGAAGATGCCGGTAGACTGGATAAACGGCCAGAAAACAGGTCTGTTCATTGACCAGCGTGAGAACAGGGCGTTGCTTGAAAGATACTCCAAGGACCGTACGGTACTCAATATGTTCTGTTATACAGGCGGTTTCTCTCTCGCTGCATTACGTGGAGGTGCCAAGCTTGTGCACTCTGTTGACAGTTCCGCCCGCGCCATTGAACTGACCTCAGGAGGTGTTGAGGATAACTTTCCGGGTGATACACGTCATGCGGCTTTTGCTGAGGATGCGTTCAAGTTCCTGGACAGGATGGACTCAATTTATGACCTTATTATATTGGATCCGCCGGCATTCGCCAAGCATAAGGATGCGCTTAAGCACGCTTTGATAGGATACAGAAGGCTTAACCAGAAGGCTTTTGAGAAAATCAAGTCCGGAGGCATACTGTTTACGTTCTCCTGCTCACAGGTGGTATCCAAGGACCAGTTCCGTATGGCAGTCTTCACTGCGGCAGCTCAGGCTGGGCGTAGTGTAAAGATTCTCTATCAGTTACATCAGCCGTCAGATCACCCTATAAACATATTCCATCCTGAAGGGGAGTACCTCAAAGGCCTTGTGCTTTCAGTGGAATAATGTAAAAATATGTTAATTGTCAAGATTTTTGTTCTGAATAAGAATCGTATATAAATTAAACACATATCTTTGCTACGTGTTTTTCATGGTATTAGATTTAATTTGAAAGCGAGTTGTCGTGACGACAACTCGCTTTCTACGTTTCTCGAAACGTAGAAGACGAGTTCGGTAAACCTTTAATGAAAAACAACTAATTCATTCTTTATTTGACATTCTAATATCCCTTTTTAGTAATTTTGCATTAGTATGAAGGAGAATCATAAGATAGAGATGGAGGTGGGAGAGATCCTGAACAGGCTGCCGGCTGATTTTGCGCTTGTGACCCTGCTCAGGGAGAAGGGCGGAACCCGCTGTCTGCCGGTGCTTGTGGGGCCTCTGGAGGCGCAGGCTATAGCTACGAGCCTGTATAACCATAAAATGCCCCGTCCCGGGATATATGATCTTTATCTTAAAACACTCAAGTCATTTGACGGTTCTCTTCAGGAGGTTGACATATACAAGATAAAAGGTGGAATTTTCTATTCTCACCTTTATATAGAGCGTGATGGCAATCTATCATATGTTGACGGCCGTACATCGGATGCGCTTGCTCTTGCGGTGCGCACGGGCGTGCCCATCTATATTGAGGAGGAACTGCTTGAGCGCAACTGCATCCGTCTGGAATCAAACGGCGCATATTCACTCCCTATAGCTACGGCAAGTACAAAAGTGCTTAAAGAGGCTATGGCTCAGGCTGTTGCCAAGGAGAACTATGAGTTTGCTGCAAGGCTCAGGGATGAGATAAACAGCCGTATTCATAGTGACGAGACTGATTCTGACTTAATCTGAAGCATTATGTGGCTATTCTATTGTCCTGACATAAAGACTGATATGGAGCTGCCCCAGGAGGAGGCCGGTCATTGCCTGCGTGTGTTGCGCATGAAAGAGGGTGACCGTCTGCGTATTACCGATGGAAAAGGCAGTTTCTACAATGCTGTAATAAGTGCGGCACAGGGTAAAAGGTGCATGGTTCACATTGAAAGTGAGGAGCATCAGGAGCCGTTATGGAAAGGACATCTTCATATAGCAATGGCCCCCACAAAGCTTATGGACCGTAACGAGTGGTTTGTTGAAAAGGCGGTTGAGATAGGTGTTGATGAGATAACATTCATAAAGACAGAGCATTCTGAACGCGATGTCATCAAGATGGAACGTATAGAAAAGATTGCGGTGTCTGCCATGAAACAGTCACAGAAGGCAACATTGCCCGTGCTGAACGGAATGACCCCGTTGCGTAGCTTTGTGGAACGCGGTTTCAATGGCAGCAAGTTTATAGCACATTGTGAGCCGGGTGACAAAACGCTGCTGCAGGATGCTGTGGTGCCGGGACAGGATGCTCTTGTACTGATAGGTCCTGAAGGTGATTTCAGTCCGGCAGAGATAGAGATGGCACTTAAGGCAGGGTTCAAACCCATTTCACTGGGGCCGTCGCGCCTGCGTACAGAGACTGCCGCGCTTGTGGCTGTGCATATTATGAATCTGGCAGGACAGAAACGCTGATGAGATATTTTGCTGACATAGAGTTTGACGGTACTGCCTACAGCGGCTGGCAGATACAGCCGCATTCACCGTCGGTGCAGCAGACACTGGAGGAGGCCCTGGCGCTGTTCCTTCGTCAGAAGGTTGATGTTACGGGGGCGGGACGCACCGATGCCGGGGTGCATGCGGCCCAGATGATAGCGCATTTTGATCTGGAAGTACCTCAGGACTGTGACTGGATGACTCATAAACTGAACGGGATACTGCCGCCTGATATAGCTGTACACAGAATCTTTCCTGTCAAGCCTGATGCTCATGCACGTTTTGATGCTGTTTCAAGAACATACAAATATTACGTAACTCTTGACAAGAGTGCATTTAACAGGGATTATTCCTGGTATTTGCTCAATGAGCCGGATTTTGAGATGATGAACCGCGCTGCGGAAATACTGCTTTCAACGGTTGATTTTACCAGTTTCAGTAAACTTCATACTGATACCAAGACCAATGACTGTCGTGTTACTGAGGCTGCATGGCAGAATTTGCCTGACGGCAGATGGGTGTTCACCATAACCGCAGACCGTTTTCTCCGCAATATGGTGCGTGCCATAGTGGGAACCCTTATGGAGGTGGGCCGTCACCGTATGACTGTTGAGGAGTTCAGGGCTGTCATACAAAAGAAAGACCGCTGTTCAGCCGGAGATTCAGCTCCAGCGCAGGGGTTGTTTCTGTATAGGATAGATTATCCTGATGATATATATGTAAAAGAGTGATATGAAGAGATTTGTTACTATAATAGTTCTGGTTCTTGCTGTCTCTTTGACAAAAGCTGCTGATTTGAGGACTCTGTTCATCAATATGCCGGATTCCATAATGCCTATGCTTACCAGGAGTGAGAGGATGGATTTCCTGGATTACATGGACAGCGGCATGAGAGGCGGAGTAAAGAACAGGCTGGGAGGTGAGAGTGAAATGACTGTGCTTGAGGACAATATGCTTACAGTGAAGACCTCGGCTGCAGGCCGTCTGGATATGGTTCTGTATACCCGCAATAACGGCAAAAAGCTGATTTGCATCATCAAGACCATAACGGCACGATATGATGATTCCCGATTGTCATTCTATAATGAGGATTGGACACCGGTGGATACAAAGGCTGTCATCAAACTCCCTCAGTTTGAAGACTTCCTGACCAAAGAAGCCATTAAGAATGATTCACTTGCGGATCTCAAAAAACAATCAATGCTCAGGTTGCAGTCTGTTACAGCAAACGACGATGCGCTTGAGTTCCGTTATACCTCTTTGGAGTATATAGGAGAGGATGCAGATAAATACAGCTCCTGGTTCAAACCGGAACCATTACGCTACATTTGGAACGGTAAACGTTTTAAACCTGGCAGATAGCGCAAAAAAAGAAGCCGGTGCAAATGCATCGGCTTTCTTTTTGTATGGATTAAAACAATCATTTGCCTCCGCGGCTCTTGGCGTAGCGGCTCATGAACTTGTCCACGCGTCCTGCGGTATCGACCAGCTTTGACTTACCGGTAAAGAACGGGTGAGAAGTGTTTGAGATTTCAATCTTGATAACGGGGTAGGTCTGACCTTCAAATTCAATTGTCTCCTTGGTTGCGCAGGTTGAGCGTGACAGGAAGCAATCACCGTTTGACATGTCCTTGAATACTACAGGACGATAGTTTTCGGGATGAATACCTTTTTTCATAACTTATTTTGTTTTTAATTACTCCATTAAATGTCCGCCGAAATATAGGTGGAACTATGCTATGGGGGTTTCAGCGCGCAAAGGTATGATTATTTCTTGTAATGGCAAAATGTTTATTGGAGTTTTTGCTTGGCCAGCACAATCTGACAAATTAAATGCTAATTTAGCGGATATTGAATGATTTATGTCGGGAATAAAGGATAGCATTTATTCAAACCTTCTTTTAGAGGACCGTTGGGTAATGTTGACGGACGGCCTGATTAACACCCTGGCTGTCTCGTTATGGTCTATCCTGTTTGCGACATTGATGGGCGGTGTTTTGTGCGCCATACGGATGAATTCAGGAAACTGGGCCAGGAGTACGGTGAAATGGTATGTGGAGCTTATGCGTGCCATTCCGCTGCTGGTGTTGTTGCTGCTTTTGTTTTACGTGGTTCTGGCAGACGTGTCATTGTCATCCTTGTGGATTGCCATTGTATGCTTTACGCTCTATTTCAGCGCTTATTTCTGTGAGATATTCCGTTCCGGCATAGAGGGTGTGAACCGTGGGCAGTGGGAGGCCGGATATGCATTGGGCCTCACTCCGTGGCGTACATTTATAAAGGTTATTCTGCCACAGGCGCTTAAGAAAATAATCCCGGTATATAAAGGCCAATTGATAACTCTGGTCAAGAGTACGTCAATAATAGGTTATGTGGCCGTTGTGGACTTGACCAAAGCCGGTGATATTATACGCTCACGTACATTCGATGCTTTCTTTCCGGTGCTGCTGGTAGCGGCGGTTTATCTGTTGCTTACATTGATACTTGGGGCATTGCTTGACCTTTTTGAGAAGTGTGTCACCCCTAAAAGCCGTAAGATATGAGAAGAGGATTGCTTTTTCTGATTGCGGCTGTACTTTGGCTCAGTTCCTGCACCGGACGCAAGGCGCAGGATCTGTCTGGCGTAAACTGCGTTGAGGATTTTAAAGGACACAGCGTGGCCGTGGCAATGGGCGGCTCGTATGACCTTATGCTTTCAGAGATGGGCGGAATTGATATCATCAGACTGGGCGTGGGTGAGCTGCTGGTGGCGGTAGAGAAGGGAAGGGCTGATTTTTGTATCATTGACCAGTATCAGGCCGGAATGCTGAATCTTGAATCACGCGGTTTGGAAATAAAGTTCAAAAACATACTCAAGGGAACTGCCGGTGCCGGATTCCGTAAGGATGATTCTCTGCTATGTTCCCAATTCAACGGCTATCTGATGGGTATTATGGCTTCCGGGGAGTATGATGAATGGCTTGATGAGTGGACATCGGCCTCAGACTCTATGGCCGATGCCTCATTGCTTGTTCCCAAACATGAGAAAAAACCAGGTGGCAGGCCGCTGCATGTAGGCATTACCATTACCTATCCGTATCTTTTCCTGAAGGAAAACAATCTGACCGGAATTGAGGTGGATCTGTTCAACAGGTTCTGTGAGAAGGCTGGATATCCTGTAGATTATGAGATATATGATTTCAGTGCTCTTATTCCGGCGTTGAATTCAGGTAAGATAGATGTTATTCTGTCACATATGCGCATGACGGAGGAACGTTCCAAACAGGTGCTTTTTTCTGATGCGTATATTGAGGGCGGAGGAGCTGCTGTATGCCGAAGTGAGAATGGAGTAACTTCATGTGAACGTGCTGGAATATGGAGCCGTATCAAGGAGAGTTTCAATAACAACCTTGTTGTAGAGCGGCGTTGGAAGCTGATGGCAGACGGATTGTGGGTGACCATTCAGATTTCAGTTCTCTCAATAGTGGCGGCAGTTTTAGCCGGCATAATTCTGTGCAGACTGCGTATGAGCCGCAGACGTATGGTAAGTTCACCTACGGGTCTTGTGATTGATTTATTACGCGGTATTCCGTTACTGGTTGTTCTGATGCTGATGTTCTATGTCATATTCGCTTCATCCAGGATAACCGGAACCTGGGTTACCGTGATGAGTTTCGGGTTATACTATGGAGCATATTTCAGTGAGGTGTTCCGTACGGGAATGGAGAGCGTGGAGAGAGGGCAATGGGAAGCCGGATTTGCATTGGGGTTAGGAAAATTCCAGACATTTCTAAAGGTTGCACTTCCACAGGCGTTGAGCCGGATAATACCTGTACTGAAGGGCGAGGTGATAGCGCTTATTAAAATGACATCGGTGGTGGGATATGTGGCGGTGGTTGATCTGACCAAGGCCAGTGATATAATCAGGGCACGTACGCTTGACGCGTTTTTCCCGCTTATCCTGGTGTCTGTTGTCTATATCATTTTGGCTTGGCTGACAGGTATGGGGCTGAAAGCCCTTGAAAATCAACTTACTCCTAAAAGCAGATAAATATGATTAAGGTAAGGCATCTTAAGAAGGTTTTCAGAACACCCGGCGGTGATGAACTTACGGTGTTAAGAGACATAAACTGTGATATTGAGACGGGTGAGGTGGTATCCATCATAGGACCGTCCGGTACCGGAAAGAGTACGCTTTTGCGTTGTCTTAACCGTTTGGAGGAGCCTACGTCGGGGGTGATAGAGGTTGATGGAAAGGATATTCTGGACCACAGGACCGATATAAACCTGATTAGGCGCAGAATGGGTATGGTGTTCCAGAACTTCAATCTGTTTGAGCATCTTACCATTTTGGATAATCTGACGCTGTGCCCTATGACTCTGCTTGGGAAAAGCCGCGAGGAGGCTGAGAGAAGGGGGCTGGAACTGCTAGGGACGGTGGGCCTTCATGATAAGGCGGGCTGTCTGCCCCGTGAGCTGTCCGGTGGCCAGAAACAGCGCGCCGCAATAGCCCGCTGTCTTGCCATGGAACCGGATATAATCCTGTTTGATGAGCCTACATCGGCCTTGGATCCCACTATGGTAAGTGAAGTCCTTGCTGTTATCAGACATTTGGCAAACCATGGCATGACTATGTGTATAGTAAGTCATGAGATGCAGTTTGTACGCGATGTAAGTACGCGGATTCTGTTCCTGAATGACGGTATAGTCTATGAAGAGGGAACTCCGGAACAGATATTTGAGAATCCCCGGAAACCTGTCACAAGAGCTTTTATAAACAGAATACGCACTCTTGAATCCGTTTTTGAAAGCCGTAATTTCGATTTATATGGATTGTTTGGAAAAATCCATACATTCTGCAATAAATACGGATTGGGAACTAAAGTTTCTGATAAGGTGGAGCATATAACAGAAGAGATGCTCTGCGGGATAATGCCGTTCTGTGGTCCGGTAAAACTGACGATTGAGTACAGTGAGAAGACGTCAGGGTTGAGCATGGCTTTCCGTCAAGAGAATACAACGGAAAACATACTTGACAGCACTGATGAAAAATCACTTTCACTTATGATGGTTAAAGGTTTGAGCAGTTCGGTCAACGAACCTGAAACAGGTACTGTTTGTGTGGAAATTTAAGAAGTTGGGCTTATATTGCAAAGTCATGTTAGCAGTTTGCCATATATGTACTTAAACTTTGTAAAAGTGTGGATAACTTTTGGTCTCTATATTTTTTAATAGATGATTTAGATTGTAATTTCGCGGCGGAAATAAAAATCGAGCAAAATATTCACTAAATAAAACCAATTCAACTATGGTAAACTACAAAGATCTGGGTCTTGTTAACACCCGCGCAATGTTTGCCGCAGCCGTCAAGGGCGGTTATGCTATCCCGGCATTCAATTTCAACACAATGGAGCAGATGCAGGCTATCGTTCAGGCTGCAGTCGAGACCAAGTCACCGGTTATCATGCAGGTATCAAAAGGTGCCCGTAACTATGCTAACGCTACTATCCTGCGTTACATGGCTGAGGGTGCTGTTGCATATGCCAAGGAACTGGGTTGCGCTCATCCTGAGATTGTTCTTCATCTTGATCACGGTGACAGCTTTGAGCTCTGCAAGGATTGCATTGACATGGGCTTCTCATCAGTAATGATTGACGGTTCACACCTTCCTTATGAGGAGAACGTTGCTCTGGCTAAGCAGGTTGTTGACTACGCTCACAAGTATGATGTAACAGTTGAGGCTGAGCTGGGTGTTCTGGCTGGTGTTGAGGATGAGGTTTCAGCTGCTGAGTCACACTATACAAAGCCTGAGGAGGTTATTGATTTTGCTACCCGCACAGGGTGCGATTCACTGGCTATCTCAATAGGTACCTCACATGGTGCACACAAGTTCACTCCCGCACAGTGCACACTTGTAAACGGTGTTCTGGTTCCGCCTCCATTGGCATTCGATGTACTGGCCGAGATCGAGAAGAAACTTCCCGGATTCCCCATCGTATTGCACGGATCTTCATCTGTTCCTATGGATGAGGTTAACACCATCAATAAGTTCGGTGGCAAGCTCGAGGCCGCTATAGGTATTCCTGAGGAGCAGCTCCGCAAGGCCGCCAAGAGCGCTGTATGCAAGATCAATATTGACTCAGACTCACGTTTGGCCATGACCGCTGCCATCCGTCAGCATCTTGCTGAGCACCCGGGTGACTTTGATCCGCGTCAGTATCTCAAGCCCGCCCGCGAGAACATGAAGAAGATGTACATCCACAAGATTGTAGAGGTACTCGGTTCAGACGGCAAGCTTCTGCAGAAGTAAGACAGACCATAAACACACATAAAAAGAGAGTAGGGAGGGCAAATGTCCTTCCTATTTTCTTTATGTCCGGTAGTTCAGACAGGTAAAATAGGGCTGCGCTTGTTTTATTTTTATATTGGGGTAGATTATATTCCAAAAATCATTAAGTTTGTAAACTTATTGGCTTATGTATGAATATCCGGTCGCTACATTTTATCCCTTTGCTCATGCTGCTTGTGTTGGCATCCTGCATGGAGAGGGAATATAAGATTCTCGATGACGGCGTGATTGTCAATGTCAGGGAATTCAATGAGGACGGCCCGCAGAAGGTGCGTCTTTCAGTGATGTCTGACCATGTCCTCAGAGTGACAGCTACCCCCGATAAGTCTTTCCATGACCGAAACAGTCTTATCGTACTGCCTGGCGCTGCCGGCAAAGCGGATTTTGCTGTGCGTAACTATAAGGATGAGGTAGAGTTACAGACCGCGGGATTGAGTGCATATGTAAGCAAGACTGACGGCAAGGTCCGTTTTACTGATGCAGGAGGTAACCGTATAACCAATGAGGCGGAGCCCGCATCTTTTACGCCGATTACAGTTGACGGAACGCACGGATATTCAACAATCAACCGTTTTGACACTTCTGAGGATGAAGGATTATACGGTCTTGGGCAGCATCAGTCAGACCAGTGGAATTACAAAGGTCAGAATGAAGAGCTCTACCAATACAACACTAAGATCAGCATTCCTTTTGTGATTTCATCGGCAGGTTACGGAATCCTGTGGGATTCATACTCACAGGGCAGGTTCGGCAATACTGAACCGTATCAGCAGCTCAACCGTCTATTCAAACTGTATGACAAGGACGGTAAGCAGGGATGCCTTACGGGAACCTATTACGGCGGTTTGCGCGGCAGGACTCAGACCAGAGATGAGGATTCAATCTATTACGTTGATTCAGAGACTATAAAGAATCTGCCGCGTTTGGGGCAGAGAGTGCTTTATGAAGGCGCTCTTGAGGCTCCAGAATCAGGAACTTACAGTTTCATTCTCTATTATGCAGGTTATATCCGGGTATTCCTAGGCGGTGAGGAGGTTGTAAAGGAACGCTGGCGCACATCATGGAATCCCAATTCATACAAGTTCTGCTTTGACATGAAGCAGGGGCAGAAATATGACCTGCGTATAGAATGGCGCCCTGATGGTGGCACGTCATATTGCGGCCTGCGCGCCTATGCCCCGGTCAGCCGGGAAGAGAAAGACAAGCTGACCATGTGGAATGAGATGGTTCAGGAGTCAGACTATTACTTCATTGCTGCTGACGACATGGATGGTGTGATACGTGGTCTTCAGAGTCTTGTCGGCGGAGCCAATATGTTGCCCAAGTGGGCTATGGGATTCTGGCAGAGCCGTGAACACTATCAGAATCAGAACGAAGTGGTGCAGACTGTACGTGAATTCCGTCGTCGCGGGATAGGTCTGGACAATATTGTTCAGGACTGGAATTACTGGAAACAGGATGCATGGGGATCACATGAGTTTGATGAGACACGTTATCCGGATCCCAAAGGCATGATGGATCAGGTGCATGGCATGAATGCCCATCTGATGATATCTGTTTGGCCCAAGTTCTACGCGTCAACAGAACACTACAAGGAGTTTGATTCTCACGGATGGATGTACACACGTGCTGTAGAGGACAGCATACGTGACTGGGTGGGCCCCGGATACATAGGCTCTTTCTATGATGCATATTCAGCCGGAGCACGTGAGTTGTTCTGGAACCAGCTTAAAGATCATCTTTATGGTTACGGTATTGATGCATGGTGGATGGATGCCAGTGAGCCCAATATACGTGATTGCGTTCCTATGGACTATTGGAAGGCTCTGTGCGGGCCAACTGCACTGGGCTCATCAACAGAGTACCTTATGGCATATTCGCTTATGAATGCCCAGGCTATTTATGAAGGTCTGATGAAAGAGGATCCTGATAAGCGTGTGTTCCAGCTTACACGTTCAGGTTTTGCAGGCTTGCAACGTTACTCCACAGCTTCATGGAGCGGCGATATTGGCACCCGCTGGGAGGATATGCGCTCACAGATAACGGCAGGACTTAATTACTCTCTTTGCGGCAATCCCTATTGGACCATGGATATAGGCGGATTCTGCGTGGAGAACCGTTATGCCAACGCGCAGCGTTTCTATGACCGTTCACGCATAGAGACTCCGGATTTGAAAGAGTGGAGGGAACTGCAGACCCGCTGGTATCAGTTCGGTACATTCTGCCCGTTATACCGTGCACACGGCCAGTATCCGTTGCGTGAGGTCTGGAACATTGCTCCGCAGGATCATCCGGCATACAAGTCAATAGTCTATTACAACAGGATGAGATACCGTCTTATGCCGTATATCTATTCTCTGGCCGGTCAGGCATGGCTTTACGGTAAGACAATCATGCGCGGTCTGGTGATGGATTATACAGAAGATTCACAGGCACGTAACGTATCGGACCAGTATATGTTCGGCCCGTCACTGATGGTATGCCCGGTATATGAATATGGCGCTACGGTCAGGGACGTTTATCTGCCTGAGGGTAAGATGTGGTATGACTATTACACTGATTCCGTTTTTGTCGGCGGACAGACCATCGTGGCAGATGCTCCATATGAGCGTATCCCATTGTTCGTGCCGTCGGGAGCTATTCTCGTATCAGGAAACGATGTGAATTATGTTGATGAGAATCCTGCTGGCGATATTACAGTTGACTGTTATGCAGGCAGTAATGGCAGTTTCATGCTGTATGAGGATGACGGTACAAGCAATGCATATAGAAACGGTGTATTCTCTATGATTCCGATAACGTTCACAGAGGATGAATACAGTTGTTATTTCACCATAGGCCTGCGTTCCGGTTCATACAAGGCGGTGGGCAACAGGAAATTCAAAATACGTTATCACATGCCCGACAGGATTGTTGAGGCTGAAATGAATTATACAGGTGATCGCATATCGCGTTACCGGATGATATTGAGGTAATAACTTTAACAAAACATATAAACTTATGAAGAAGTATCTGTTAGGCTATGACATAGGAAGCTCTTCAGTGAAGGCAAGCCTGGTGTCAATTGAGACAGGAAAGAGTGTAGCATCAGCTTTTTACCCTGATTCAGAGGCCCCCATCAAGGCCCTCAATCCAGGTTGGGCTGAGCAGGAACCCGATGACTGGTGGACATACTTAAAGAATGTGACCGCCAAGGTTCTGAAGATGTCTGGTGCAAGTGGCTCTGACATTGAGGCAATAGGTATATCATATCAAATGCACGGTCTGGTGTGCGTTGACAAGAACGGCAAGGCATTACGCCCTGCTATTATATGGTGTGACTCTCGTGCCGTACCATACGGTGACAAGGCATTCCGTGAGATAGGTAAGGGGCAGTGCCTGACCAACCTGCTCAATTCACCGGGTAACTTTACAGCAGCCAAGTTGGCTTGGGTCAAGGAGAACGAGCCCAAGATATATGAGAAGATTGACAAGATAATGCTTCCGGGCGATTATATTGCCATGCGTCTTACCGGAACTACAAGTACCACAGTGTCAGGCCTGTCAGAGGGCATGATGTGGGACTTCAAGGATAAGGATGTGGCAGAGTTCCTGCTTGATTACTATGGGTTCAGCAGGTCTCTTATTCCTGAGATAAGACCTACATTCTCAGAGCAGGGCCGTGTATCTCTGGGTACAGCCAAGGAGTTGGGAATAGAGGCAGGTATCCCTGTAACATACCGTGCAGGTGACCAGCCCAACAACGCTCTTTCACTTAATGTATTCAATCCGGGTGAGATTGCCGCTACAGCAGGAACATCGGGTGTGGTATATGGAGTGAACGGAGCCGTTAACTTTGATCCGCAGTCAAGGGTGAACACATTCGCCCACGTGAACCATACCAACAAGCAGACCCGTCTGGGCGTGCTCCTGTGCATTAACGGTACAGGTATCCTGAATGCGTGGACACGCCGCAACATCATGCTGGAGGGCCTCTCATACAGCGATATGAACAAGATCGCACAGAGCATACCTGTGGGCTGTGACGGCGTGTCAGTACTCCCGTTCGGTAATGGCGCAGAGCGTGTACTGGGCAACCGCAACGTAGGCTGCAGCATTCACGGTTTCAACTTCAACATACATAACCGTAACCATCTGGCACGTGCCGTGCAGGAGGGTATCGTATTCTCATTCAAGTACGGTATGGACGTAATGGTGGAGATGGGTATGGAGATTTCAAAGATCCACGCCGGAAACGCCAATATGTTCCTGAATCCTGTATTCCGTGAGACTCTGGCCGGCATAACAGGTGCTACCATTGAACTCTATGATACAGACGGCTCTGTAGGTGCTGCCAAGGGTGCCGGTATGGGCGCAGGTGTTTACAAGAACAATGACGAGGCATTCGCCACATTGGAGAAAATCAATGTCATTGAGCCTGACAAGAAACTCATTCCGCAGTATGAGGAGGCATATGCCCGCTGGAAGAGAATATTGAATATGTATCTCAACGAGTTCTGATGTTGTAAAAAATAACATCTGAAAAGTTGATAATTTGAATTATAAGCGTAACTTTGCCTTTCGCGCACGCAGGGGCGTTAAAAGAGAGTATTTATTCACGTTTTATTAATAAAAAATCAATTATGGCAAAAGAGTATTTTCCCGGTTTGAAGAAGATCAAATTCGAGGGTAAGGACAGCAAGAACCCGATGGCTTTCCATTACTATGATGAGAACAAGGTTATCATGGGTAAGAAGATGAAGGATTGGCTGCGCTTTGCAATGGCATGGTGGCACACACTGTGCGCAGAGGGCGCTGACCAGTTTGGTGGTGGTACCAAGACTTTCCCCTGGACCGACGCTGATCCTCTTCAGCAGGCTAAGAACAAGGTAGATGCCGGCTTTGAGTTCATGCAGAAGCTGGGTATTCCTTATTTCTGCTTCCACGATGTTGACCTCATTTCAGAGGGCAAGAACGTTGCAGAGTATGAGGCTAACATGAAGGCTATCGTAGCTTACATCAAGGAGAAGCAGAAAGAGACCGGTGCCAAGCTGCTTTGGTCAACCGCTAACGTATTCGGTAACAAACGTTACATGAACGGTGCTTCTACCAATCCTGATTTTGACGTTGTAGCTCGCGCTATCGTTCAGATCAAGAACGCTATCGATGCAGGTATCGAGCTGGGCGCTGAGAACTATGTATTCTGGGGTGGCCGTGAGGGTTACATGAGCCTTCTGAACACTGACCAGAAGCGTGAGAAAGAGCACATGGCTACCATGCTGACCATGGCTCGCGACTATGCACGCAGCAAGGGCTTCAAGGGCACATTCCTGATTGAGCCTAAACCATGCGAGCCTTCAAAGCATCAGTATGATGTTGACACTGAGACCGTTATCGGTTTCCTCAAGGCTCACAAGCTGGATAAGGACTTCAAGGTAAACATTGAGGTTAACCACGCTACTCTGGCTGGTCACACATTTGAGCATGAGCTGGCTTGCGCTGTTGACGCCGGCATGCTCGGTTCAATCGACGCTAACCGCGGAGACGCTCAGAACGGTTGGGATACTGACCAGTTCCCCATTGACAACTATGAGCTCACTCAGGCTTGGATGGAGATCATCCGTAACGGTGGCCTTGGCACAGGTGGTACCAACTTCGATGCTAAGACACGTCGTAACTCAACTGATCTTGATGACATCGCTATCGCTCACATCAGCGGTATGGATGCTATGGCTCGCGCTCTTGAGTCAGCTGCAAAGCTGCTTGAGGAGTCACCCTACAAGAAGATGAAGGCTGAGCGTTACGCTTCATTCGACAGCG
>Ga0265298_10002495_pt1 | contig 25461 bp, 16 predicted proteins | sample AusTroGonzalo_MG_3_FD_193486 | JGI IMG/M metagenome (GOLD analysis project Ga0265298, IMG submission 193486) | Bovine rumen microbial communities from tropical cattle in Woodstock, Queensland, Australia - Gonzalo_01 | ecosystem: Host-associated > Mammals > Digestive system > Stomach > Rumen ...
GACAAGATAAAGTGCCTGGTGAAAGGGCCCTACGCCAACTGCTTCGTGCCCATGGGCGAGCGTCTGCTGTTTTGTACGCGCAAGGGCGTGTACGACGAGAAAGGGCATCGGCTGCTGCCCTATAACATTGAGAGCGGCTACTACGACGAACTATCAGGCAAGTTGTGGCTGGGCGGCTATGAAAACGGTCTGCACATCGTGAGTCTGAGTCACAACGACAACACCACGGCCGACGCCTTTGTGGAACTCACTGGCGACGCCAAGCCCCTGAACCCCATACGCAGCATCTGTCCCTACGACGACGAGACCATGCTCATTGGCGTGGATGGCGAGGGCGTGTATCAGATGCGTCGCGACGGCCATGGCGAGTGCACCATGCTGTTCAACGCCAACGAGTCGGCTGGTGGCGTGCTCCATGGCAACGGCATCTATAGTATGGTGGTGGACACCTGGAAGAACATCGTCATTGGCTCGTACTCTGGCGGCATAGACATCGCACGCCCCATTGGCAGTACGGCCGCCATCTATCAGCACATCAAGAACGATGCCCAGAGCCTGTGCAACGACCATGTCAACATGGTGACGATGCTCACCAACCAACTGCTGCTGATGGGCACAGACAACGGCATCAGCATCCTGAACACCCAGACCAACCAATGGCAGCACTGCTGTCAGGGCACGGTGGTGCTGAACGCCTATAAGAAGCCTGACGGCAACGTGCTGGTGGCGACCTACGGCAAAGGCATCTACGAGATTGACAACCACGCCAACGTGAGTCGTATCTATACCTCGAGCAACAGCGCTCTGACAGACGACCACGTCTATGCCACCTGCTACGACAGGGACGGTGGTCTGTGGGTGGGCACCCTGAACGGCGACCTGCTGCACATGACGAAAGACAGGACGATGACCTACTACGATGTGCACGACGTGCAGGCCATCAGTCAGCTGGCAACGGGTCAGATGGCCATAGGCACGGCCTTCGGCCTGAAGCTCATCACGCCTGGCAGCAAGGAGGTGAAGGACCTGAACTATGCGCCATCGGGCGTGACTGATGTGAACCCCTTTGTCACCCATCTGCTGGCCTCAGGACTGGAGCTGTGGATAGGTACGGATGGTGGTGGTGTCTATGTCTATCACCAGGCCAAGCACGAGAGTCGTCAGCTGACCACGGCCAACGGACTGCCCTCGAACTATGTGAGGAGCCTGATAAAGGGGGCCGACGGGCGCATCTGGATAGCCACTGACCAGGGCTTGTCGTTTGTGTCGCCCAACGACCCCAAGACGGTGGTCAACGCCAACTACTGCTATGGCCTGAATCGCGAATATACGCGTGGGGCCGTGCAGAACCTGCCCAACGGCAACATCATCTTTGGCACCACCACTGGCGCCATCGTGATACAGCCAGACAAGGTGCAGTCTATCAACTACACAGCCCAACTGACCATCATGGGTGTGGCCTGCGCCAACCATCAGGAGGACCTGCAGACCGACGAGGTGGCTCAGGCACTGGAGAACGGCCGTCTGTCGCTGGCGTATGGTCAGCGCACGTTCGACATCCTGTTCGAGAGTGTGAACATGCGCAATCACTTCGACATCGTGTATCGCTATCAGGTGGGACAGGGCGAATGGAGTGTGCCCTCCGACCAGCAGTATATCCGCTTTGTGAACATGGAGCCTGGCGCGCATCAGCTCACCCTGCAGTGCATCAGTAAAACCAACGGCACCATCATCGACGAGAAGACGCTCACCATCGTCATTGCCCAGCCCTGGTGGAACACGTGGTGGATGTGGTGCATCTATATCGCCCTGGTGCTCCTCATCTTCTATGGGGCATGGCGTATGTATCAGCTTCACGAGAAATATATGCGTCTGTCTATCGACCAACTGCAGCAGACGCTCCCCCAGCCTATTGCTGCTGCCACCAAGGAGACACCAGCCGAGAACCTGGAGGCCAAGACGTTTGTAGACAAGGCCACACAACTGATACTGGAGAACCTGGCCGACAGCGAGTTCACCATCGACCAACTGTGTCGCGAGATGGCCATGAGTCGCACGCTGTTCTATGTGAAGCTGAAGTCGTATACGGGTAAGTCGCCTCAGGACTTCATCCGCATCATCCGTCTGGAGGGTGCTGCCTCGATGCTGCGCAACGGCTGCAACGTGACTGACGCCGCTGCTAAGGCTGGCTTCGACAATCCGAAATATTTCAGTACGGTGTTCAAGAAATACTTCGGCGTGTCGCCCTCGAAATATCAGAAATAGGGTATAAAATCTATCAGAAAAAGGTTTCAAAACTATCACTTTTCAGTTTTGAAACCTTTTTTGTATGCTATTAAACCATGTGAATACATATTAACACTACTTTTGTGCCATGAAACTTTTAAAACTATAAATGACATGAAACGACTTCTTTCTACTGTGTTGTTTTCTGTGCTGGCCACCTGCTGTATCATGGCTTGTGGAAGTGAGGCAGTAAACGAGAATAACGAGACAACAGAAAAGCAAGAGCCAACAGCCAAGGAATGGAACAAAGGCGTGGTGGGATGGAACCTGGGCAACCAGTTTGAGTGCTCAGCACCTGGACAGGACGGCGAGTCGACACAGATTGGCAACCCTGACGGCAGCATCAACGCTGAGACGGCCTGGGGCAACCCTGTGGTGACCAAGAAGATGATCAAGGCCGTGAAGGATGCTGGCTTCAACGCCATCCGTATTCCTGTGCGCTGGCAGTGCCATATCACCAACCCCACAGCCATGAGCATCGACAAAGCGTGGATGAATCGCATCAAGGAGGTGGTTGACTGGTGTCTGGCCTACAACCTGAAGGTGATCATCAACACGCATCACGACAAATGGCTGGAGGCGAGACCCACCAACCTGTATAAGGAGGAGAACAACCAGAAGCTGGCCCTGCTGTGGCTGAATATTGCCAGCGAGTTTGCGGCCTACGACTATCGCGTGGCCTTTGCTGGAACCAACGAGGTGCACGTGCGCGACAACTGGGGTAAGCCCACGGCCGAAAACCTGGCTGTGCAGAACTCATACAACCAGACGTTTATCGACGTGGTGCGCGCTACGGGTGGCAACAACCTGAAGCGTCATCTTATTGTGCAGACGTATGTGTGCAATCCTGACTTTGGTATTAACAATGGCGACTTCATCATCCCTACTGATGCTGAGGGCAACGGACTGGACTATATGAGTGTGGAGTTCCATTACTACACACCTTGGGACTATGCTGGCGAATGCAAGTATAACTTCTGGGGCGAGCCCTATAAGAGTAAAGGTGAGGCCTCGGCCAGCGACGAGAAGACCATGACGGAGTTCTTCGACAAGGTGGTGAGTACCTGGGCCGACAAGGGACTGGGCATCGTGATGGGTGAATGGGGTGTGACCGATCGCCAGAAGGCTGGTCAGACCGACCTGATTCACGAGAACATGACGTACTATTGCAAGTTCCTGGTGAGCGAGACGAAGAAGCGTGGCTTCTCGACCTTCGTCTGGGACAACAACGCCTTTGGCAGCGGACCTGAGCATTTTGGCATCTTCGACCGTCGTGCCAACATGAAGGTGAAGGCCGACTGGATTCTGAAGGGCATCATGGGAGAAAGATGAAAGATGATAAATGAAAAATGATAGATTAAAGATAATGAAGATAAAGATGAGAACGGTGGCTGCAACGGCCATGATGATGCTGGCGCTGACGGCCTGCACAACAAAGAGTGAGAAAAACAACGAAGTGAACAACTTTACCATCCAGCGTGGCACTAACCTGAGCCACTGGCTGTCGCAGAGCGAGGAGCGTGGCGAACAGCGACTGAAGCACATCCAGGAGGATGACTTCGCTCGACTGGACTCGCTGGGCTTCGACTTTGTGCGCATTCCCATCGACGAGGTGCAGTTCTGGGACGAGAACGGCGAAAAACTGCCTGAGGCATGGGACCTGCTCACCTTCGCCCTCGACCAGTGTGGCAAGCATCACCTGCGTGCCATCGTCGACCTGCACATCATTCGTTCGCACTATTTCAATGCTGTGAACGAGGGTAACAACAGTGCCAACACGCTGTTCACATCGGAGAAAGCACAGCAGGACCTGATTAACATGTGGTATCAGCTGTCGGACGCCCTGAAGGGCTATAGCAACGACTCTGTGGCCTATGAGTTTATGAACGAGCCTGTGGCCGATGACCATGAGCAATGGAACCAGCTGATTGTCAAGGTGCACCAGGCACTGCGCGAGTTGGAGCCTCAGCGTACGCTGGTCATTGGCAGTAACCTGTGGCAGGGCTACGAGACGATGAAATATCTGAAGGTGCCTGAGGGCGACAAGAACATCATCCTGTCGTTCCACTACTATAACCCCATGATCCTGACACACTATGGCGCCTGGTGGACGCCCATCGGCCGCTATACGGGTAAGGTGAACTACCCTGGCATCCTGGTGTCGGAGGAGGACTACGAGGCTGCGTCCGACTCGATGAAGCAGCTGCTGAAGCCTTATCTCACGCAGGAATGGAACATCGACAAGATTCGTGCCGACTTCAAGGATGCCATCGAGGTGGCCAAGAAATACGACCTGCAACTGTTCTGCGGCGAATGGGGCGTGTATGAGCCTGTTGACCGTGAACTGGCCTATAAGTGGACCAAGGACATGCTGACGGTGTTCAAGGAGAACAATATTGCCTGGACCACCTGGTGCTATGATGCCGACTTTGGTTTCTGGGATCAGCAGAAGCATACGTTCAAGGACAAGGGTCTGGTGGACTTGCTGATGGAGAAGTGATAGGTGAAAGATGATAGATGAAAAATTAAAATAAATGAAAAAGACTTTTGGATATTTCGACGACAAGAACCGCGAGTATGTGATCAACGACCCTGCTACGCCGTTCCCGTGGATTAACTACTTAGGCAACGAGGACTTCTTCGGCCTCATCTCGAACACTGCTGGTGGCTATGATTTCTATAAGGATGCTAAGTTCCGTCGCATCACGCGCTACCGTTATAATGGTGTGCCCATGGATGCTGGTGGCCGCTACTTCTACATCAACGATGGCAGTTGTGTGTGGAATCCTGGCTGGAAGCCTTGCAAGACGCCACTGGACAGCTATGAGTGTCGCCACGGCATGAACTACACCCGTATCACGGGCAGTAAGAACGGCGTGGAGGCTTCTGTGCTCTTCTTCGTGCCCCTGAACACTTGGGCTGAGGTGCAGAAGCTGACGCTGAAAAACACCTCCAACAAGGTGAAACGCCTGAAACTGTTTTCGTTTGCTGAATGGTGCTTGTGGAACGCTGCCACGGATATGGAGAACTTCCAGCGTAACTGGTCGACTGGCGAGGTGGAGATTGAAGGTGCTGCTGTTGCCAACGACTCATCGTTGGGCCTCACCATCTACCACAAAACGGAATACAAGGAGCGTCGCAACCACTATGCCTACTATGCGCTGACCAACGCCAAGGCTCAGGGTTACGACACGGATCGCGAGTCGTTCATTGGTCTTTATAATGATTTCTCGAATCCGCAGTGCGTGATGGCTGGCAAGCCTGCCATGAGCGTGGCCCACGGCTGGAGTCCTATTGCCTCGCACTATGTGGAGGTGGAACTGCAGCCTGGCGAGAGCAAGGACTTTATCTTTGTGCTGGGCTATGTGGAGAACGAGCAGGAGAAGAAATACTCTACTGAGGATATCGAGCGTAAACGCAAGGGAACACTCATCAGTTCACAGGACTCAGACGTAACATTGGTGAACAAGGAGAAGGCGCACGCTGTGATCGAGCGCTTCTCGACCGTAGAGGCTGTGGATGCGGCCTTCAGAGAGTTGCGCGTGCTGTGGGACGGCCTGCTGAGCAAGTTCACAGTGAAGAGCAACGACGAGCGTCTGGACCGCATGGTGAACATCTGGAACCAGTATCAGTGCATGATCACGTTCTGCTTCTCGCGCTCGGCCTCGTTCTTCGAGAGTGGCGTGGGTCGTGGCATGGGCTTCCGTGACTCGAACCAGGACCTGGTGGGCTTCGTCCATCAGATTCCCAGTCGTGCACGTCAGCGCATCATCGACATCGCCTCGACGCAGTTCCCTGACGGTGGCTGCTATCACCAATACCAGCCTCTGACCAAGCGTGGCAACAACGACATCGGTGGTGGTTTCAACGACGACCCCTGCTGGCTAATCTTCGGCACAGTGGCCTATGTCAAGGAGACGGGCGACTTCTCTATCCTCGACGAGATGGTGCCCTTCGACAATGAGCCTGGCACAGAGGTGACGCTGTTCGAGCACCTGCGCATCTCGTTCAACCACGTGGTGGAGAACCTGGGTCCGCACATGCTGCCCCTTATCGGTCGTGCCGACTGGAACGACTGTCTGAACCTGAACTGCTTCTCGTGGGACCCCAACGAGAGTTTCCAGACTACTGAGAACAACAGCGAGGGCTCGAAGGCTGAGAGCCTGATGATTGCCGGTTTGTTTGTGCTCACTGGCAAGGAATATGTGGAGCTTTGCAACAAAATAGCAAAGCACGAGGAGGCCAAGCGCGCCCAAAAGTGCATCGACGCCATGGTCGAGGCCGTGAAGAAGCACGGATGGGACGGCGACTGGTATCTGCGCGCCTATGATTTCTATGGTAATAAGATTGGTAGTAAGGAAAACGAAGAAGGTAAAATCTTCATCGAGAGTCAGGGCTTTTGCACCATGGCCGGCATCGGACTCGAAGACGGCATGGTGGAAAAGGCCCTCGACTCTTGTAAAAAGTACCTGGACTGCGAGCACGGCATGGTGCTGAACAATCCGGCCTTCACCCGCTATCACGTAGAGATGGGCGAGATTTCGAGCTATCCTGCCGGCTATAAGGAGAACGCTGGCATCTTCTGTCATAACAACCCCTGGGTGATTATCGGCGAGACGGTGGCCCGTCGTGGCAATGATGCCTGGGAACACTATACCAAGATTTGTCCTGCATGGATTGAGGACCAGCAGTTGCACAAGGTGGAGCCTTATGTCTACTGTCAGATGGTGGCAGGAAAGGATGCCGCCAAGCCTGGCGAGGGTAAGAACTCGTGGCTCACTGGTACGGCTGCCTGGAACTGGCTCACCATCACGCAGTATATCCTGGGTATCCGTCCTACCTACGACGGCATCGAGATTGACCCCTGTATTCCTTCTTCGCTGAAAGAGTATCACGTGCACCGTGTGCTGCGCGATGCTGAGTTCGACATCACAGTGAAGAACCCTGAGGGCAAGGAGGCTGGCGTGAGCAGCATTGTGATTGACGGCAAGCCCATCGAGGGCTGTGTGATTACGGCTACGCCTGGTAAGCATGTCGTAGAAGTAACAATGTAAGGCTATGGCACAGTTAAGAGAAAAGATTGGCTATGCCCTGGGCGACGCCGCCGCAGGAGGTATCACATGGAAGGTGATGTCGATTGCATTCCCACTGTTCTTCACCAATGTGTTTGGACTCACCGTGGCCGACACAGCCACACTGATGCTCATCGCTCGTATGTTCGACGTGGTGACCGACCCCTTGATGGGTACGCTGGCCGACCGTACGCAGAGCAGATGGGGCACCTATCGTCCGTGGATTATCTTTGGAGCCATCCCCTTCGGACTCATCTTTGCGCTGCTGCTCTACACACCCGACTTCGGACCTGTGGGCAAGCGTGTATGGGCCTATACGCTCTATCTGCTGATGATGGTGGTCTATACGGCTGTGAACGTGCCCTATGGCTCGCTTCTGGGTGTGATGACCGAGGATGACAACGAGAAGAACCAGTTCTCGAGCTATCGCATGGTGGGCGCCTATGCCATGGGCTTTATCACGCTGCTCAGCTTCCCCTATCTGCAGAAGTTGGTGGGTGGCACTGACCAGCATCAGTATGCTGTGCTGGGTGCCTTCTTTGGTGTGTTGGCTGCCGCTGGCACGCTGGCCTGCGGACTGCTGACCAAGGAGCGACTGAAGCCTGTGCGTGCTGAGAAGTTCTCGCTGAAGCCCTTCGGCGACTTGTTCCGCAACCGTCCGTGGGTGATCCTGACGCTCATCGGCATCTGCATGAACTTCTTCAATGGGTTCCGCTATGCTGTGGCTGGCTATATGTTTGAATACTGTCTGCATGGCGATGTGACCATCAGTGGCCTCATCATCAACTATACGGTGTTTATGACCTTCGGCGAACTCACCTGCATGGTGTTTGGTGGGGTATCGCCTGTGTTCACCAAGTGGGTGGGCTCTAAGCGCAAGGCTTTTATGTGGGCAGCTGCTATTTGTGTGGCAACATCAGTGGTCTTCTTCCTGATTCCCATGGATGCGGCCTATATCTGGCTGATGGTGGCCATCGTCATCATCACCTCTATAGGTATTGGCATCTACTCGCCCCTGCTGTGGTCGATGTATGCGGATGTATCCGACTATGCCACTGAGAAGAACGGCACATCATCGACGGGATTGATCTTCTCGTCGGGCACCATGGCCCAGAAGTTTGGCACGGCCATCAGTGGTTCGCTGGTGGCACTCCTGCTGGGCATCGCCGGCTTTATATCGGGCACGGATGCCGATGGTCAGACGGTGATCACCATCACCGATGCCGACAGCGTGAACAGTATGATATGGGCGTTGTTCTCTGTCTTCCCCGCCATCATCGCTGGCATCATGATGGGACTGCTCTATCTCTATCCTATTAAGAAATAATACCCTTAACATTATAACTTAAATAACAAACTAACATGAACAAAAACAAATTGCTTCTCAGTCTGCTATGTGCAGGAATGATGTGGACGCCAGCCATGGCTAATGCCAGAAGGAAGCCGAACCTCAATGACTGCCGCCCCCGACGACCAGGAGATTACTGGTACGGTGGAGGACGCCGATGGTCCGCTGATTGGTGCCACTGTAAAGGTGGTGGGTACGACAACAGGTGTAGCAACCGACAACAACGGACGCTTCAAACTAAGATGTAAGCGTGGTGCGATGTTGGAGGTGAGCTATATTGGTTACGTGAACAAGACCGTGAAGGCTCAGCCTGGTATCAAGATTATCATGGCCGAGGACAAGACAGAATTGAGCGAAGTGGTGGTCACCGCCTTGGGCATCAAGCGCGACCGTAAGGCGCTGGGCTATGGCGTGGCCGAGATTAAAGGTGCTGAACTGACCAAGGCCAAGGAGACCAACGTGATGAACTCGCTGGCTGGTAAGGTGGCCGGTCTGGTGGTTCAGAACACGGCTGGCGGCAACGCTGGCTCAACACGCGTGATGCTGCGTGGTAATACTGAGATGACGGGCAACAACCAGCCGCTCTATGTGATCGACGGTGTGCCCCTCGACAATACAAACTTCGGCAGTGCCGGCACGGAGGGTGGTTATGACCTGGGTGACGGTATCTCGGCCATCAACCCTGACGATATTGAGAACATGACTGTGCTGAAGGGTCCTGCTGCCTCTGCTCTTTATGGTAGCCGTGCCTCACATGGTGTGATCCTGATTACCACAAAGAAGGCCGAGAAGGATAAGATTGGTTTGGAGTATAACGGCTCGCTGACCATTGACGTGCAGAACGCCATGTGGGATGATATCCAGCAGGTTTACGGCATGGGCTACGGTGGTCAGTTCAGTAAGACGGCTACCTCGGGCACCAACAGCAGCTGGGGTCCAAAGGCCGACAACCAGATGGTGGAGTACTTCGACGGCGTGCAGCGTCCGTTCCAGATGTACAAGGACAACACCAGCGCTTTCTTCCGTACAGGTGTGACGGCACAGAACACGGCCATCCTGTCGGTTAACTCGGGCAAGACGGGCATGCGCTTCAGCGTGACCGACATGCGCAACAAGGACATCCTGCCCAACACGCACATGAGTCGTGACAACTTCAACCTGCGCGTAAACACATCGGCTGGTCCTGTTGACCTGGACTTCACAGTGAACTACACTCGTGAGGATGTGAAGAACCGTCCGGCACTGGGTGACTCGCAGAGTAACGTGGGTAAGAACCTGATGACGCTGGCTGGCACCTATAACCAGGCCTGGCTGAAGAACTACGAGACCAGCGAGGGCGACTATGCCAACTGGAACGGTAACGACCAGTATAACAAGAACCCCTACTGGGATTTGTATAAGAACGGTAACACCTCTGAGAAGGATATCTTCCGTCTGACGGCCAAGGCCATCTGGAACATTGATGAGCACCTGAAGCTGCAGGGCACGGTAGGTACGGATATCAACAACATGACCTTCGAGGAGTATATCGCCAAGACCACACCTGGTAAGTCGGCTGGTCAGTTGCAGGACCAGATCTTCAAGAACCGTACACTGAATGCCGAGTTGCTGGCGATGTATAACAACCAGTTTGGCGACTTCGACGTGAACGCTACCCTGGGTGGTAACATCTTCAAGGTGGACAACCTGACCACCATCAACACTGGACTGAACCAGCAGATGAAGAACGTGATCAGCATCATGAACTATGGCGAGCAGAGCATTCAGCAGAACTCGTACAAGAAGCAGATCAACTCTATCTTCGGATCGGCCAGCGTAGGCTATCTGCACACTTACTATCTGGAGGGCACCATCCGTGGCGATAAGTCGTCGACACTGCCCACGAGTCATAACGTCTATGTATATCCCTCTGTATCAGGTAGCGTGGTGTTCTCGGAGTTCATCCAGAACAAGCAGATTATCAACTATGGTAAGGTGCGCGCCTCTTGGGCACAGGTGGGTAGCGATACCGACCCCTATCAGCTGGTGACCAGCTATACCAACAGCAAGTATTCGTATTCTGGTTATGCCATGGGTCTTATCAGCAATAAGGTGAAGCCTAACCCCGACCTGAAGCCCACGAAGACCAACTCGTTTGAGCTGGGTGTGGAGACGAAGTTCTTCAATGGTCGCTTAGGACTGGATGTGACCTATTATGACCAGATCTCTAAGAACCAGATTATCGCGCTGGCCTCATCATCAGCAGCTGGCTACACACACCGCCTGATTAACGCCGGCGAGATTCAGAACAAGGGTATCGAGGTGGCCGTGAACGGTCGCGTGCTGCAGGTGAAGGACTTTGCCTGGGATGCCGGTGTGAACTTCTCGAAGAACGTGAACAAGGTGAAGTCGTTGGTTGACGGCATGGACTACTTCGAACTGGAGAAGGCCTCATGGTGTGGCGTCAGCGTTGGTGCCGAGGTGGGCGAGAACTACGGCTCTATCATGGGTAAGGACTTCAAGCGCAACGCCAACGGCGACGTGATTATCAATGCTAAGACGGGTCTGCCCGAGGTGGACGACCAGATTCGTACGCTGGGTAATGCCACATGGGACTGGACCGGTGGTTTCTATTCTACCTTTACTTATAAGAACTTCCGCCTCTCGGCTGGCTTCGACGTGAAGGTTGGTGCCGACATCTTCTCGATGTCTATGCGCTCGGCCTACCAGACGGGTAAGGCATCGGGCACACTGGCTGGCCGCGAGGAGTGGTATGCTTCTGAGGAGGCTCGTCAGGCTGCTGGCATGTCGTCGGCCGACTGGCTGGCATCTGGCAATGCCCGTGGATATATCGTTCCTGGTGTGATTGACAATGGTGATGGTACCTATACACAGAACACCATTCCTGTGAACCCAGAGGCTTACTGGAAGAGTGCTGCCGACAATGCACCTGGCATGTTTGTTTACGACAACTCGTATGTGAAGTGTCGTGAGATTACCTTTGGCTATACCGTTCCTGAGAAACTGCTGGGTAAGGTGGTGAAGAGTCTGAACGTGTCGTTCGTGGCTCGCAACCCGTTCATCGTATGGAAGAACATTCCTAATATTGACCCCGACTCTGGTTATAACACCTCAGGACTGGGTCTGGAGTATGGCTCACTGCCTTCTCGCCGCAGCTATGGTTTCAATGTCAATGTCAAATTCTAAAAAGGAGGAACGATTATGATTACAAAACTTTATAAGAATACCATCGCTGCCTGTTCTTTGTGTTGCGGCATTGCCATTGGATTGACCGCCTGCAGCGACAGTTATATGGAGGGTCTGAACGAGGACGATACGAAGACCCTGACCGTGGATCCTAACGCACAGCTCACCACTTGTCTACTGCAGACCTATGGTGACTTTGGAATGATGGATACGTATCGCAGTTATATCACGGGCTTCACACAGCATTTTGCTGGTGGCTGGAACGTGTCGAACTATGGCGGCAGCGTGCATGCCTTCGACGACCAGACACGACTGATCTGGGACCAGTACTACTCGGTGGCCATCAAGAACCTGCGCGATGCTATTGCCCACAGTGAAGACAGACCTAACCTGAACGCTGTGCTGCGCATCCATCGTGTGTATCTGATGTCGGTGCTCACCGATACTTATGGTGATGTGCCTTGCCTGTCGATCAATACGAGTTTGGAAGAGGGTACGCCCACGCCTAAGTACGACAAGCAGAAGGATATCTACGACTTCTTCTTCAAGGAACTGAAGGCTTGTGCCGAGCAGCTGGGTACGGGCAACGACAACGTGACGGGCGACGTGACGAACTATGGTGGCGATACTGACAAATGGAAGAAGTATGCCAACTCGCTGCGCCTGCGCTTTGCCATGCGTATCAGCGATGTAGATCCTACTAAGGCAAAGGCTGAGTTCGAGGCTGTGGCAGCCGATGAAGCTAACTACATTACTTCGGCCGACGATGATGCTTTCATCAAGTATACGAACAGTCCGTTTACACTCTATGACGGTTCGCGCGACCAGGACTACCGTGTGAATGCGCTGGGCGAGATGCTCTATGGTCAGGATCCTACCTCACCAACGTTTGTCTGCTCTACGCTGTTCGACTATATGAATGATAATAACGACCCTCGCCTGTACAGCATCTGCCGCCACTATAACAACGTGAAGCGCAGTGAGATTAAGCCTGACAAGGAGGGTAATGTGGACCTGACCAACGAGGTGCTGGCTTATCTGAAGAAGAAGGATATGGCCGAGGCTCCCTGTAAGCCGGGTGCTGCCTGGTGGAACAATTGGATTAACGGTCCGGACAACCTGGACGACATCCCCACTCTGGCTAAATTAGTAAAGATGTTCCCTGAGGTGGGTTACGAGAAAAACAACTTCCCTGCTCGCATGATGCGTCCTGCACTGTCTATCGACTTCTGTCAGCCCGACCGTCCAGGTATCCTGATGACATCGGCCGAGGTGAACTTCCTGCTGGCCGAGGCATACACAAAGGACTGGAAGGTGAATGGCACTGCCGTTGACCACTTCAAGACTGGCATCAAGGAGGCCATGCAGTTGCTGAACAAGCACTACCTGACCGACGAAGCTATCATGCAGCAGGCCGACATCGACGCTTATATCACCAACATCATGGCTGGCGACCCGCTGAAGAATGCTGACAAGGCGCGCGAGTCTATCAACCTGCAGGCTTGGATCCTGCATATGATGAACCCTGCCGAGGGATGGGCTAACCTGCGTCGTTCCGACTATCCCATTCTGACCGACCGCTCAAAGCTGGATAAGTTCCTCAGCGACTTTACTTACGATGATGATAACCTGACCACACCTGTGCGTCTGTGCTATCCTATCCTCGAGAAGAAGTACAACGGTGAGAACTATCAAGAGGCACTGGACCGCATGGGCGGCAAGGACGACTGGCACCATCGTATGTGGTGGGATACCAAAGACATCAACGTGAAGTAAAAACATGAGTCGTAACAACGAAAAGAACAACAACAATGAAACTCAAGAATATATTTTTCGCTTGTATGGCGGGCTTAGCCCTGACAAGCTGCTCGAACGATGAGGATGCGTTCTTCACGGTCAGCGAGAACGATGCACCACGCATCCTGAATACTGACTTCCCAGAGGCTGGCTTCAACATCAACCGCAATGAGCCACTGAAGTTTGAGGTACTGGTGACACCTGCCGACATGACAACAGTGACATGGCAGGCCGATGGTAAGGTGGTGTTTACTGGCAATAACATCGACCAGGTTTTTGAGGCTGGTGACTATACCCTGAAGATTGTGGCTACCACGACGAAGGGTAAGGAGACCTCGCGCACCATGAAACTGAAGGTGAAGGCCCTGGACAGCGATCCACAGGCTGGCAGCGACGCTGCCGACCGTGTGGTGAAGGCTGGCGCTACTGTGAAGCTGCATGGCACCAACATGGCTAACATCAAGAAGGTGGTTATCAACGAACAACTGGTGGATGCCACATACAAGAGTGGTGAGGACTGTATTGAATATACCATCCCTGCCGACCTGGCTGGTGGCAGCTATCGCATCTCGCTGATGGATGAGGATGGTGTGAGATATGGTGCCGACAAGATTGTGGTGGTGACCACACCTACGGCTCTGAATGCTACCTATGCTGGCATGGCTAACGATGCTGTGACCATCGAGGGCTTCTATCTGAACGATGTGGCTACGATTACCGTGGGCGGTCAGGAGTGTACTATCACTGAGAAGACTGCCGACAAGCTGACCTTCACCATCCCTGAGTTGGCCGTGGGCGACTATGAGTTGAAGGGTACCACCACCAATGGCGAGGCTGTCCTGTTCTGCAAGGGTAGCGAAGTGGTGGAGAGTGCACTGCTGATTATCGCTGCCGAGAAGGTGATCTGGACGGGCGACTACTACGTATCGTGGGAACTGCCCGACGGTAATCCTAACAAGGAGTGGCGTGAGATTCCTCAGGATGTGTTTGCTACCTTCGAAGTGGGTCACACGCTGACCATCTCGCTGAAGATTAATCCTTCAGACGGCTATCATAAGTATGCTATCGGCGACTGGGAGTGGGCATTGATGCCTGGTCAGGCTGAGACGGAAATCAATCAGGACACCGATGTGGCCGTAGAGATTACGCAGGAACTGAAAAACAGAGTGGCTGCCAAGGCCTTCTGTATCCACGGCCACGGCTTCAGTGTGACGAAGGTGACATACAAATAAACTATATCACTGAATAAAAAAGCATCTTTGCATGGCGATATTGGGATACTTTCGCGTATCTCTTCGCCATGCAAAGATTGTTTTTATGCCCTTGCCAAGAATGCAAAAAATCAATAAATTTAAGGGAAAACGTTGGTTATCTCAGAAAGTCTGCGTATATTTGCAGTTTGAAAAAACAAAGATTCAAGTAAATATATGACTTTTACAGAACAAGCAAACAAGATTTTCCAACAAGCTATTCGTGACTATCATCTGACAGATAATGTTGATACTCCTGTCAATAATCCATATGAGAGAGACAGTATTGAATACAAGCTCTATCTGAAATGCTGGATTGATACCGTACAATGGCACTTTGAGGACTTGATTCGCGACCCGCATATCGACCTGGCAGAAGCGCTGCAGTTGAAGCGTCGCATTGACCACTCGAACCAAGATCGTACGGACTTGGTTGAGGAGATTGATACTTACTTTCGTCAGTTGTTCAGCGACGTAGAGCCTAAGGCTGATGCGCGCCTGAACACTGAGAGTCCTGCATGGGCCGTTGACCGTCTGTCGATTCTGGAGCTGAAGATTTGGCACATGAAGGAGCAGGCTGAGCGTCAGGATGCCTCTGAGGAGCACAAGGCTCGTTGCCAGGCTAAGCTGGAGGTGCTGCTGGAACAGCGCGTTGACCTGTCGACTGCCATCGACCAGCTGTTGGAGGATTACAAGTCAGGTAGCAAGGTGATGAAGGTATATCGTCAGATGAAGATGTACAATGATCCCAGCACGAATCCTGTACTTTATAAAAAGTAAAAGGTAAAAAAGTAAAAGAGAAAAAGAGGGTGAAGCATCAGCATATTCTGGTTATCAGATTCTCGGCTATGGGCGACGTCGCCATGACGGTGCCCATTGTCTGGGCTGTTGCCCATCAATATCCTGAGGTGAGAATCACGGTGCTGAGTCGTGCCTTTGCCCGTCCGTTCTTCGAGAACCTGGCACCCAACGTGAACTTCATGGAGGCCGATCTGAAGGTGGAGTATCACGGCATTAAGGGCTTGAACTCACTCTACAGACGACTGACAGCCAAGCAGTTTACGCATGTGGCCGACCTGCACTCGGTGTTGCGCTCGAAATACCTGAGAATGCGCTTTAACATGGGTCATTTCAAGGTGCAGCATATCGACAAGCATCGCAAGATGCGCCGACAGTTGGTGAGCAAAGAGAACAAGGTTCGCCAGCAGTTACCTACATCGTTTGACAACTATGTAGAGGTGTTTGTCAAACTGGGATTCCCCATTGAGAAGAACGAGTTTAAGTCTATCTTCCCTGCCGAAGGTGGTAACCTGCACATGCTGCCTGAGCAGATTGGCATGAAGGGTGAGAACGAGAAGTGGATAGGTATAGCACCTTTTGCTGCTCATAAAGGAAAAATTTATCCGAAGGAGCAGATGCACGAGGTGGTGCGCCTGTTGACGGAGAAAAATCCCAAGGCGCGTATCTTCCTCTTTGGACGCGGAAAGGAAGAGGAGGAGACATTCCCCAAATGGGCACAGGAAATGCCACAATGCACGTGTGTAAGCTGGCATTTAGATGGCATTGAACAGGAACTGATACTGATGAGTCATCTGGACGTGATGCTCTCGATGGACTCAGCCAATATGCATATGGCTTCACTCACAGGCACGCCCGTCGTATCGGTGTGGGGTGCCACTCATCCCATGGCTGGCTTTATGGGCTGGAATCAGGATGAAAAGAATGCTGTGCAGATAGAGATGGACTGCCGTCCATGCAGCATCTATGGTCAGAAGCCCTGTATTCATGGTGACTACCGTTGTATGACGGGCATCAAACCAGAAATGATAGTCGAGAAGATTACCAATATCATTAACTTCTAGAGTTATTTTATCTATAATTATTAACCCCTAAAACAACGTGTTATGAAAAAGTATGTATGTAATGTATGCGGTTATGTATATGACCCAGCAGCAGGTGACCCTGACAGTGGTATCGCTCCAGGAACAGCTTTCGAGGATCTTCCCGATGATTGGACTTGCCCAGTTTGTGGCGTGAGTAAGAGTGACTTCTCGCCAGAAGAATAATGAGAGGAATGAAATCAAATAAAAAAGTGACGTCAAAAGGCGTCACTTTTTCGTTATATACATATTGTTTAGCTCTTTTAAAGATGCTATTCTGCCTACTTAAAGATACTGTTAAGCATGAAGTGATAGATAACGATGCCTGCCGTAACCGACACGTTCATGGAGTGCTTGGTGCCAAACTGCGGAATCTCCAGACAGCCGTCTGAGGCGTCGATAACCTCTTGGTGTACACCCTTCACCTCGTTTCCCATGACAATGGCATAGGCTTTTCCCTTTTTTGGTTGGAACTGGGGAAGTTTTGTTGAGTGCTCTGCCTGCTCTACACTGTAAACCTCCACTCCCCTACTCTTCAGTTCCTCAACGGCCTCTAAGGCTGTATCGAAATGGCGCCAAGTCACACTTTCCTCGGCACCAAGGGCTGTCTTGTGAATTTCGTTATGGGGTGGACAACCAGTGATACCACACAGGTATACTGCCTCCAGGCGAAAAGCATCGGCCGTGCGAAACACACTACCTACGTTGTGCATGGATCGCACATCATCTAATATCACTATCAGTGGTGTTTTCTCGGCTTCATGATACTCCTCTACCGAGAGTCGTTTCATTTCTATCGTACGCAGTTTTCTCATATCGAATACAAAGGTAATCATATTTTTCATTTTTCATCTTTCATCTTTCAACTTTTTTTGTGGATAACTATGTGGATAACCCTGTTAATAACTATATAATAACTATATAGGCTATGCACACCCCCTATTGGGATGTGGATATGCACACCTTTATCCACGGCTTTTTTTGAAGTTTTCCACGTTTTTTTGCTGAAAAAAGATATAAACTTAGTAATTTTGCACCGAAATTGCAAATTGTGGAAAACTATCACACTTGTCTCATTTTCAATAAGAAAGAATTAACAGTAGGTGTGAATAAGTAGATATTACAATGGAATAACTAAATGAGCAAGAAATAGACGTATAAGTTTTGCACTTATCCACGCCATATCATATTACTCATTTTCTATTTTTTAAAAAAAGAAAGAAAATAAAAAGATAATAATGCAATGTTGAAAACCGAGTGGACAGAACAGGGATTTATCAATGAACCGGCAGAAGCAGGTGTTGACTTGAAGAAAGAGATTCGTCGTCTGTGTGAAGAGAAGGGCGCCATCATCTTGGCGCACTACTATACTACTGGAGATATTCAGGATGTGGCCGACTTTGTTGGCGACTCGTTGGCTTTGGCTCGTAAGGCTGCCGAGACGGATGCGAAGATGATGGTGATGTGTGGTGTGCACTTCATGGCCGAGACCTGTAAGTTGCTCTCACCAGATAAGGTGGTTCTCTGTCCCGACTTGAATGCTGGTTGTTCACTGGCTGACAGTTGTAAGGCTGAGGACTTGAAGAAGTTCAAGGACGAGCATCCTGGCTATCAGGTGATCTCTTATGTGAACACAACAGCTGCTGTGAAAGCATTAACCGATGTGGTGGTGACCAGTGGTAATGCAAAGAAGGTGGTTGACCAATTGCCAAAGGATGGTAAGTTTATCTTTGGTCCTGACTATAACCTGGGTAATTATATCAATGAGGTGACAGGACGACAGATGTTGCTGTGGAATGGCGGCTGTCATGTGCACGAGCGTTTCTCTGTGAATAAGATCATGGCTTTAAAGAAGCAATATCCCGATGCTGTGGTGATGGCACACTTAGAGTGTAAGGGACCAGTACTCGCCATAGCCGATATAAAGGGCTCTACGGCCACAATGCTGACCTATGCGCAGAATTCTTCAGAGAAACGTTTTATCGTGGCTACAGAGGCCGGAATACTGCATGAGATGCAACGTACCTGTCCTGACAAGGAATTCATCCCTGTGCCGCCAGAAATCAGCGAGAGCGGTCTGGAGTGCTCGTGCAACGAGTGTCAGTATATGAAGATGAACACACTTCTTAAAATCTACAATACTTTGAAGTATGAATGGCCGCAGATTGAGGTTGATCCAAAGATAGCCAAAGAAGCTGTGAAACCCATAGAAAAAATGCTGGAGTTGAGTTAATAGTACTCAACTCCAGTTTTTTATTATTTCTATGTATACGCTGATTGACGGCGTAGCCTTTCACAAGATAGTCTTTGATAATATTTCGAGCCCAGATACGGAAGGCAGTACCACGTTTGCTATGAACGCGGTAGCCAACGGAGATGATAACATCGAGACTATAAAAAGGCACAGGCTTCTTTACGCCATTAATGTGTAAAAAATGCACGTTATTATCGTCGCGTTCTAATTCACCTTCTTTAAAAGCATTCATAATGTGTCGTCTCACGTTTGATTCCTCCTTCATAAAGAGCGAAGCCATCTGAGCCACATTTAACCACACCGTCTCATTCTCCAAACGGACATCAATCTGTGTCTGTCAGTCCTCCGTTTGATAGATTATAATTTTATCTTCTTTCATAAGATTTTTAATTCTGCTGCAAAATTAATACTTTTCTACTAATATAGTATGCAGAAATCAAAAATGTTACATATAGATAAAAATTTTATTTTAAAAAAAATTCTGTGATTCGCCTAATATTTTAAAATAGATTATGATGTTTTTCAAATATATATTACCTTTGCAATCAGAAAATTCATTAACTAAATTAAATCATTAAGCAATGAAAAAACTTTTATTTTCTACCTTCCTAAGCCTTGTCACTGTTATATGCAGCGCACAGTACCGTTATTGCGACACATACGAAGATTTCCTTGCAAACAGATGGCAAGAATTAGATACACTTTATATAGATAGTCATAGTAAAAATCAGCAATTTTGGTGGGGAGGTAATGAATTCACTTTAACCACTGGAGATAAAGCCTTCGATAATAAACTGAAAAAGGATATATTTATCGTGTCGCAAGGTGAAACACTATATTTGAACTGTCGTAACTTACGCTATCATCATGGACATTTTGGTAGTGGTTATACCAGAGCAGTGCGTATAGGTGAGCGCAGCCTATTAATTGTTAATAAGTGGATTGGTGATGATGCCTTTAGTAATCCCTCGTTGTCTCTCATGTTTGGTGCTGTTGGTGCTATGGCAGCAGCCAGTCAACAAATTAAAAACAAGGTGTGTTATGTCGTATCATCGGGTGCTGACAGTAAAGGACGTGTTAATATACGTATGATAGACGATAATATGATGGAACAAATGATCGCCAGCGCCAACCATTACGAATTGACTAGCGATTTTTACTCTGTGAAAGAAACAGAGATGCGTCTATTGGCCAATCACGTGATTCCTATCCTTGAAAAAGCTGGCCTTTTGAAAGAAACATATTAAAGAATCATAATCATACCACTCCCTGTAATATTACAGAATCTCTCTTGCAATCCAGGCGCAGGCCTCTGCGTCGGCAAGGGCGTGGTGATGATTCTCTAAACAATAACCACACTCGGCAGCTACGGTGTGGAGTTGGTGATTGGGCAAGTAGGGAAACTTGCGACGTGAGACACAAAGGGTGTCGTAGAACTCGTAGTCAGGATAGTCCATCTGATAGACACGGAACACGGCTTTCAGACAACCTTCATCAAAGGGTTTATTATGAGCCACAAGCGGCAGACCTTCTATCAATGGCTCAATCTGTGCCCAAACCTTGGGGAATACAGGGGCTTCCTCAGTGTCCTCACGCGTCAATCCATGTACCTGACTGCACCAGTAGTTGTAATAGTTGGGTTCTGGCTGGATGAGCGAGTAGAATGAATCTACAATCTCGCCGTTGCGCACGATGACGACACCAACAGAGCAAACGCTACTACGTTCGTTGTTTGCTGTTTCAAAGTCTATGGCAGCAAAATCCTTGAGTCCTGCTCGGAGATTCTTATGCTCAGTATATTGCTTATTTAAATCTTTCATTTTCTGATGCTTTTTAGATTCATAACCGCATCATCGTCCGTTATGTTTGGATGCTGTATAAGCCGACTAAATTGGCAGATATCTGTTGATGAGCCATGTTAACAGGCTGGCGAGGATATATACGAGGATAAAAACGATGATATAGCGATAGAATAAGCCTTCGTAGGCGAAGCCAATTCTGTTCATCGTCATGGCTATTGTTAATGGACATCCGCCGCAAAGGAAGTAGTATGTGATGCTATGTCGGCCAGTCCATTCAATGAGCTTATTATTCGGAATAAAGGGAATGAGGGATACGATCAACAGTAGCCACGTGATGGCATCTGCAAGGAACAACGGTGCGCTTTCAATGGCTATGTTCCTCATGGGAAGATCCACATGATACTCATATACTTTTATCAGGATAAGAATAGATAAAAGTAATAATGATATATATGGCTTGTTGATAGTGTGGAAAACGGCCTTATGCTTGTTGTAGAGATAGCCTAAATAAAGGAAATCGAACGCTAACAAGGCGTCTTGCCATTGCCAATAACTGTGTTGATTAAATGGCAATATATAATAGCTTATAAAGCAGAGCAGCGCTACTGTTGATAACCATCGTTCTTTTCCACGACTTATCCATAACAACAGGGAGAACAATATCTCTGCTATGGTGAGGGCCGCTATGAACCACGACGCGTTTCCTAATAGGATGTTTGATGCTATTTCAGAAAGGTTTATCTCGCTGTTTCTGATTAAAAGTTTGGGAACAGCCAAGATGGAGGTGAATACGAAATATGGCACCAACAGGTATCTGCCTATGGCCTGCAGTTTTCTTTTGATTTGGAATGCTGTATCCTTATATAAAAGAAAGCCAGAGATGAAATAAAAGAGGATGATGGCGTTGGTGGTATAGACGTAATAAGGCGTAGCAATTTCTTCTCCCTTGTAATATACTTCAGTATGGAATACAAGGATGAGAATCATTGAGAAGCCTCTCAGAAAGTCAATCCATCCTATTCTCTTCATGTTTTAGTTGATGATGGCTATCTTACAAACAACGCCTTTATCGCCATTACTCTTAGCAGTGGCCACCATATAGACACCACTGGCCACACGTCGACCTTGCTGGTCGCAACCGTTCCATGTAAAGGTGCCGCCATTAGAGCGTCCCTGAGCCACTAATTTTCCGTTGCTGGTGAGAATCTTCACGTCGGCATCGTAAGACAGTCCTACGACGGTTATAAGTCCTGTATAGCCTGCTTCCACGGGGTTAGGATAGGCATAGACATCATCTTTTGTCATGTTGTCGACAGGTGTGGTAGCGTCGCTGATATAAGAACAGAGTCCGTTTCCTGTGCCAAAGAACACCTCACCCGTATTGTTGTTGATGGCAATGCTTGTGACATGATTAGAGAGCAGTTTACTGTTGTCGGTGGTAAAGTGCTGTATCTGCGTCAGGTTATCCTCGCTGATAAGGTAGACGCCGTTGTTCTCTGTGCCAAACCACTTGCGGCCTCCACCGTCGATACAGATGGCTGTGATGCCAATGCCCGACAGGAGATAGTCGGCATAGTTAGTTCCATCGTTACGAGGCACCTTAACCTGCGTAAAGACAGGACTGCTGGCTTCCACCTGGCCTTTCTCCAGCAGGAGTGGTCCCTGTTGAGTGCCCACCCAGATATTACCGTCTTTATCCTCAACCGTACACGATACGTAGTTGATGTTTTCTATCGACAACCCATCCTGATTCTTGAACTCTGTGAAAGACAGTATCTTTTTGGTGTCTATGTTATATCGATAGAGTGAGGAAATATACCAGTTGTTATTGACAAACCATAGGTTTCCGTTGCTGTCAATTTGTAGGTCAGAGAGGTTTCCTAAGCTCTTGTTCGTATAACCATTGCCACTGAGTTTCATCAACACGGGGATATGGTGTGACGTGAACTTACCATCCTTGCTGCGTTCGATGAGCGACTGTGTGGGAGCCTGACTGTTCATGAAGAGCACACGACCGTCGTTCAGGCATTTAACGCCTGTAATCAGCTCGTAGTCGGTGGTCTTGCCGTCGAAAGCCTCTATCGGACTGTTAGTACTGTTATAGGCATTGACAATCTTTCCGTTCCTAAACTCGAACAGACCTGTACGTGCGCCCACAAACATGTGGGTTTCGTCGTTGGGGTCACCATCGAAACACATGGCGTTAAAGTAGTTGATGCCTGTCTCTGGCTTCACATTCTCGTCGTCCATAAACAGCCATTCACCATCGCTCAAGGTCTGGATGTGCGTGGTGCTGTTGCCGTCCTTAAGACTTCCATCGCAGCTATAGAGCTTGTTGTTCTCAAAGCGCATAAAGCCGTGCGTGTTGCTCTTAGGGCCGCCAGGCTGCAGTGTCTTGACAGTGGCAATGTAGTTGTCCCAGTCGGCCGTATCGGTTGTAAACGGCGGATAGGTATTTGTCTGCTGCCAGTTCGACTTATCAATGAGGTTAGTGCTCATTGCCGCCATAAAGACCTTGCCATCCTTAGCCTTGGCATAAATCTGACTGCCGCTGATGTTGACTGCCACGATGTTCTGGTCGAGGATATACGACTCGCTGATCTCGGCTCGCTGCACGTTCACTTTCACGATGCCAAAGCCCGTACACAGGTAGACGTATTGCTGATGGACGAAGACGTTGTTGATGGTCTTGTCCTTGGTCATCGACTTACTATAGTACGAACTGATATTCGTGACGTCGCCGTTGAGGCTGAGCAGGTCGATATTACCATTCTGATAGACCACCATCAACTGCTTCACCAGCTGGTTCCAGGCAATGAGTTTGATATAGGTGTCGTTGAGTGTGTTGACCTTATCGTAGGTGGTGATAGAATGGTCGTTCAAGTTATAGCTGTAGAGACTGTTTGAGGCACGCACAAACAGCGTGTTAGCGCCAGCCTTGACAATCTGCTGGGGCTCATAGTACGACATATAAGCGCGCCAAGTGCCTATCTGAGCAATTGACAATTGAGAATTGAAGATTATCAATTGCGCAATCAGTAATAATATCAGGGCCAGTCTCTTCATACCATTTACTTAATACTTATTTAAGGAGATACTCTGCCAGTTTCGCTGTGGCTCGTCCGCGATGACTGATGCCGTTCTTTTGTTCGGCAGTCATCTCGGCAAAGGTATGCTCAAAGCCGTTAGGACGGAAGATGGGATCGTAGCCAAAGCCCTCTGCCCCACTCCGCTGGCGTGTGATCTCGCCTTCCACAATACCCTCGAACAGGTGCTTCTGCGTGATACTGGTGCAGCCACAGGGACACACGTTCTTCTTTTGAATAAGGGCGATGACGGTACGGAAGCGCGCTTTGCGGTTGTCCTGGTCGTTGAGTTCGCGCAGCAGGCGAGCCATATTAGCCTCGCTATCGTGACTGGCAGCATCGCTCTCCATACTGGCATAGCGCGCGCTGTAGATGCCTGGTGCACCGTTCAGTGCCTCCACCTCGAGACCAGTATCGTCGGCAAAGCAGTCCAGATGATAATGGTCGTATACGTAGCGTGCCTTCTGCAGGGCATTCTCCTTGAGCGTCTTGCCTGTCTCAGGGATATCCACATCACAGCCGATATCCTTGAGCGACAGCACCTCTACCCTATCGCCCAGAATCTGACGTATCTCCTGCAACTTGTGCTGGTTGTTGGTGGCGAATACTATTTTCATTTTTAACCTTTTCTTTCTTGATTTTCACTTTCATCTCATCAAAGCCCTCACCATAGACACCAATAACGGAGCTTTGCGATACAAAGGCGTTGGGGTCGATCATCTTAATCAGGCGGAACATGCTGATGCTCTCGTTCTTTCTGGCCAGGATACAGAGCACCTTCACCTCCTGTCCTGTATACCAGCCGTGACCATCGAGGATGGTGACACCATGCTTGGTCTCAGTACCAATGGCGTTGGCTATCTCCTGCCATTTGCGTGTGAAGATCATAAACTGAACCGACTCACGCCGTGCGTTCATCACATAGTCGAGCACGAAGTTCTCGAGGGCCATCACGCAGAAACCAAACATCACCTTGTGGGCTCGCTCAATGTAATCGCCAAACTGTGGGAAGAACATACACGAGCCGATGATGCAGAAGTCGACACTGATGAGCACAGCACCCAGCGACACGTTGTGATACTTGTTCACTGAGGCCGCAATGATGTCGGTACCACCCGTTGAGCCATTGTGAAGGAAGACTGTGGCCAGCGCAATACCTGTGATGACACAGCCGATGATCATCGACATGAAGTCCTGACCATCGCCCAGAATCTTGATGGGCAGGCCGTTATCTTGTTTTGGAATAATCTCCTGGGCAAACACCAGCAGGAAATAGAGCGCAAAGATGGCATAGATGGTCTTCATCATGAACTTAAAGCCCAAGATCTTCAGCGCCACCAACAGCAGGAGACCGTTGATGATGATGTAGGTGTTCTCCAAGTGGAAGCCTGTGGCATAATAGATGATAGCCGACAGACCCGTGACGCCGCCTGCCACAATCTGGTAGGGCATCAGAAACACAGTGAAGGCGATGGTGTAGGGCACCAGGCCGAGGGTGAT
>Ga0265298_10002496_pt1 | contig 25455 bp, 22 predicted proteins | sample AusTroGonzalo_MG_3_FD_193486 | JGI IMG/M metagenome (GOLD analysis project Ga0265298, IMG submission 193486) | Bovine rumen microbial communities from tropical cattle in Woodstock, Queensland, Australia - Gonzalo_01 | ecosystem: Host-associated > Mammals > Digestive system > Stomach > Rumen ...
CTTTAATTCTACTTGGTGTAGTAGGTTGCTCTTGTTTTTGAATGTCCTTGGAATGATCTTTAGAAAGCCAATCGATATAATTGGGAACTGAGATTTTCTTATCATTGACTGGGTTATATTTCCCGTCATTAGCATCCTTTCCGATTCGAGGATTATAGTGTTTATCTGAATTGTCTGTTAGAGCATTTTTTACTTGCTCCAATTTTGAAGAACCGCTCAAATGGGTTTCGAATTTCGATGTGACATTAGAAACATCAAAATCATTCAAATCATCAAATAAACCTCTGGTTGCAGGATAAGCTTCCAGACTATCCTTGTTCCATACTTCATTCCTGTCAAGATAGTTAATTGCAAGAGTCAGAGAGTCAACGGGTACAATATCTGTTCCTACTTCATCTTGATTGTTATCATTGTTATTCCACTTTTCTGTATATTGCTGGGATACTTTCTTAAATGGAGGCCAGGCTAACTGGAATTTATAGTTATCTAACTCATTATAAGCAACAATCAAGAGTGCAGCGATGATAACAGACGCAACACCATATAGGAAGAATTTGATTTTCATCTTCCAGTCGCCACTTTTGCTTAAACGATTTACATCTCTATTGCTTTCATAAAGATTATAATCTTCGGTTTCATACCCCTCTATAGGACAATGCTTCAGTTTATGATGAGTCTCTATTGAAAAAGATGCATGGCCCAACTTTTCCTCTCCATCACGTAGGGGAATCTCGAAATCATAGTGATAAAAATGATGCCCCATAAAAATCTGCATGTTTCGTGACAATTTCTCTTTCTCTTTTCTATAGTCCGCTAATCCTTTTACACGTATAAGAAGACGTACACCTTCATTATAGGAAGATTCAGAAATATCCATAGAATCACCCATCATGGTCATACCATCAATACTTATATCTGCATTTGTAACCGGAATGCTATTTGGGTCATAAATATGAAAATAATCTCGCCTTACAATAATCTTGTAATCGACAGGTGTTATTGTGACAGATTGTGGATAATGCGCATCATCTCCTGCCATAAAGGATTTTTTGATTATCGAATACCCTTCTCTATACCAATGAATTGTGACTTGTTCTCCATTAGGAACCTCAATTGCTTTGTCAAACGGGATGTACCTGCCATTAGATGGAAAACACGGTGTAAACCCATCTGTAGGGGGAAGAGGTGCATATGTGTATATTTCTTTGGGTTCAAAATCCAATATAGTCCCAAGGGGAGTTAGGCCTATCTGGTTGTCCACAAATAGAATTCCCTGATACGTGGAGTACTCTTTTTGAGCTAATTTAGATCCTAATAGTTCTTTAAGATTGAACTCTCCATTGTTATATAAACGAACAGCATAGCCATTACTTTTATTTGAAACGATTCTGCTTGTAGCAGAAATCATCACTTCTTTTACAATACGCTCTTCGTCAAACAGTTTCTTGAGGCTCTCTGTGTCGATTCCTGTTGAAGCAGAAATTGCACTTTCAACCTGAAAAAGCAAATTTACAATTTCTGAATTTGATAATTCACAATTCGACGGTACGTGAATCCAAGCAGAAACATTATCACCTCCTCTGCCGCTTCCTTCTGGACGAGCCTTAATCAGACAAAGCATATAGCCTAATCCACCAAGAAATTTTGTCAATAATATACTTTTTCCAGAACCATCGAAACCATTTAAAGTGTTAATGGCAGGTCGAACATCCCCTGCATAGCGAGCCCACTCTTCGTTCTTGTTAATTGAATAAGCCTCGCTTACTCCGATATTCGTTATTTTTATTAAAAGTCCTAATTTCATAACCTTATTTACTAAAAAGTTTCATAAATTTTCCTTTCTTACCTCCATATTCACTAGCAGAACGCTTAAGAATCAATTTTACAACATTTTCTGCAGGACGAGAATCAAATTTGCAATAATTTTGGAAGCATACTTCTCCTAATGAAAAAGCGATCTTCTCAACTTTTTTCCCATTTATCTCATTATCAATACAAATTTGCTCAAGTCCATTGTAAAAACCAAGATAGTTTTCATTTATATATCGAGTAATAATATCTTTAGTTGCATTCTTTACTTTGTCTACTTTTGTTATCATTATGTATATGGCATCAGTATCCTTTTTGAAGATACCAGTACTTTTTATATATGCTACTGCTCCATTTAAGTATACACTCTGAGGGTAGCCTTCGTACAATCTATCTTCTGCACCGTATTCAATGACAAAGATATGCATCTTACGACTAAAAGCACGGTTGCCGTTGAGAATATTAGTCATAGTGTCTAGCATTTTCAAATCTTTATCTTCTAAAGGCATGTTGGCATTCTGCTTATACATGCAACGCATAAGTTCACCTGCCATATCGATACAAGTGATGGGGTGGATTTTCCCTTCTTGATCAACCAGATCAAATCCCATCTCATAGAAAGCCTCTATTGGCGTTCCACCCATCAAAGTTCCAATTTGTCCATCACGAAAAAGATTAATAAGATAATTCATGTAACCATAACCCTGTGACTCAGTATCCGGATCCATAGACTTTGCTATTCGTCCATTTGCGGCAACACTTAATATAGCACCCAATGCACAACTCTTACCAGAAGAAGGAATGCCCCAGAAATAGACTTCTGTAGACTGTTTATGTATTTCATCCAAATCGCTCATATCTGTATAATCCATAATTTCTTCACCTTTCCACATTTTCTGTATGAATGGTTTTTCAATACGTATATGCAGAAGATCGTTAAGTGCTATTATGCCTGATTCTATAAGACGTTTAACAACACCTGCGCTTAATAGATTATGATCATCTGACAGTTTGTCCAAGAAGTCTTTTTTGCTTATTTTCTTTGTTGTAATGTAATCCTTTATCTGAGCGATTATGTTATTATCTTTTTGTTCTACAGTAAGTTTACTATTGGTTTGAATCTTCTTTATCTGGTCTACAAGGGTATCCGCACTTATATCCAATATGTCATCAATCAGCAAATCATTGATGAGTTTGTTCGCTTCTTCTGCATATGGACTATCAGGATATTTGGAAACAAACTCGCTTAAAGCATCAACGCTCCTTTTGTCAACAAGTTTCCATGCAGATTTAACCGCCTCATTGAGCTCTCCAACTCTAAGACTATCTTCTATTTCTTTCTTCAAAGCTCTCGCCTGCGAACGGAATTGCCCATCAGGGTAGGCATTTAAATACCGTTCCACTGCTTCAATAGTTCGCTCCACCTGTACTTTGTTCCATTCGTCTGAATCTCCGCTTTCTAATTTGTGCTTTACTTCACGTCTTTTAGCAGCAGAGAATTCTCCGTCAGTTTCATCGCAGAGTTCTTGAAAGCTAACTATGCCCTCTTTCACGTAAGTAACCAGTTGATCGACTGAATACTCATCAACATTTAACAATATATCTTCTTTTCTTGGCATGTCTTTTTATTCTTTAGGGTTTGTTCCATATTCATTTTCTCCGGGTTCTCCATCTCCAAACAGCAGCACGAAGAAATAGAAAGGGATTAACTGATACCAGCCAGAATTCCCTCTGTCGTGACACCGTTTACAGTTTTGTGCCCACAGAAACCACAGCATAGGAATAATCGATATTAAAATGATAATGGCAGCACCTTGAGAAAGATTTGGAGACTTTCCGGCAACATCTATAAACATATACCATACGAAATAGATGATAAACGAGATTCCATATTCAAGCCTCCTTATCCTTCCGGTGAAAGAAAAGGGCTTCTTAAACATTCCTTTGTTATCTATTACGTCTGTATCTACTATCGTTTCTTGAACGATTGGTTGTGACTCTTGCACAACGGGAATTTCTTCCGTATCAATTTGAATGCTATCAAGAACGGCTGGTTCTTCCGCCTCTGAAATAGGAGGTAGAGTAGAAACTTCAGGTTCACTTACAGTTTCTTGTTCGGTGGTCTGTAGGGGAGTTGGTCTGTCCAAAATCTCCTTGACCTGCTTTCTCAGCAAAGGTGTAAATGCTCCTTCTGACTCTTTTGCAAGCTCATAAAGCGTTACCGTTCCATCTTTAACTGCTCCTGCAATTTCCTCTGGAGTATAACTCCTTAGGTTCTTTAGTAATTCTTTCTTTGTTGCCATATCTTATACTTTTTAAATTCAAAAATTAGAATGTTCCACCATAAATATCATCGGATGCATGGTTCTGACTGAAGTCGGTATTGTCAAAACTACTCTCTTCGACATCATCCTTTCTGACAAACTTCTTTACATTAACTGTTTTGCTTACTGGAATTAATGAATACAATCCAGTTGCTCGTGTGTTTCTCTTTTGCAGAAAATAGGGGAAGAGAAGCATCAAAATCAAAATAATACCTGTTATTATCGTATACAGATTAATCCCATTACTGTTAACAAATAAGTTCCGCAAATCGGTAAGTTCTGCATTAGCAGCCTTAAAGGACTCTCTGTTAGGGTCGAATGGAGCAACAGAATGAGTACTGTCTTTGGGCTCATTACTTAACACGGGCACCGAAACTTCATACAGCTTCTGATTCCAGCTCTCAATGGCATCAGATATCATGCTAATATTACCGACTAAGAAAGCATTCCACACACTTGCCCCTTGGTTTGCTTCGTCTATCCATTCCAATGCAGAGGTTCTTAAACTATCTGTGTTTTGCGACAGCAACTGTAATCTCAAGGTCGTAATATAGTTTTCCTTAACCATTTCATCATTGGCATCGGAGAAGCCTGCATTCAAGTATGTCGCCCTGGCACTCTCCTTATTTGCAATAATGCCAGTCAAAAAGTCTGAATATGTAGCAATCCTGTCTTTCGAATACTTGTCATAGTTTACAAACATTTGTCTTGATTTCTCAATAGCGGAAGAAAACTTTGGCTCTATTTGGTCTCTTTCAGAAAAGACAGACCAAAAATGGTTAAATGGTATCATTGCCCACAGGAACGCTATAGGGCAAAGGCAGATTAAGATTCGCTCAATTATGATTGAACGGTCAAATTTCTCGTCTGTGCCTTTGTATATTTGTGCTCCAATGAAAGTCAGTATCAGCACAATATCTATTTCAAACACCTTAATAGCAGATGACTTGAAATCACCGCCATTCGAATAGAAGTCTCCCATATAGGTGACATAGCTGATGAATATTAAAGCAACAAATGCTATAATATGTCCCCAGGAAAATTTAAGGGTTTCATTCCATGAATACTTATTATCGCTCATTATTCTTATTTTTTAGGAAGTAATTTTTCTAATTCTCTGATTTTCTGCTGATATTCAGCAATTTGTCTTTTAATCGCCTCGTAATCTGTTTCGTCCGTATTAGGATTTGCTGGCCTTGGGGTCTCTTCAACAACAACCTCTTCCTTATCAGGAACTCCGCCTGAATTGGAATCGAAGTTTTCAATATCTGGCACAGGGCGCATCTGTCTTTCCTTACGCTGGAAGTCCCCGTTTTTGGTAGCCTCCAACGCTTTATCTACCAAGACCATAGGAGGAATCCATCCGTATACATCTGCTCCAGTACTATAAAGCACATTGCGGGCCTGTTCTACTGTAAGGTCTTTCTTTAGGGACTTCATCAAAGCTATTGTTCCTGTTACTATAGGTGCTGACATACTGGTGCCATCACATGATTGGAAAGTACTTGAAGGGTATGAACTGTAGATTCCCTTCCCTGGTGCTGATATGTCAGAACATGGGCCGTAATTGGTAAACACCGTTGGATATAGCCTCTTATCGACAGCGGTAACCACGATTGATGATTCATTCCTGTTTTCCGGTGGAATACTCGTAAGAATATCATCATTTCCGGCAGCAAACACGAGAATACTCTTTTTCTTAGCTGCCAGTTTACTTACTCTTGCCCATAGAGCCGCAACATTGTGGAACTGCGTCTTCGCAATCTGGTCTTGTTGAGTAACAGGAAGCACATTAAGTCCTTTGAAGGAAGGCGCAATTGATATATTCACAACATCAGCATCATGATGGAGGGCATACATTACACCTGCAACCATTGCTGACAATGGGCATTTTCCATTGTCAAACACTTGAATGGGCATCAGTTTGCAATTAGGTGCAACACCAGCGGCTCCTTTGCTGTAATACTCTGCAGAACCTACTGCCAAACCTGCAGTATGCGTTCCATGGCCCTGGCCAATACTCAAAGTGTTGTTCTGCGTAAACACATTATATGCGTCTACTATACGTCCATTAAACATTGGATGATCTGCTTGAATGCCATCATCAACAATTGCCACCCTAATATCTGATGAGCCTTTTGTAATTGCCCATCCTTGTTTCAGGTGTATAGCACTTAAATGCCATCCTGCATCTTCTATAGACGAACTGATATGACCATTCAACTCATAGACCTCCTCATCAAATACGATGAACTTGTGATTAGGCAATTGGCTGTTAATTGTACGTCTAATTTGGTCTCTTTCGTTTTCTGGCACTTGTATAACAAGGAGTTTTACTTCTTTATCATATCCGATAATTCCATATTCGTCGCCTGGATAAATTTTCTTGTAATCACGTGCCAAAGACTCAATATCGCCATTCTCATCTTCCATGAATAGGAATAGCCGATCTCCTATGATGCTTGGAGCACCTGGCTGTTCTATAATATGAGGGTCTGTTCCGTCTTCACCCATGATGGGAGCAACAATCGTGTTATCATCAGGTAAAGTGCCATCACTTCCTGTTATGGGACGGACATGGCCGTTATCATCAATAGCCCTGCCGTCTGAACGTGTAATTGTGTCCATTGGGACTATACCATTAACAGGCGTATGATGGCCAGTGCAACCAACACAACCTCTTAACAACCATGACAGCAGCCAACAAAGCAATATTGCAAGTAGCAGCCATAAAAGCCACTTCAAACATCCTTTTCCCGCAAATAGGCCAGTCAGCCATAGCCACCAACGACGGTACCACGGGATATTTTCTTTATATTGAGCAACAAATCGCTTATCTTCGTTTACAATGCAGTTATATGGAGACGGACTCCAACCTATAAACTTGTAATTCTTGTCTGCCTTTATTTGTGGAATTTCAGATGTTTCAATTTTAGACCCAGCGGGTTTACTAAAAAATCCAACTCCATCTAATTTGCCGTGTGCTCCAGCATCAAAAGCACAATCAAAGAACTCTGCTTCTTCTGGCTCAACGGGAGGAATAATTACCGAAGGTTCTTCTTCCGTTTTTTTTACCTTATTATAATTGGCAGAGAATATCGCATTATCCTTAACAATATGTCCTATAGGATTTGGAGTCCATCCTGCGAAAGACCATCCTTCATTTGCAATAACCTCAGGAATGTCGTCTTCTGTTAGAATGGCACCATCTACTCTCGTGAGCTGTTTATCTATTTTCAGATTTAAAGTTCCATGCTCTCCAACATCAAAAGTAATCTTATACTTCTTTTGTTCATCGTACTCATGGATAATAGAGCCACTAACATTGTGTTTCGTAGTATCGGGTGTCATACCCCATGCTACGAGATAGACTTTGCCGTCTGCGCAGTATATTCTATTGTCATCAATATACCTGATTGCAGAGGCAAGTATTTGCAGTGATTCACCATCTAAGTTTGCTGCAGCATTTCTATATTGCCGGATGGTATCATTTTTGATAGCCTCATACCGTGTCCTTTCGGATTCAGAAAGTTCGGTAAGTTTGATTGGATAATCTTTCCATTCATCTATATGCCAGCAGATTTGATCCTCATCATCAATATACTGTGGAACAGCAAGGAAATGTCTGTATTCTGGCGGCACTGCTGTTTTAATTACACTATACACGCTGTCGTACCTCATATATAGAGGATCCCGACCAATACCTTGAAAGTCGGTATAGTCTACAACATCAGTGTAACAGAGTTTCCGCTTCCCAAAGAAAGTATGTCCTGCCATATCAAATTAGTTGTATAGGGTTTGACAGTTATCCATTATTCTCTTTATCTTCGCATTGGCCACAGGGTCACAACGTGAAATATCGCTGGCATAAATAAGACCTATGGTTACTAAGTTCTGCCAACGCTGGAAATTGTCCCAAAGAGGGAGTTTCCTTAGAACATCCATATTAATGACATCCTGATTGACTATACTTGCAGAGTCGTCGAAAGCTTTTAGCGTTTGTATCAGTGGCCTTGGCTTCCTGACAACATCCCAAGTGTCGGGTGCAGTGTCTATGGCCAAGTGGCACTTCTGCGCTTTTGCATTGATGTCTGCTATCTCATGGTCATCAATGTAATTTCTTCCAACGCTACTTACGAAGTTGTTAAGAGTTAGCGAGGCATAGTCTGCTATAGCATTGGGCTGTTCATTGAGACTGAACACATTGCAATAACGGTCAATCTTTTCTGAAATCAGTTTTCTCACACCAAGTTTTTTGAGAAGACTAACTAACATAAATACGACTTCGTCTGCATGCGGCAAAATACTCTCTATCGATTTCGCTTGGTTGTTCAAGTATGTGACCCAATAGTCAATGATATGCTTTGTAACCACATCTGCCACAGTGGTGAGGGTTTCCGCATTACTAGATATCACTTCTTCTATGGTACAACCCTTTTCTTTCAAATCTCGTTCAAGCTGTTCTTCATCACAGCTAAAGAAATCACACAGTTTTTCGATATTGACATCTTTTCCGTCTTTTAGATTGATGCCAACTGTAGCGCGGATGAAGTTGATTGCAGAAAAATCTTTCGGAGTGTCTGAATGGCAAATGATTATGTCATAAGCAATGTCGCGAAGATCGCCTACAGGAACCATTAGACTGTCAATGATTCTACCAAAAATCTCAGGTTTCGAGCCTATCGTAAAAATCAGAGAACGCCTAATGTCGCCACAAATCTGTTTGACTTTCCTGTTCTTTTCCTCACTGTCTTCTGGCTCAAAATAAACTGATAAGGCTTGATACATTTCCTGCTTGATGGCCTGAAGATCTGCCAAATACTTCTTTCTACGGGCATCATCTAATACATTGGCGATAGTATCAAGGCTTCTGATAATAGCTTTGGAACCGTCGTTGTTGATAGTTGCAACATCGTTCCAGGTTTCTTCAGGATGAGCAAAATGGGTTTTCACAAACTCATTTCTGAGGAAACTCCTTTTTAGTGCCTCCATATAGTTGGGAAAATCAGGGTGAACATATTCTCCTGTTTCCTCAGATTTTGTTGCCCCATCCTGATAACCTGTAAACAGATTGTTTTTGCTTGACCAGTAAAAGTCGCGCAGGGGATATACATTCTGGAATGCAGAGGATGTAAAGAATCCCCCCTTGGTTACCCATTCATCAAACCACTTGTTGGGCTTGATAATCTCCGGAATAACCGTATCAAATCTATTCCAATGGTCATCCAATTTATCCAAATTAGAAGGACTGTCTGTCTTTGTACGTTCAAGATCAATATTGAACTTGGTAGCAATCATAAACAATGGTGCGATGCCATTTGTGTTCTGTAGCAGTTTGGCTCGTTCGTCAGGTGTCCTGCCTATGTTATCCTCTATCCAACTATTGATGGTCTCACCTATAGTTGGTTCTGTTTTCTGGTCGTTATGATGGCAGAATAAAACACTGCTTATTCTCAATGACCGGGAATACTTGTTGAACAGGTACGCAACTTTTCCTCGTCTTAATATTTTAGGTAGGACGGTGTGAATCTCGTTCTCCTTAAACTTTTCACGCGAACGTGCTCCAGGAAAATCCAGCAGGTCTATCTTGTTTAAGAACTTTCGATCTTTAGCAATAGTAGCAGGCAACTCAAATGTCAGTTCTGCAATGAGTGCAGACAGATCCCCTTTATTGTAGTTCTGTGCTATCAGATTTCCATACCTGTCATAGATGTCGGTATAGATGATGTCTCTACCTGTATCAATATTGACACCGCAAACGGTATCAAGCCATTCTATTTTAAGAATGGTACCATTCTCACGAAGAACTGCATCAAATGGCACATAAACCTCGGTGTTGAAATCAAGTTTCTTGTACTCGTTAATAAGTACACTGAACAAATGACTCATTTCTGGGTTCTTATTCCACAAGAGACTAAAAATGTCAACCCACTTATCGTAGGACACATATTGGATTACAGGAGCAACGATCTTACAGAAGTTTGACTGATACACACTGGCAGCATTGTTACCTATTACATCTTTTATATAGTCATTGATGTCTTTAATATCATCATCGATTATTTCTGATTGTTGCTTCGCCTTGTTATTCCACAAACTGGATAGTCCTTCTAAGGCCTTATTAATCTCGTCATACTTTAAAATCGTATCAGGATTAATCTTGATGTCATTATAATACGAATCTGCTATAAGGAGGATGATGTCAACAACAGTTAGCAGTCGGACCTTTACATAATCCGACATTGCGTTATCTCCCTTGGCGATAGTAAATCTGGTAATAACACCTGTCGATTCTATCTTGGCATTGTTGCCACCACTGGGATTCAATTCATCTATAAAACTGTATGAACGACCTCCACTTTGAATGACAAATGGGGAATTTGCTGAAGACAGGAGACTACTCATCAAGTAGGACTTTCCAACTTGACTCTCTCCGTATGCTGCGGCAGAACAATTCTCTTCAAGAGCAGACCGGATTCTTCTTAGTTTCCTGCGATATTCTTTGAAGACTGTCACAGGAAAGGAATCTTTCTTGAACTCTTTCGCCCACGCAATAGAAGACTCTATCAGTTCTAAATGTTTATCTATATCTTGTATCATCTTTGTCTATTTTCATTTGTTAGAAGTCAAATGCACCTGAATCAAGCCAATACTGGTCTTCTGCTCCAAGACTTTGGATATGAATCTCAAGGTTTCCGTCGATAACATCATTTCCTTCGTTATCGACAATTGCACTTATTGACAGGTTTTCTTTGTCATCCACATCTCGCTCTATCGATATTTTGAATGGCATTCTCCTTTTCAGCGCATCAATATTTTCTCTGACAAGGCCGGAAACTTTTGCATCTGTAGGAATATCTTCCCCATTTAGAAGTGCTTTCTTCCTTATCCTGTCACTCATCTTATAGCGATTAAAGTCTATATTATAGAGAGCACGGCAAGGATAAGAATCCAAACCTATTTGTCGCACATTTAGTGTCTCTGGGATAGTACTAACCATGAGATCTCCCTTGCTCTGTTCTGGAGTAATGAAATACTCGATGGGCTGACCTTCTCTTGATGCCTCAATATAATTTACCGTGGATTTCAGATTGTCCTTCAACTTGTCAAGATTGATAACAAACTTGTTAAGATTGGATAATTCTGAGGCATAATGACCTATTACACCTCCAATAGCAACAATGGTCTTCGCATTCCTAATATGGCCCGTATTTTCACCAAATGGATACCAGTCTCCAACATAATAGTTGTTAAGGACGATAAGACGGTTGGGAGATACAGAATAGTATTTAAGGAACAAGTTCCTTATGGATGGCAAAGACGCTGGTCTTCCAGACAGAAGAACAATGTCACAGGCATAAGAATACATGATGGTTGCTATCTTTTTCAGCAACGGTTCAAACTCTTTGCTTACAACATCAGACACTTTCTCGTTGTTGAAGTCCCATGTTATTGACGTTATGTCAACACCGGTGTGCTCTTTAAACCCTTGGATGACATTGTTGTTGGGCGGACAGTCGCTAAATACATCTTCGTATTTTACATGGCAATTCTTGCTACCTTTATTAAGCAGTTCCAAAAAGTAGCACATCAGGGGGATAGAATACTGAATATTGAAGTCTTTCCTCAATATTCTGTCTGCAATAGTCTGTCCGTTATAATCTTTGCCAAAGAAATCTTTCATCTTTTGGCGATACTCTTTTAAGCCAATTCCATTCAACTGCTTTCGGAAAGCACTGTCTTCATCAAGTATCATGATGTTTTTGATGAGGGCATATAGCATGTCATCGCCAGCGAAGTAGTAACTGTCATAGAAAAGAGGGTCAGGGGTAATCGTTGTCACATCACCTTTTTCGTATGTGTACTTGCTTATCATCAAGTCCGATGTTCCTGCACCTATATCAAGCGAACCAACAGTGATAGACGGCTGGATTTCTCCATCTTCTATCTTTCCGTAAAGGTTAAAGAACTCACTGCAGCATCCTTTATATTTATGGCCAACCTCACCATACATATATACGAGTTGTGAACAAGTAGCTTCGTCGTAATACCAAGCACCGTCAGTATCTTTCATAGAGCGAATGGCAGGAATTACTTCTACGGTCTTTCCTGGCTTTTCGTTGTCTGCCGGATTCTTATATTCAAAGTTCTCCAAAAGTATAACGGCATCTTTTGCACAACGGACAAGAGCCTCGCGCTCAACTTTTGACATAGCAGTAGGACATGTGACTATAATCCGCTTGATTTTTCGCGGCATAGTTGGCTTACCTAAACCTGTTTTGTTCGAACGGTGTCTTTCTCCGTTTATTTGGACTTTTGCCTGCACAAGCATCTCTAAGAATGCAAAGGTCATCAAGGAACGGCGGGAATAGTGGAATGACTGGCCTCCGTTGCCTTCGAGATCGAGTTTTCCATCGCTCTTTAACTGATTAGTGATTCCTCGAAGATTTAGGATGTGAGTATCTTTTTCTCCTTCGAGAACAAGAAATTTCCATTCTTCTCTGTTAGGTTTCCAATCCCATAAGTATCTCTTGGGACTAGAGTATGTTGATAATGATTCGTCGTCTTCAATATTGTTTGTTGACAAATGGATTAATTGGTTGGCTTCTTGCCCCAAGCGTACAAGACTAGGATAAACGAATTGCTTACTATCTTTTATACCAAAATCACCGAAATCTACTTTCCGGAAGGCAAGTCGCATGTCAAATGGTTCTGAATATGAACGTATGGATGCACCCTCATTGTCAATGTTTACAGGATTCGTATAGTCTATAAGTTCCAGATGCCTTACTTGGTTGAAATTGGTATTGTCTTCTATAAGTAGAGCCGTCGTTCTTGAATTGCCAATATCAATAACCATATCAACATCCTTTGTTTCCACCTCAGTATCTTTATATAAGGTTACTTTAGGGAAGAACCTATGCTGTGCAAGGTAGTTTATAAGGAATGTGTATGAAGCTATATAAGCTGTCTTCCTGACATTTGCCCCCTTTATTTGAGAGACTCTCTGAATTCCTGGGTGAACAAGTTTAAGCAGATATTCGTCAATATAACTCCACTTCTTTCCTGATGTGCAATAGTCCATCAGAAAGAACTCGTTACTGCACAGGTCGAAATCCATATCGGTACGGAACTTATCGGGGAATACAGGACATTCATCGTATTCATCGCTTTCGTATCTGGCGCGAGTGTCAAATGCCAATACCACATGATAGGTCTTTATTCCTTTTGTGTCCTCAACAGGAATCATCTTGAATCTCGCCCAGTTGAGAGGACCGAAACGAAACTTCTTCTCTGTTCGTTTAAAGAAGTATGGCAACGGTAGCCAGACATTTTCAAAGAATGGCAACTTGTTGTCTTTGTCAGAAAAAGTCATGCTAAAGATGTCGCCTTTAACTCCTGGGCAGTTGGCATCGTCGATGCGAAGTGGGGTTATACCATCGCTCTTCAATTCTGATGGGTCAAGTGCAAGGGTAGGGTCTGCCAAGTAACCACCATTATAAAGTTTCTTCTTCTCATAATAGATGCATTCATCTTCTGTCCTCAATTCATAAACAGAGTCCAGAATCCATTCTCCATTTTCAGTATCGTACCATTCATGATACCATGACTTAAACTTTTCCTGCGTATTGATGCTAATAGGAAAAGTGTATATCTGGATACCAGAGTTAGCAATAAGTTTTATGTCTTCAGCCATTGCGATTCGTTTTTACGCATCGTTCCCAAAATGCGAATTTCTCTTTCTTCGTAACGGCACAAAAAGAAGACGTGGGAACAATCCTTGTCGCCCATCCCACATCCAAAGGCTCTCGCATTGCCCGATATTGAAGAACGAGCAACGTAGAAGCCCACGCCGATATGAATATAGCTCCCCCCACGTATGATGGCATTATTCTATATAATACCTAAAGGGGGATGCGTATAAACACATCCCGAGGACATCTTTAGTTGCCTTGCTCTGACAATATCGTTCGAATTTGCGAGATTCTTGGATGTCAAAGACAAGACGCCAGAAGACGCCTTTAATTATGTCGTGACCCTCGTACTTCCCACCCAATGCCCGCCTTGTTATGGCGGCATCGCCTCACATGGCCCGGCGTGGACTGTCAATCATGTTGTGGGCGGTAACGGAATTCATCCGTCAGTACCGATAGCTCATGACAACGAGAATCGGGCGTAAAGATACAAACTTTTTGTGACATTCCTTGTCTTTTCTTAACTTTTTTCACAAAAAAAAGCCTATTTTTCTATTTTCCGTCCCAAAAACTTCATAAAATAGCACTAAAAAGCAATCAAAATGAAGATAATTTGCCTTTATCATCCACTTCTTGCAGAATGAACTAAATTACACTATCCGAATGCCTTTCCTTCCCATTTCCTACGTCCTTGCAACATCCATGTTTGCGAACAAGTCGATTCGCATTTATAATATGCGGATAATGCGTGGAAATATGAAGAATTATTTGGAGTTTCAAAATATTATTCGTACCTTTGCACCAAAGAAAAGCGTTCTTTGGAAGCTAAGCAAAGTGAGAAAGAATACAGAACTTAGCTCGTTTCTAAATCGTTACCTGTTCAAATTTATAATAAGGTAACTCCCTGATTTTTAGTTAGGAAAGAAAGTCAAAATGACTTGCAATATGACAAGAAGATAAGAGAGACTCGACGGCAGAACCGGCGAGCACAAGATAAACAAAACAAAGAGAACAAAATGAGAAGAGGGCTCTATACTTCAAACTATACGGGGATTCCGGCATACCTCATGGACTTTGGGTTCGGAGGTTTTCTGGGATATGGGAGGAGTATGTCCTGTTGTGTGGGTGAAGAAGAGCTGAAGATGTATGAAGGATGACGTAAGAAGAAAGATGTTTCCTGCGGAGAGACGCAGGGAGTAGTGGCTATCTCAACGGGTAAACCGTTGGGCACTGGCGGTATATATACAGGCATCCCCCGATTCAGTTCTTAGTGAGCTGAGTCGGGGGATGTCGCGTTTGGTCGGGGCTGTTCACTGGCGGCGGTAGTTGCCGACGACCTTGTAGATCTCTACGATGATGTCCTTGGGGATGCTGGACTCTACGGGTGTGCCATCGACCATCTGTGTGAAGTTGATGCTCTGCTCGTCAGGCTGAGTGGAAACTGTAGGAATAAGTAAGACTACCTTATACCGATATATTAGAACGCGAAGAAAGTAGAGTTGAAATGTATGGTGAACTATCTCTGCGACTTTTTTCCCGAACATCTTTGCGATGACCAAAATAGAAGTTGATTAAGAAGGATTTGTCGAAAAAAGGTCTCAAAGTTACGAATTTAGTGCGAAAAATACAAAAAAATAGTCCCCAAAATTACTTTTTTAATGAAAAAATGTTGTTAGATTACGTTCAATTAAAAAAATGTTGTAACTTTGCACGAAAATTATGTTTTTTGAATAAATAAATATGTTTTTTATAATCTCATATGACTTGAAAGGTGGAGGCTCTGATTATACAGAGCTATATGAGGCTATTAAATCTGTTGGAGAGTGGCAACATCCTTTGGAGTCGACATGGGTAGTAAAAACCGATTTAGACCAAAATCAAATATATGATAGGTTGAAAACTGCAATGGATGATGTAGATCATGTCTTGATATTCCAAATTTATCCTAAAGAACGTCAAGGCTGGTTGGCAAAATCATTTTGGGCTTGGATGCGTGAAAAAGTGGAGGAAGAGGAATCATGATTAGAACAGTATCTCTTAAGAATTTTAAGTGTTTTAAAAATCTTTCGCCTGTTGGCTTATCCCAGATTACTCTTTTTACAGGAAGTAATGGACGTGGCAAATCGTCTTTAATACAGTCACTGCTTTTGATAGCTCAGTCTTTTGGAAATGATAGACAGATAAACTATGTCAAGCTAAAAGGTAAGTTTGTAGATTTAGGAACTTACAATGATATTCTTTGTTGTCAATCTGATAAAGGAAAGGACATTGAAATCTATTATGAGACAGATGATAAAGAAGAGAACTGTATAACGTTTAAGTTGTCTCCTTATAAGGGCCGCGAACGTTGGGCATATTTCACACAGTTGAATGTTTGTGATAATAATGGTTGTAGGAACTTAGTTGAACTTTCGACATCTGAAGGTGAGTCTGATCCTAAAGATGCTAAGCCAGTTGTTGGCCAAACTTCTACTGTTGCAGGTATTCAGCAGTTATCACGGGTTTACTACATTGCTGCCGACAGGCAACCTCCTGTTAATAATGCCTTGAAGAATGATAATATTGAAAATAATCAGATAGGTATTCATGGCGAAAATCTTATCAATATTCTTCATATGAAAGGTGAGGCTTTTGTAAAGCAGGTAGCTCAAGAAATATCTGTAATATTAAAGGGCGCTTCTGTTCATGTAGAAGATAATGGATCTGATTTCTTGAAATTCCTTCTTGACTCATCCGATGAATCTAAAGGCTTCAGACCTGTTAATGTTGGTTTTGGTTATAGTTATCTACTTCCAATCATACTTACATGTATGTTGGCTGAGAAAGGTTCAAAGTTGATGGTTGAAAATCCTGAGGCACATTTGCATCCAGGAGCACAGTCAAGACTGATGGACTTTATGATTAAATATGCTACAAAGAATGGTCTGCAATTATTGATAGAAACTCATAGTGATCATATCATTAATCAATTGAGGATTGCTGTTAAGGAGAAGAAGATAGAGAATAATAAAGATGCTAGTATTATTCATTTTACACGAAATCAAAAAGAAAAGGAATCTCCTGCATTCTATGAGATAAAAATTGATTCTAGAGGTAATTTAAGTCAATATCCCTCAGATTTTCTTGATGAATGGGGATTGCAAATGAGCAAACTCATCTGATGTAATGATAGAACCAACATTTAATGAACTCACATTCCTGCCTCTTTGCAAAACAGATGAAGAGGTAGAGTTAAGACTCAATAATTTTGTGAGTCTTTTGGCGAAGTTGAAGGAATATGGCATCAATCGAGTTCGAATTGAAGAAACTTTCAGCCAAATGCCTTTGAAAGATGGCTTGTCTTTGTATGATGTTTTCTCTCAAGATATCAAATCTCCTGATTCGGCTAGGAGGAATAGGGGATTGCTTCTTGCTGGTACACTCAGGCGACCAGCAGTTACTGAAGATATAGAATCCGAATTCTATGGTGATGAAGATCTTGATCGGTGCGTCTGTACAAGTGTTGAACCAGAACAAGATTGCATAGGCCTATATGTTGCGGATATTTTAAAGAGTTTTTCTGTAGGGTTCGCACAATCATGGTTGGATACGAATAAAAAAAAGAAGTGTGAAATCCGTATACTTCATAAGGATGAAAGCAAAAACAAGAACTCTGTAGTTTTATGTATGACTACTGAAGATGACGAGAATCATGAGATGTTTATTGAATTGATGTCATCTCAAGACGATTTACCTGTTGAACAGAATAATGAGAGCCCAGATGGGAAAGTTAATAGGTTTCCACAGCATCATGGGCGTGATGAATGTTTGGAGTTTGCAAATCAGATAGCCAAGTCAAAATATGTCAGCAAAGTGTTGAATACGATTGACCATAAGGCTGGTCAAAAAGACTTCATACATAAAATCCATGATGATGGTCTGATTGAAATAAGGATGACTTGGACTGAACGCGGTTTGGGTATTGTAGTTGCTACCACAGGTAAGAATAAGGCTCAAATAACATGGATAGCAAAGCTTTTGGAAAAGAACTACAAGAAATAGAATCCCCCAGTTATTTCTGTAATATCTGTAATTATGGTTCGACACCAAAAAAAGGTATCAAACCATAATTTTGTTTTAGAGTATATGTTCAAACTATATCTTCTTATTCTCCTTGAACGAGTAGTACTGTTCATCCGCAAGGATGATATGGTCGCGCAAGGTCATCCGTACTGACTCTGCAGCTTGTGTGAGCTTAGCAACAATCATGCTGTCGAACTTCGTGGGAGAGGGGTTCCCACTGACATGGTTATGTACTGTAACAATGTAGGTCGCATTGTAGAGCACCCCGAATCGCATGATGTTCCTTGGGTCGGCAGCGTTTTCTGAAACCTCTCCCCGGCAGATTCTGACTCTTCTGAGCAATTCATGCTTCGGATTGAGGAACAATGCCCATAACTCTTCCACATCCAGGTCTTCAAGTTGTGGCATCATGTAGTTACCGATGGCCAAGGCATTCTTCAGAACTGGCTTCTCTTCTGGAGCAGTCTTCCTGAATCGCTTCCCAAACTCACAGGCAGCGACTATAGCAATAGTTTTCCCAGAAAGTCTGAATGAAGAACAATATCTGCTGCAAGAGAATAAAGCAATAGCGAGCCACCAGTCGGTGGCTCGCTATTGCGTTGAGAGAGGGTGAGGCTGTGCTTGCTGGGGCTACAGGTCCTGATACTCGGTCTTGGCATCAAAGCAGGGACAGGCCTTGCGGACGTTGGGGAGGTCGCGATGGCCGAGGATGCGGGCATCGGGGTAGTCGGCCTTGAGCGACTGCAGCAGGTGCCAGAGGGCGGCTTTCTGTGCCGGCGTGCGGGTGTCAGCGGGATGGCCGTCAGGGGTGAGGCCACCCTCGTAGCAGACGCCGAGGGAGTGCTGGTTGTAGTGGCGGGCATGGGCGCCGGGGAGATTCTCATGACGAGTTTGATAGACCTGACCATCGCGAGTGATGTAGTAGTGATAACCGGTGAACCCGAAGCGGGCATCATGGCAGGCTATGAGGTCCTCGACAGAGAAACGGCGGTCACTGCGCGTGGCGCTGCAGTGAATAACGATAAGATTGATGGTACGCATAGTTAACGGTTAATGGTTAACGGTTAATGGTTAATGGTTCTTGCTCTGGCAAGCGTCTCGTTTCACTCGCCGAGCGAATGGTTAACGGTTAGGCCCCCTCCATCCTCCCCCCGTAGGGGAGGCGGGCCCCCTCCAAACCTCCCCCCGTAGGGGAGGCTTTATTCCGGTAGGGGAGGCAGGAGGTAAGGCGGTTAATGGTTAAGAGTTGATAGATAAAAGATAATAGTTGTTATTGGTTGTGGGGGTGGGACATTCTCCCTCCCTACTGGGGAGGGCAGGGGTGGGGCTTTTAGCCATTGCCATTGGCGGCGGCATTCATAACGGCCTTGTCGGCATTGATGGCATCTTGTGCCTTCTTGGTCCAGCCGAGGACGGCATCCTTGTTCAGCTCGTCACGCATGTACTCGCCAGTGGCCTGTGCCAGGAGCTTGAGTGACTTCACGGCATTGCCGGTCTCCACGGTCTCGCCGTTTACGCGGACGGTCTTGCTGCCGATGGTGGCACGCATCACGCCATAGCGGCTGCAGGGGTTGGACTGTACGGAGGCCTTGAAGATGGCGAGGTTCTCGATCTTGACGGTATTACCGTTGAGGGTGAGCTCGCGGATGCACTTCACCATATCGGTCAGGATACCGCGGATGGTGCCTTCACTGAAGGGGGTGTTGTGCTCGCTCATGTGCTTGGCAAGCTTCGAGACGTCGAACATCTCTTTGTAATCTACTCGCGCATAGGCCTTGCCGTACTGCGCACTCGTGCTGTCGGTGTTTTTGTAAACGTTAAGTTCTAGCATAGTCTAAATTAGTTTTTGAGTTTTTAAGTTCTTGCGTCCCTTTCGGTAGCAAGCGTCTCGCTACGCTCGCCGAGCGTGTAAGTTTGTAAGTTCTTGCGTCCCTTTCGGTAGCAAGCGTCTCGTTTCACTCGCCGAGCGAAGGGTTAGAGTTTAGCCCCCTCCCTACGGGGGAGGGCAGGGGTGGGGCTTACCGCATACAACTGGTGGTGGTCAGTGCTGTGAGGAATGCTGTGAGGGCGGCTACTAACATCTTCACCGCAATCTCGATAAATTTTGTTTTTTTCATGTTTGTAATGGTTATGGGTTATAGGTTATAGGTTCTTTGCAAGCAAAGCGACGCAAGCGTCGAGTGATTAGGGGGTGCCTGTTCTAAATACAATGCAAAGGTACAACATTCTGGAGGGGCTATTACGAACATCGTGGGACATCATGAGGCATCCGGTTGCTTCCGTGTTCTTTATCTAAAGAGTAGCCTGAATAACTACGGAGTGCCGAGGTGATGGACGATGAGGGCTACCTCGCGGGGGGTGTAGGACTTGGCCTTGGGAGGCATGCCACATTGACGGAGAGCGTTTACTAACTCTTTGTTGGTGCGGATCCAGAAATTAAGGTTGCTCAGGGCTCCTTGTGGAGTGAGCGCTTTGGGGAAGTAGAGCATGGCGAGCTCGGACTTACCATAGGTTCGGATTTCAAAGTTTTCTGTTGCTGACATAATCAAAAGAGAAAGACGGATAAAAGTGAATATTGATATGAAGAATAAAAGGGGGTGAGTTTTGAAAAAATCTCATGGAGATTTTTGAAAAAGTCATGGAGATTTTGGGATAGTTTATAGTTCTTTGCAAGCAAAGCGACCGGAGGTCGAGCGGATAGATAATAGATAATAGTTGTGATGGGTGGTGGGTGATGGGGGATAGTTCTTTGCAAGCAAAGCGACCGGAGGTCGAGCGGATAGATGATAGATAATAGATAATAGTTGTTATTGGTGGTGGATTAGGGAGGGGAGGACTCGAGGAGGTAATCGGCGAGGTCGATGTTACGGCGCTTCTGGTCGGGAGTGGCGTGGAGTTCGAGGAGGGGATCAACGGTGATGGTGATGGCAGGGTAGCACTGGGTGACATGGGCGGCAAGATTCTGAAAGAACAGGAGGGTGGAGCCGGTCGGGTCGGTGCGAGGATAGATGGTGACGGTATGTCCCTCCAAGGGAGCAAAGAGATTGGGGGTGAGATGGGGGATGGTGACATAGGCCATCCAGAGTGCATCGGGGAAAAGCTCGGAGAGGATGAGGGCGGAAGGCTCGGACTCGACGAGACAGAGAGCCCCATTCCCGAGCAGAGCTCGCCTATCCGTAGCCTTTCCCCCATAGGGAGGGGAGTAAGGTGAGGGGGTATTGGTCATCAACAGATGTTGACCGAAGAGGCAGTGAGTGACACGCCAGGACTGGATGAGAGGCTCGCGGCTCTTGAGGAGCTGGGAGAGCCAGCAGCTGGAACCGATGTGGGCGTCGAGGGGGTGCTGCAGGTTGTCAATCATCCAAAAGAGGGGCTGGCCGCTCTTGGTCTGGCCGAGGTGGTAACGCTGACAGGCATGACGCATCTGCTCATTGGTGAGGAGGCCCGCCTCTATCCAAGGATGGAAGAGGGGATGGTCATCGGTGCGGCAGGCATCTACCATCGGCCAGGAGGGTAGGGTAAGGTCTGTGGAGTAGCGAGGGTCGGCAGCATCGAGAGGGACACACTGCAGGTGTCCTTCCATCATGAAGACATCGAGGCCGATCTCGCGGCCTATTGCCTTCAGCGATGTTCTGTCTGTCAATTCCTTTAAAGTCATAAAAACGAACACTAGTCGCACGGATTAAACGAATACCTTAACTCATAACTAGGCCTAAGCCCCCCTCTATGGCCCCCTTACAGGGGGGCCTAAGAGGAGGGGCTGTCGCCTGAGACGGCGGCATGCTGGTTGAACAGATCGGGCTGTGAGGGCGCAGAGGCGTTGGAAGCAGCGAGCTGCCACATCGCCTTGCCGTCGCGGTTCTTGACACGGACGATGGTGCCACGGTCGCGCTGCTCACGGAACATGTTGTTCCACATCTGTGTGCTACAATTGAGCAATGACTGCACCTTGACCTGCAGGTCGCTATAGAACAGAGGACCGGCCTTCAGGGCCTCGTAGAACAGCTCATAGGTCTTAGGATGAGGCTTGTTGTCCTCATCAAACCACAGGTATTCGCGGTTCATGGGAGGCAGCTTCTCGCCCGGCTGGTAGGTTAACGCTGCGTAGTTCGAGGCGGTAAACCGGGTTGGAGCCTCACACACAACAGGCAGCCCGGTCTCGGCATCCATGCGGAAGAACATGAGCTCGCCAAGATCGTACTTACGGGTATGCGTCTGTTCGACCATGAAGATATTCTCGGGCTTGACCTTCTCGCATGAGTACACCTCGAAGGCTTTGTTCATCAGCTCGGTACCAATCCAGCCGCGCAGGTTGCGGTCTTCGGCACCTTTGTTCTGGTGGAGTACGCACACCAGACAGCAGTCGGTCTCCTGAGCCAGTTTCATGAGCTGTTCAACAATCTCCTGAGCCTTGATGCCATCGTTGATGTCGGCCAACAGGTCGCGGACGCCGTCAAGCACCACAAGAGCCGGACGGTATTTGCGTACCGCCGTCTCGAACAACCGCAGACGCTCGTCGTAGTGCAGGCTGCGGACGTTGAAAACATCGAGGGGTGGGTGTTGGGTGGCGGGTGTTGGCAGCAGACCAGCCATGGGGAGGACACGGTTCTTGAGGATGTCCTGCGTTGACTGTTCGCTTTGCTCCGTGTCGTACCACAGGCACCTGACAGGCGGACATTCCCACGTGCCATCGACATCGTCGTAAGGACGTTGCACCTGTAGTACCTCGTCTTGCGCACAGCAAGCCATGAGCACGCTGTTGAACAGCGTCTTGCCGCTTTTCGCCTTGCCGGTAACGGCCACTAACTCGCCACGAGGGAAACAGGGCTTGCCGAAGATGCGGAATAAGAAATGCATAGGGGGTAGCTCTTTGTCGTGGGTGATACGCAGCTGCTCAAGCAGTCTGTCGTCATCGGTCATGGAGTTGTTGATGACCGACTGGTGTACTAAATCGAAAGCAGATTGTTGATCCATCATAAAATAAATTAAGTATTAATGCCGTTAATTTCTACGACAAATTTACTGAGAATCAGTGAGACAGTGAAAAATCTATCTTAACCAAGATAGAATTAGTATATTTTTAATCTTTCAAACCAAAAGTAACATGAAAAAAGAGTTTTTAGAGCTCAATGCATTGAAGACGGAGATGGTAGCCCTCTCAGAGGGGCTGTCCGTCATGGTGTTGGAGAAGGTGGACTCTCTCTATGCACACCAGCGTCAATCTATGTGCGCCCGTTACAGTTTAGGCAACGGTGCCTTTAGCAGAGTCTAAAAACGAAAACTTCTGCCGGGAGACCACCTGCGATTATGGCAGTTGTTGCTGATCAACCGGGACATCCGGGCGAAGCTGAAGAGAAATCCCGAGGAGCTGGCACGGTGGGAGCAGGCGCTGATGAACGAAATGCGCCGGGCGGTCGTACCGCCGTGAATGGGCGTTCTGCCCCATCATCAAAGGAAAAACTGCTTACTGCCACATTTAGTGTGAAAAAAGTGGTTGAGTTTGAGAATAATATTGTATATTTGCACCCAGGTTGATTGAAATACTATGGCAGAAAGAAAAAGGATTTATCTTTGTCTGGCACACATGAGTGAGGCAGGACTGGAACAGAAGTACATCAAGGAGGCGTTCGACACCAACTGGGTGGTGCCGCTGGGACCGAATGTGAATGCTTTCGAGAAAGACCTGGAAGAGTTTGTAAGCCCCACCCCCGACCCCTCCCCAGTAGGGAGGGGAGAGAGCCCCACCCCGGCCCTCCCCAATAGGGAGGGAGAAAGGAAGTTGGAGAAGAGGGTGGTGGCATTGTCATCTGGTACTGCTGCCGTGCATCTGGCGCTGATAGCTTGTGGCGTAGGTCCTGGCGATGAGGTATGTGTGCAGTCATTCACATTCTGTGCGAGCTCGCACCCCATTACGTATCTGGGAGCTACGCCGGTGTTCATTGATTCTGAGAAGGATACCTGGAATATGGATCCGGGGTTGTTGGAAGAGGCCATCAAAGACCGCATCGCCAAGACGGGAAAGAAGCCGAAGGCCATCATCCCTGTTGCACTCTACGGTATGCCGTATAAGGCTGACCGCATCATGGAGATAGCAGACAAGTATGACATTCCCGTTATCGAAGATGCTGCCGAGGGCTTCGGCTCTCGTTATAACGGACAGATGCTTGGCACGTTTGGTAAGTATGGTGTATTGAGTTTCAATGGTAACAAGATGATTACAACCTCTGGTGGTGGCGCTCTGATTACGAGCCCCACCCCGGCCCTCCCCAGTAGGGAGGGAGAAAGTCCGTATATGACTGCGGATCCGACGTTGTATGGGGTGCTGAAGGAATATGCAAGGGAAATGAGAAATAATCCAACGGATGCAGAAAAAGCGGCATGGAGTATTCTGTGTGATGAAAAAACTGGGTATAAGTTTAGACGACAGCATATCATTGGAGACTATATTGTCGACTTCGTTTGCCTTGAGAAGATGCTCGTTGTTGAGATCGATGGTGAATACCATAACGAATGGGAGCAGCAGATTGATGATGCTGCAAGAACGGAATGGTTAGCTATTAAAGGCTTTCGTGTGATAAGATTCTCTAACGAACAAGTAATAGCTGCTCCAGAGCTGTTTGAACGTAAAGTCAAAGAGGCCTTGGCGCTTCAAAGCCCCCTCCCTACAGGGGAGGGATGGGGTGGGGCTGAGACTATCAAGTGGCTGGCCACCCAGGCTCGTGAGAGCTATCCGTATTATCAGCACGAGAAGATTGGCTACAACTACCGCATGAGTAACATCTGTGCTGGTATTGGGCGTGGGCAGATGACAGTAGCCAATGATCATATTGCTCATCATAAGCATGTGCAGGCTCTGTATGAGGAACTGCTGAAGGATGTAAAGGGTATCACAGTACACAAGCAGCCCGCAACAGGCGAATATGACTCGAACTATTGGCTCTGCACGATTACGCTCGACCCAGATTTGAAGATTAAAGGACAGGAGAATGCCTATAAGACTATCGTTCAGGGTGCCGTTGGTGGTGCAGCCGGTGTTATCCATGCTGCAGAGTCTGCTCATACCGATTGTGAACCCAATGCTAACGTAGAAGCTATGCGCGTAGCTCTCGACAAAGCGCAGATAGAAGCCCGTCCTGTATGGAAACCCATGCATAAACAGCCGGTGTACTGCCGTACAATTGAAAATGGACAATTGAAAATGGACAATTTGCCATGCGGTGCGATATGTCAGACATCGGAAACGAGTGTGTCGTATGTGAATGGTGTGAGCGAGGCCATCTTCAAAGTCGGTATGTGTTTGCCTGCTGGTCCGTATGTCTCAGACGATGATGTTCGCTATATAGTTGATACCATTAAGGCAAATATCATCGGATGAAGTTTTTGAAAGCTATTTGTCAGTTTTGCTCATATGTGTTTTGTCCACAGAGAAGACCGAGGTCTGATGTATGAAGGAAGATGGTAGGAGTAAGAACAAACTAAAACTATTGATATGAAGAAATATGAATTGATGGCATTGCCGTATGCACCGGAGGCATTGGAACCGGTGATTAGTAAAGAGACAATTG
>Ga0265298_10002498_pt1 | contig 25454 bp, 26 predicted proteins | sample AusTroGonzalo_MG_3_FD_193486 | JGI IMG/M metagenome (GOLD analysis project Ga0265298, IMG submission 193486) | Bovine rumen microbial communities from tropical cattle in Woodstock, Queensland, Australia - Gonzalo_01 | ecosystem: Host-associated > Mammals > Digestive system > Stomach > Rumen ...
GTAGGTTGCCCCCCCCCCCCCAGGAAGGACGCGAACGCGCTAGCGCCGCCCTTTAGCGGCGTTTCAAAGCATTCTGTCGCGTTCGTCTTTGTCATTTTCAACGGCACTCCGTGCTGTGGGCCAGAATGTACTCAGGGGCGATATCAACGTCCCCGTCATTCCAAGTCAATGTTTCGTAGTCGAGCTTCCACGCCGCAAACTTCATGGGATCGGAAAGCGGCGCAAAGACTTCCCCTTTAAGGACGCGGCCATCGAACAGTCGCGACTGGCCGTCATTGAAGCTGACCTGAACGAGATGTTCGCCGCAATTCTTCGCCGCCACAACCTTGACTTGCGGCAGCGGAGAATCAGCGTAGCATATTCCATCTCGTACGATCATTAAAAGCTCCTTATATCGTCCCCACGATCTTGTCGAAGTGCTTGCCTTGCACCGCCAGCTCCCAGGCGGCATACACATCCTCTTCGTGATAGGCAAGCCAGCCGACGAGAATCTTCAGCTGCTTATGAGGAATAGACCCGGACAACAATTCACCATCCACGCCAACCGAAGCTTCATACTCGCCATACTTCGCATGCACATGAGGCTTGTGATGCTGCTCATTGTCGCGATAGCGCATGCTGATGATAAGCGCGCCAATTCTATAAAGCTCGCCCATTACGCAGCACCCAACCGTTTGGACACGAACGCGCTAGCGCCGCGCTCTAGCGGCGTTTCCAAGCATTCTGTCGCGTTCGTCTTTGTCATTGCTCTACAGATATACAACTGGTAGCAGTTTTGTAAGGCGTATTATACACTAGTTGCCGTCGCTTGTCAATCGCCCCAGCCTTATGAGCGAGGGCGAGGAGATTTGCGAGCGCTATCGGCGGCGTTGAAGAGTCCGGCAAGGATCGCGCCGGAAACAGAATGCCAGACGCACGACACCGCAGAGGCGATTGCGGCTTCCGGCATCAGCGGGAAGTGCTTGCCGGCAAGCACAGTCGCAAGCCCTGCATTCTGCATGCCCACCTCTATCGAGACCGTGCGCAGCTTGGGCTTCGAGAAATGCGCGACGACGCCTGCGGCGTAGCCGAGCAAATATCCCAAGGCATTGTGCAGGAACACGGCAACGAATATGAGCAGGCCCGACTGCGCAAACTTCGCTCCGTGCGCAGAGACCACTCCGCCGACTATGCAGGCGAGGCCGATCACGGCGACGCCAGGCATGGCCTTGACAGTGTTGTGCCACCAGTCGCGCCTGCCGAACGCAGAATTCAGCAGAAAGCCGCCGGCCACAGGCAAGAGCGTCACGATCAGAATGGACTTGAACATGCCGACGGCGTCTATGTCAACGCTTTCGCCGGACAGGACAAGCATCAGAAACGGAGTCGTGAGCGGTGCTAGCAGCGTGGAGACGGTGGTGAGGCCGACGGAGAATGCGACATCGCCTTTGCAGAGAAAGCTCATTATGTTCGACGACACTCCGCCGGGACACGAACCGACGAGCATGAGTCCGACGCCGACAGCCCTCGGCAGTCCAAGAATCTTGACGAGCGACCAGGCGATGAGCGGCATCAGCACGAACTGGGCCAAGGAGCCGATCACCATGTCGAACGGGCGCGAAGCGAGAATGCGGAAGTCTTCCTGCTTGAGCGTCATGCCCATCGTAAGCATTATCACACCGAGGATGGAAGTCTGCATGTTGCCGCGCACCCAGCCGAAGGAATCAGGGAGAAAGAACGCCACAACCGCCGCCGCAGCAACCACCAGCGGCGTATGCTTGGAAAGAAACTCAACAACTTTCATTCGGCAAAGGATATCAAATGCGTTACGCAAATGCAAGGGCACATTTTTGGTATAATACGGGCAAATGGCAAATGCGGCAAACGAGCGGTTCAACACGGTGCTGACGGTTGCGCCCTATCTGGCGTGGATGGGGCTCATGCTTGCGCTGCCGACAGCGGCTTGGGCGTATGCGTCCCGCGCGGCGGTCGCGGGCGCACTGCTGCTTGCGTTCATGGTGCTGGAGCAAAAGACGTGGAAGATTTCCGCTTCCGCAGTCGCATGGGGCGTCGGCGCAGGGATTCTCGTGTGCGTGCTGTGGATATGGCCGGAGAGCTTCGACATCTACCGCCGGCTGTTCGTCATCGGCGGAGTGCCTGCGGAGGCAGTCTCTTCGCCATACGATCCGGCGGTGTGCGGCTGGGCGCTCACGATGGCGAAGCTAGTCGGCAGCGCGTTCGTGATCGCACCGGCCGAGGAGCTTTTCTTCAGGTCGTTCCTCTATCGCTGGATACAAGGCGACGGCGCACGCATTGACAGGTTCGACGCGAGCGCCTTTCTGTGGACAGTCGCGCTTTTCGCCCTGGAGCACAACAGATGGCTGGCCGGCGCGATGGCCGGTGCGATATACGGGATTCTGGCGATACGCAAGGGGTTGGGTTCGGCGATCATCGCACACGCGACGACCAACTTGGCGCTTGGCGTCTGGGTGATTCTCAGAGGCGAGTGGGCGTTCTGGTGACGCTCGGCGAGACGTCCACGATCCTCAGCTCGACGTGCCGCTCGATGTAGTCGCTTATCTCAAGCGTAAACACGACATCGTAAGGATCTGAGGACTTGCCGCGCAGCTCCTCGACAAGATCACCACGGTTCCACCATATCGCCTTCGGGATCGCACGGTCGCGGAAGCCGACAAGCAGATGGCGCCCTTCCGCGCCAAGAGGACGCACCTCGGCGATCTGAACAGACTTTAGTCCGAATATCGGCTCGGGATTCGCCTCGCCGAAAGGCTCCATCGCCTGCACGCGCTCGGCCATATCCAACGTTATGTCGGACGGCGAGAGCCAAAGGTCCAGAACCGACACATTGCGCCTTTCTGGCGAACCGGCAAGCTGCTTCGCGCATCCTTCGCAGAAGAGGGTTCTGAAGCGTTCCAGCTCCCCTTCACGTACAGAGAATCCGCCGGCGGCGGCATGACCGCCGAACCGGGCCAGGGCTTCTGCGGCATGCTCGAATCCGTCGCGAAGGTTGTAGCCCTCCGGCGCACGCGCAGAGCCATGGCCCTTCACCACCACGCACACGGGGACGGCATCGGCCCCAAGCCTCTCGAGTACGCGGGAAGCGACGATACCCGCGACACCCTGATGTCCGTCGGGCAGGTCGATGACTTGAGCGGCGGCGCCGGGAACTATCTTCGAAAGGGCCTCGTCCAGCATGGCCTGCTCGACGGTCTTGCGCTCGACGTTCCTTACATCAACGATTCGGGCGAGCTCGCGGGCCTCCTCACGGTCGGACGCAAGCACAAGCTTCAGCGCATCCGTTCCGCTGGCCATGCGTCCAGCCGCATTTATACGGGGCCCTATCTGGAATCCGAAGTCCTTAGTCGTCAGCACCGGCGCGACGGATCGCGACACGCGGGAGTGAAGCTCCTTGAGGCCCAATGGCGCAAGCGAGCGGAAGCGACGGAGCGCCTCGGCGACGATGACCCTGTTCTGCCAGGTGAGCGGCATAATGTCGGTAACGGTCGCAAGGCCGGCAAGCACAAGGAGCGGACCGCCGATGCTGGGGCCGGAGAACAATCCCCTTTCCCGTGCAAGGGTGACGACCGCGTTGGCAAGCATGAACGAGACACCCGCGCCGCAAAGTCCCTCCAGATGGAGCGGCGCGGCGACTTTCGGGTTGACGAGAGCATCCGCCGCAGGCAGGATTTCGCCGGGCAGGTGATGGTCGGTCACCACCACTGATATGCCACGCGCCCTCAGGGACGCGACCTCTTCCACGGCGTTTATTCCGTTGTCAACCGTGACGACAAGCTTTACGCCGGGATTCTCCGAGAGCATGCGTGACACGCTCGCGGATGTCATTCCGTAGCCTTCCGACAGACGCTCCGGCAGGAATGGGCTCGGCTTCGCGCCATCCTTCGCCAAGGCGCCGATTGCGCACATGAGAATGGCTGTGGCGCAGACCCCGTCGCAGTCGTAGTCGCCGAAGATCACTATCCGCTCGCCGCGTACTACGGCGGAAAGCACAACCTCCGCCGCCTCGGCGACGCCAGGCAGCTCGCATGGCTTCGCAAGGTCGCCGATTGTTGGATTCAGATATGATGCCGCAAGTTCCGGGCCGATGCCGCGCGAGGCAAGCAGGCGGGAAATAAGACTGCCGTAGCCGGCCGCCTCAAGTCCGGCCACAAGCGCCTCAGGCGCCTCGCGCTCGACCCATAGGCTCAGACTGGCACCTCATGGCACCAGTGATGCCTGTCTTCCAGAGCTCCGTACTGGATTCCCTGGACCGTGTCGAACAGCTTCTGAAGATGCGGCCCGACGGCGTCAGGTTCCGATATCTTAATCACCTCGCTGCCGCGCGTGATCTCCCAGACCGGCGTGACGACGACGGCCGTTCCGCAGGCGGCAACCTCGGAGAACGTCTTGATCTCCTCGTAGGGGATCGGGCGACACTCGACCTTCCAGCCGAGATCGGCGGCGCACTCCTTAAGGGACTTGTTCGTGACGGAAGGCAGCACGGAATGGCTGTCGGGCGTCACGTATGTTCCGTCGGGCTTGATTCCGAGGAAATTCGAGGTGGAGAACTCCTCCACATAGGTGTGGGTCTTCGCGTCAAGGTAGAGCTCGACAGGCCAGCCGTCGTGCTTGGCCTTCTCATGCGCGAATAGGGAGGCCGCATAGTTGCCGCCGACCTTCACGTCGCCCATTCCGTTCGGCGCTGCGCGGTCCCAATCGTCGAGGATCACGGCGCGGACGGGCTTGAGGCCGCCCTTGTAGTACGCGCCGACGGGCATCACCATCACCATGAAGGTATATTCCTTCGCAGGCGCGACGCCTATCTGGGGACCGGTGCCTATCAGAAGCGGGCGAAGATAGAGAGAACCGCCCGTTCCGTACGGCGGCACGTATTCCTCGTTGGCCGCGACGACCTTGTCCAGCGCCTCGATGAACATCTCTTCGGGCACGGGCGGCATCACGCAACGCACCGCAGTGCGGTACATTCGCTTTGCGTTCTCGTCTGGACGGAAGATCACTATGCGCCCGCTCTTCTGGCGGAACGCCTTCATGCCCTCGAAGCACTCCTGTCCGTAGTGCAGGCACGAAGCGCCTATGTGCATCGTGATGTATGGATCCTTGATGAACTCAGGCTCGCCCCACGCGCCGTCCTTCCAGGTGTAGCGTATGTGGCAGTTCACGTCCGAAAAGCCGAAGCCGAGGTTGGCCCAGTCGATATCATTTCTTGGCATATATGTTTTTCCTTTTAAGTGTAGCGCAGCACTTCGTCAACGGTCGTGTAGCCGTCGAGGATCGCCTGTATGCCGTGCTCGCGCATGGTGCGCATTCCGAGCTCGCGGGCCTTCTCGCGAAGGATCAGCGTCGGGGCACGGTTGTTGATGAGTTCACGCAGAGGATTCGAGACGCGCAGATACTCGACCACGGCCTTGCGGCCCTTGTAGCCAGTACCGTTGCACACCTTGCAGCCCTTGCCGAAATAGAACGGGCGCCCGCCTATCTGGTCGCGGGTCATCTCTATGCGTTCGAGGGTCTCGTCATCCGGCTCGTATGGGGTCTTGCACTCCTTGCAGCACGTTCTGACGAGTCGCTGGCCAAGCACGCCTTCGAGAGTGGACGAAAGCAGGTACGGCGCAACGTTCATGTCGACGAAGCGCGTCACCGCGCCGGCGGCGTCGTTGGTGTGCAGGGTCGAGAACACGAAGTGTCCGGTAAGCGCGGCCTGGATGGCGATCTCGGCGGTCTCCAGGTCGCGGATCTCGCCGATCATCATCACATCTGGGTCCTGACGCAGGAAGGCGCGGAGCACCTTTGCGAAAGTATTGCCAGCCTTCGGGTCGATCGGCACCTGGACGATTCCGTCCACGTTGTATTCGACAGGCTCCTCGGCCGTGAGCAGCTTGGTGTCTATCTGGTTGATGCGACGAAGGATGGAATAGAGCGTAGTGGTCTTGCCCGAGCCGGTAGGACCGGTTACGATGAAGATTCCGTTTGGCTTCTCGACGTCAAGCGTCACCTGCTCGTAGACGTCTTCCGGAAGGCCGACGTTCTCAAGGTCGAGCGAGGTCGCGGACTGGTCGAGAATACGCATAACGACCGATTCGCCGTGGGCAGTCGGCAGACAGCTGACACGAAGGTCAACGGGCTTGCCGGCGACGGTAAGGGCGATGCGTCCGTCCTGCGGAATGCGGCGCTCGGAAATGTTCAGGTTCGCGAGAATCTTGATTCGCGAGATGATGGCGGGGGCCATCTTGACGTCTGGCGCCTTCATGGCGTACAAGGCGCCATCTACGCGGTAACGTATCTGGAAGTCGTTCTCGAAAGGCTCGATGTGTATGTCGGCCGCACGGTCGACCACGCCCTGATAGAGGACCAGGTTCACGAAGCGAATGATCGCCGAGGAGTTAGCCGCGCTCTCCATCGACGCGATGTCGTTAGCATCCGCGCCGGAAAGGCCCTCTTCGTCCGTCATGCCCTCGCCGAGGGACTTGATCATGTCTGCGACGGATTCGCTGGAGTCGCCGTAGTACTGGGCGATGCGATCCATAACGTCCTTCTCGCGGGCGAAGACGAAGCGCACCTCCTTGGAGAGCGTGAAGAGCATCTCGTCGGAGATTCGCGGATCGACCAGATCGAATGTCGCAAGCGTGACCGACATGTCGTCCGCGGCCACAGGGAAGACGTTGTACATTCGCGCAGTAGAGGCAGGTATCGCCTCCGTCACGTCAGTCTCTATCGTGAGATTGGCGAGGTCGATGGCCTCGGTATCCTGATAGGCCGCCATGGACGCCAGAAGGTCGTCCTCGGTCACGACCTCCTGGTCGATCACGGTCTGACGGACGCTCTTGCCCTCGGACTTGGCGACATCCTGGATGTCCTTTGCGGAGTCTTCGTCGAGGTATCCGTTCTGGACAAGTATCTGAAGTATCGGGTCAAGCATTGTTTAGCGCCCCATTTCCTCTTTCAGCTTCTGCACGACGCTGTCTGGATCCTGCGACTTGGTGATCAGCTCGTCGTACGCGATGAGTCCCGCCTTGTAGAGCTGGGTCAGATGCGAGTCGAGGGTCTGCATTCCGTACTTCGCGCCGGTCTGCAGATCGCTCTTGATCATGTTCGTCTTGCCGTCGCGAATCCTGGAGCGGATGGCGTCCGTCGATGTCATTATCTCGAAGGCGGCCACACGACCGTGGACCTCGCCGTTGGCGTCAAGCTTCGGCAGGAGTATCTGGGATATCACGGCTTGGAGTCCCGCAGCAAGCTGCGTCCTGACCTGCGCCTGCTGGTTCGTCGGGAACGCGTCAATGATACGGTCGACAGTCTCGGCGGCGCCGGTAGTGTGCAGCGTGCCGAACACGAGGTGGCCCGTTTCAGCGGCGGTCACGGCGGCGCCGATCGTCTCGATGTCGCGCATTTCGCCGACCAGTATCACGTCAGGGTCTTGGCGGAGGGCGCGGCGGATCGCCTCGGCGAAGCTGGGCACATCGTCACCGACCTCGCGCTGGGTTATGAGCGACTTGGCGGACTTGTGGTAGAATTCGATAGGGTCTTCGATCGTGATGATGTGCACGCTGCGCTCGTGGTTGATCACATTCAGCATCGAGGCGAGCGTGGTCGACTTGCCGGATCCGGTAGGGCCGGTGACGAGGATCAGCCCGCGAGGCTTGAAGAGAAGCTCCTTTACGACAGGCGGAAGACCGAGCTGCTCCATCGTCAGGAGCGTCGCAGGAATCTGGCGAAGCACCATGCCGTAGCGCTTGCGCTCCTTGAAGACCGAAACACGGAAGCGCGTGGCGAGGCGCTTCTCGTCCTCAGCCTCCTGCTCCTCGGGCGAACAGAGGTCGCGGAACGCGATGGCGTAGTCGGAGCCTCCGTTCTTCTCGACCTCGGCCATATGCTCGTCGGTGGATATCTCACGGCAGAGGTTATAGGAATCCTCCTCGGTCAGATCCTCGTCCGCCAAAGGCAGCAGCTCGCCATGGACGCGAAGCTCCGGCGGCATGTATGCGCGGATGTGGAGATCGCTGCCGCCTTCGTCGATCATGGCGGCCAGAAGGTCTTTCATCGAAATGTCCATCGTCGGTTCTCCTCGTTAGATCGTGTATGTCTCAGTCGGCGTCGCCCATCGTCACGCGCAGGACCTCCGAAAGGGAAGTCATTCCGTTCGCGACCTTGAGCATGCCGTCTTCGCGCAGGGTCCTCATGCCCATCTCGCGGGCGCGCTGCCTCAGCAGCGTGGCCGGCGCGTGGTCGAATATCAGACGCTGAATGGCGTCGTCGACCTTGAATATCTCGAAGATGCCCTTTCGTCCCTTGTACCCGCTCTTGCCGCAACGGTCGCAGCCAGCTCCGTGGTACATCTTGTCCGGCAGGGTGGACGAGAACTGCCCAAGCATCTTGAGTTCGCGGTCGGTCGGCGTGTAGGCCTCGCGGCACTTCTCGCAGATCGCGCGGACAAGTCGCTGGGCCATGGCCGCACGAAGGGCCGAGGCGACGAGAAACGGCTTTACGCCGATATCCAGAAGACGCGTGACGGCGGAAGGCGCATCGTTGGTGTGGAGCGTCGAGAACACCAAGTGGCCGGTCAGGGCGGCCTCCATGGCGATGTCGGCGGTCTCGTCGTCACGGATCTCTCCGATCATCACGATGTTGGGGGCCTGACGCAGAATCGAGCGCAGCGCCGCCGAGAAGTCGAGGCCGACATCCTTGTTGACCTGCACCTGGTTGATGCCGCTCATCTGGTATTCGACAGGGTCTTCGACCGTGATGAGCTTCTTGTCGGGGGTATTGATCTGGCCAAGGCACGCGTACAGGGTAGTCGTCTTGCCGGAGCCGGTCGGACCGGTCACTAGCACCACGCCGTCCGGAAGCTTGATCAGACGCTCGAAAGTCGTCTGGTCGTCGGAGAGGAAGCCCAGCTGCGGCAGGCCGAGCGCGAGGTTCGACTTGTCGAGAACACGCATGACGATCGATTCGCCATGGTTCGTCGGCACTGTCGAGACACGCAGGTCGAGATCCCTGCCGTTGACGTTGATCTGGATTCGCCCATCCTGCGGAATGCGCTTCTCGGAGATCTTCATCTTCGACATGATCTTGATTCGCGAGATTATTGCGCCCTGAAGGCGCTTGGGCGGCGAGTCCATCTTGCGCAGCGCGCCGTCTATGCGGTAGCGCACGCGGAACTCCTTCTCCATAGGCTCAAGATGTATATCGGAAGCCTTCATCTTGATGCCGTTGACGATAAGCATCGTCGCCAACTTGACGACAGGGGCGTCATCGCCAGTCGCATCCTCGTTCAGCCCGGCGAACTCGTCGCGGGCCTGCACGTCGGCATCGTCGCCGCCGCCCTCGTAGAGCTTCTTCATGGCGGCGAGCACCTCGCCCTTCGGCGAGACGACCGCTTCCACGTCGCGACCGTGGAGAACGTATCTCAGGGAGTCGATGGCGTCATAGCCCATCGGATCGGACAGCGCGACAGTTATTGTGTACTCGTCGGCCACAACAGGCACTACACCGTACTTCTTCGCGATTTCTGCCGGGATCTCCTTGATGATCTCGGGATTGATCGCATCCGCATTGACGTGGCAGTACTTCAGGCCAAACTGGTCGGCCACGGTGCCTAGAACCTCGTCCTCGCCAATCGTGCCACCCGAAACGAGCACGTCAAGCGTAGTCTCGTTCTCGGCTTTCATCGACTTCGAAGCCGCCTCGACCTGATCGGGCGTCAGGAACCCCCGCTCTGTCAGCAGCTGAAGCACATATTCGTCGTTGCTAGTCATTGTTGTGATGGTATTATAGCGCAATCGCGCAATTAACGCAAGTGCTGAGGTTCGTCCCTTCTCCAGACGCAAAGCCGGGTCTTGCCGTATGTGCGGTCGCGAAGTAGCTCCCAGCCGGGCGTGTCCTCCGAAGATTGCACCGCCGTCATCTCGGCTATGAACAGCCCGCCTGGCCTTACCACACCGCGTCCGGCAAGCGTAGCGAGCACGGATGAATAGCCGCGCTCCTCGCCGAGCGCATATGGCGGATCGGCGAAAGCAATGTCGAATCCTGCGCCGGAATACGCCCCGATGTACCTGTAGGCGTCGGAGCGCACGATATCCGCGACAGGCATCTTGCCGAACGTTTCCACGTTCCTGCGAAGGACGGCGAGATGTTTCGCATTGACCTCAACAAAGGTTGCGCCCACGGCACCACGCGACAGCGCCTCCAGACCCACCGCGCCGGTTCCGGCGAAGAGGTCCAGCACCTTGGCTCCCGGTATTTCACATTGTATAATGGAAAAGAGCGCCTCGCGAACGCGATCTTGAGTAGGACGTATCGCACCGGACTTCGGCACGGCGATGGTGCGTCCGCCGAACTCTCCGCCCGTTATCCTCATTCCGCCCCCTTCGCGCGGCGGGCGAGATATTCTTCACGGCCCCTGTTTCTGAGCCTGCATGCGGGGCATTCTCCGCAGCCGCTTCCAAGAACACCGTTGTAGCAGGTAAGGGTGTGCCTGTCTATCAAGTCGAATATACCAAGCGAATCCGCCAGGGCCCATTCGTCCGCCTTTGTCATGTGCATGAACGGAGTGACGATCCGTATCCTGTAGTCCAGGGCAAGGCGGATAGTGCGCTGGTGTGATTTTATGAAAGCCTCGCGGCAGTCCGGGTAGCCGGAGAAGTCCGCCTCAGACACACCGGTGTACACGTCATGCGCACCAAGCTCCTTTGCCCAGACCGACGCCGCCAGCAGGAAGAACGCATTGCGCCCCTCCACAACGGTCGTAGGGCATTTCGCGCCGCCCCTGGTCTCTATTGCGGCATCCTTGGACATCAGCGCGTTGTGCGTTATGTCTTTGTAGAAACCGAACCGCACCACCTTGTGCTCCGCAATCCTGAAGCGGCGGGCGAGAGCGCGGGCGAACTTCGTCTCAAGCGCATGGCGCTGGCCGTACTCGAAAGTGATCGCCGCGACTTCGCCCGCACCGTACTTGCGCACGGCAAGCGCGAGCGCGATCGCGCTGTCCTGTCCACCGGAGAGAACGACAACGGCCTTCATGCCCTGAACTCCGCACAGCTGTCCGCAGTCTCCCAAACCTTGACCGCAGAAAGCCACGGTACTCGCGGCTTCAGTTCGCAATAGAAGTGCCGCGCAAGGTTCTCGGCCGTCGAACGGAACGGCAGAGCGACCGTCCTCATGCCGTGCTTCTCGACGACAGCCGCTATCTCGCGCTCGCCTTCGCTCGCGGTGGAGTATACGAATGCGTGGTCGAACCTGTCGCAGATGACGGATGTCGCAATCGCCTTCAAGTCCTTGAAGTCGATAACCATATCACCCTGCTCTCCATCCGGCTGCGTGACCGAAAGATCTACCCGATACGTGTGTCCATGCAGGTTCTTGCAAAGCCCCTGATGGTTCGTGAGTATGTGCGCGGCGTCGAACTTCACCGTTTTTGTGACCGTTGTCATATAGCTAACGCTCCTTGCCTTAAGACCTCGATGCCGTCATCTGATACCCTTGCGACCGTGGATGGCACGCCGCCCGGACTTGTCCCGCCATCAGCCACGATGTCGGCTGAAAGCCCGACATCCTCAAGCGCGGATTGCGCATCCGAAGCAGGCCGCTGTCCGGACATGTTCGCGCTTGTCACGCGAAGCACACCGCCACATGCGGCGATCAACCGACGCGTCCAGTCGTGGTCCGGAACACGCAGACCTTCGCCCTTCACGACTATCGTGAGCGCACCCGGCCAACGGTCGGCCAGACGCTTAGCACATTCCGGCAATCCGCCGACGAACGCCTCGGCTGCGACGGCATCGGACGCCAAAAGCGCAATAGGCTTTCTGCCGTCCCTCGCCTTTATCGAGTAAAGGCGATCCACGGCATCGGGAAACCAAGGGTGCGCCGCAAGGCCGTATACGGTATCGGTCGGTATGACTGCCACCCCGCCTGCATTCAGTACGGCTGAAACTTCGGAGAGCCCCTGTTCATCGCACTTTACTAGCCTCATACACCACACACCCTCTTAACCGCTTCGACATCGAAGAATCCGCGCAGAAGCAGACGCTTGGTCTTCGAGGTCTCTCCGCTCTTGAACACCACAGAGGACTTGGCCAGACCGAACGCATCTGCCAGAGTCTCCACAAGCTCCTTGTTGGCCTTGCCGTCGACCGGTGCGCTCCGTATCCTAACCTTGAGCGCATCGCCAAGGAGTCCGTCAGCCCCGGCCTTCGAGGAACGCGGCTGCGCCTTTACGTTGAGAACGATGCCCTCCGGAGTTTCAGCGAAGCAGACCATCGAGCTCCTCCTTAGTAAGGTCGCGCCACTCGCCGGGAGCAAGTTCCGCCGGAAGACGGAGGGATCCAACCGCGACACGCTTCAGCGACAGCACCACCAGACGGGCCGCGCTGCACATGTAGCGTATCTGGCGCTTGCGGCCCTCGCGAAGCCTGAAGCGCAAAAGACACGTGTTGTCGCTACCGGTCTCGATCAAATCAACAGGCACGGGACGGATCACATAGCCGTCCGGCATGGTTACAGGCGAGCGCAAGATACGCAGCTTCTCCCTGCTCCAGCGCCCGGCGACCTTCACCTCGTACGTCTTCTCGTGTTCATAGCGCGGATGGGTCAGCTTCAATGTAAGGTCGCCGTCATTTGACATAAGAAGCAATCCCTCGCTGTCCTTGTCGAGACGTCCCACAGGCACAAGACGCTCAGATATCTGTCCGCGGATCAGATCGGCTACGGTCCTGCTGCCGAAAGGATCGGACATTGAAGACAGAACACCCACCGGCTTGTAGATCATGATTGTCCGCTTGCGCTCGGCAGCCCCGAGGCGATTGCCGTCCACGGCTATTGATGCGGACGAGGCATCCACCCTCGCGCCAGGCTCCCGCACGACTATTCCGTCGACTGTCACGCGGCCGGCCTCGATCATGGCGGCGGCACCCCTTCTCGACGCGACGCCCGCATGAGCGAGCACATTCTGGAGACGTTCGCCTTCCATCTCAAAACCCCGGCAGGTTCAGCTGGCCGGACACGCAGACCTTGCGGCCCTTGGAAAGCGTTCGGTCGGACGTATCGTACACCACAAACTTTATTCCGTCGAAACGCTTCGACAGCTCCTGGCGGATATAACTCGACACGCTCTTAACATTGCCCTTGTCGTCATCCGAGAAGCCTATCGAAACGGAGCGGCCGAGACCACCAGTCCGCTGTAGGGTGTGGAATATGTGCTCGACGAAATCGCGAATCGCAAACTCCTTCGCAAGCTCCGGCTTGGAGGCGAGAGTTGCGGTGGCAAGCTTCTCCTGGTATATTGGATCCGCCTCCATCCTCTCACGGAATCCGTCGTATGTGACCGCCGAATAGCGACACATTCCTAGGTAGTAGTCGAGCTCCTGAGCATCGGTGCCGAAATCCTCGACCCCGTCGAACCACTTGCGGTATCCGCGCAGGTTGGACATCATCTCCTCGCGCTCCTCCTCCGTCAAGGCGTAGCGTATGAAGACCCTTACCGCCTTCTCGATCGTCTCCGGTGAATGTCCGCGTGCCGTGACTATCGCGAATATGCGTCCCTCGCGAAGCGTCTTCTTCATCGCGTTGTAGCTCGGGCCAGGAACCTCGCCGTGCTCTATGCGCTCAAGCGCTGCTATGGTGTCCTCTATGAAAGTGTTCTTGCCGGGCTGGTCGGCAAAGTTGTGGAAGGCCTTGGCCCAGCCGCCATCCTGCGGCGGGCGGTAGTGCGCAACGTCGCTTCGTATCATCGCGAATGTAGCAGTGGAGACTTCGACAGGCTCCCACTCGCCGTCGTCACGGCGATGTTCCATGCGGATCTTCGTCGGCATGTGCAGAATGTTGTCGTCCCAGTCGAATATGTAGTACTTGAAGTCGCGCGTCGCGACCTCGTCGTTCACATAGGGCAACGTTCTGCGCTTCGCTTCCATCTTGGACGTCTATCTTATAAGGGAAAGAAACTCCTGGCGGACCTTCTCGTCCTCGCGGAAGGACCCGAGAACAGCCGACGTCGTCATTTCGCTGTTCTGCTTCTCGACGCCGCGCATCATCATGCAAAGATGCTTCGCATGGATAACGACCCCGACGCCCTCGGCCCCGGCCTCAGCCATGACCGCATTGGCGATCTCCTCGGTCAGCCGCTCCTGGATCTGAAGCCGGCGGGCGAACATGTCGACGATTCGCGCAAGCTTGGAGACGCCGAGAACCTTGCCTTTCGATATGTATCCTATCGAGCACTTGCCATAGAATGGCAGCATGTGGTGCTCGCAGAGCGAATACAGTTCGATGTCCTTCAAGATCACCATGTGGTTGGTGCCGCTCGTGAAGTACGCTCCGTTTATGACGCTCTTCAGGTTCTGGCGATAGCCCCTGGTCAGGAACGCATACGATCTGGCAACACGCTCCGGCGTCTTCTTGAGTCCTTCGCGCTCCGGGTCTTCGCCGAGCTCGACAAGCAGCTGGCGCACCAGCGCGGCTATGCGCTTTTCGTCGGGCTGCTTTGCCGGCGCCTTGTCTGTCTTCTTCACGCTCGCCTCCTCAATATATGAACAGCATCTCGCGATATTTCGGCAGCGGCCACTTGCCGTCATCCACAAGCGTCTCCAGCTTGTCGACCGTCTTCCTCAGAGACTCCATCTCGCGCAGTATTGGAGCCGGCTCGCCCTTCGCCACAGCCTTCTCGATCTTCTCGCACTTCACGTGCAGATCGTCAAGTCCAGCGCCGAGTTTCAATGACAGGGCCTTGAGTCCCGCAATGCCGACCTTCAGCCCGTCGCGTGAGGCGCGGCCTATGGCCGTGGCAAGGCGGCTGAACTCGTCCGCCACAACAGGACGTATCATCGACCTTGCGACCTCAAGCGCAACCTTGCCCTCGATGAGCACACGGCTACGGTAGTCCTCCGCCGCGATCTCGTGGCGGCTCGCCATCTCGCCTTCGCTCAGGACGCCGTACCTGGAGAACAGCGCGATGTTGGTCGCATCTTTCAGAGGCGCTATCGCGTCCTGCGTCGTGCGCAGGTTCGGCAGCCCGCGAGCCTCGGCCTCTTTGGGCCATCCACTGCCGTAGCCGTCGCCGGAGAAAAGTATGCGCTTGTGCTTGCGGATGAGGCGCTGCAACAGTTTCTGAAGCTCTTCGTTGAAGTCGCCGCCAGCCGCATCAAGCTTGTCGCAGATTGCATCTATCGACTCGGCTACTATCGTGTTCAGCACCATCTGGCTGAGGGCGCAGTTCTGGGACGACCCAGGCGTGCGGAACTCGAACTTGTTGCCGGTGAAGGCGAAGGGCGAGGTGCGGTTGCGGTCGGTCGCATCACGCGGGATTGGCGGCATGGTATCGACCCCTATCTTCATGGCCGTCCTGCCGGTCTTCTTTTCGGCGTGACCGGTCTCGATCTCCTTCATGACGGCAGAAAGCTCGTCGCCGAGGAATATCGATATGATCGCGGGCGGCGCTTCGTTGCCGCCAAGGCGGTGGTCGTTGCCGGCACCAGCCGTAGACATCCGCAAAAGGTCGGAATGCAGATCGACCGCGCGGATTATCGCCGAGAGGAATGTGAGGAATATCGCGTTGTCGCGCGGATTGTCGCCCGGCGAAAGCAGATTGCGCCCGCCATAGGCGATAGACCAGTTGCAGTGTTTGCCCGATCCGTTCACGCCTTCGAAAGGCTTTTCGTGCAGCAGACATACGAGACCGTTCGCCTCCGCAGTCTGGCGCAACACCTCCATGATGAGCATGTTGTGGTCGACGGCGAGGTTCAAGTCCTCAAACATCGGAGCCAGCTCGAACTGCGCAGGCGCGACCTCGTTGTGCCTCGTCTTAGCCGGAATCCCGAGCCGCCAGAGGCGCTCCTCGACCTCGGTCATGAACTTGATTATCCGCGGCCTTATCGCCCCGAAGTAATGGTCATCAAGCTGCTGGTGCTTTGCAGGAGCCGCTCCGAACACCGTGCGCCCGGTCTGCAGCAGATCGGGACGCTTCAAGTAGAAAGAGCGGTCGATGAGGAAGTATTCCTGCTCTGCGCCGAGCGTTATCGAGACATGCGCTTTTGGCTTCCTGAACTTCTTCATCAGCCGCTCGGTCGCACGGGACACTGCCTGGATGGACCTCAAAAGCGGAGTCTTCATGTCAAGCGCCGCACCTGTGTACGAGCAGAACGCCGTCGGAATGCAAAGCGTGGCGCCGTTCTCGTGGCGCTTTATGAAGGCCGGGCTGGTCGGATCCCACGCCGTGTAGCCGCGCGCCTCAAAGGTCGAGCGCAGCCCGCCGGAAGGAAAACTTGAAGCATCCGTTTCGCCGCCGATAAGGTTCTTGCCGTAGAAACGCTGCACCGCCTGGGCCGGGCCGCTTGGTTCAAGGAATGCGTCGTGCTTCTCTGCCGTTCCGCCTGTCATCGGCTGGAACCAGTGCGTGAAATGGGTCGCACCGTTCTCGATGGCCCAGTCCTTCATCCCGTGCGCGACCTCGTCTGCGATGGACGGATCAAGCGGCTTGCCCTCTCGCATCGTCGCGATCAGCTTCGCCGCGACGGTCTTCGGCATGTGTTTCAGGATTGCCTTCTCGGAGAAGACATCTTCACCATAGTTCTTCATAGATCAGTCCCTTTTGCATCCGCGCCTGAACACGTAAAACGCAATCGCCGCCGCAGCGACGACGCCGGCTGCTATCGAAACGCCAAGCGGAAGCCCGCCAGGCACAAGTCCCCAAGGCTGTCCACCGGTCCCTGGCGTCCAAAGTATGAACGACGCGACAACTACCGTCATGAACACTCCAGGCAGAAGCGTAACGAGACTCGTCCACTTCCTGCCGCTCTTCAGGAGCCAGACGGTCGCCGCCATGAGCGAAGTCGCCGAAATCATCTGGTTGCCCCACGCAAAGTAGTTCCAGAGGTTGTTGAACGACTTGGCGCTCTGGTTCGACCACCACAGAAGAAGGGTTACTGTCGCAATCAGCGGAACGCACGTCGCGATTCGCTTGACGACGTTGATCTGGTCGACCTTGAACATCTCGCCTGCGCTGAGGCGCGAACTCCTGAGAGCCGTGTCGCCGCTCGTCACGGCGAGAACGACAATCGCGAGAACGGTCACGCCGCCGATCCAAGGGCCAAGGAAGTGCGGCGCGATATTGCCGAGAACGACCGGCCCCGCGAGCGTGAGGTTGTCGGGCGCAATGTTGTATATCGCTAGTGCCGAAGCCGCCCAGATCATCGCGATCACACCCTCGGCGATCATCATTCCGTAGAATGTCGCACGCGCTTGGCGCTCGCTAGTCATCGTACGGGCGACTATGGGGCTTTGCGTCGCGTGGAAGCCGGAGATTATTCCGCATGCGATCGTCACGAAGATGCACGGGAAAAGCGGATTCTTCGACTGGAAGTCGGCGAAGCCAGCACAGTCGTTCAATATCGCAGGATCCTTGAAGCCGGCTATGACCAGCGCAACGGAAATCGCCAATGACCCGATGATGAGGAGCGCACCGAAGAGCGGATATATCCGCCCGATTATCTTGTCCACCGGAAACAGCGTCGCAATTATATAATAGACGAATATCGCCGAGACAGCCCACCAGAAGAACGGTATATCGGGGAACATCATCTTGTCCAAGAGGCTCGCCGGAACGTTGATGAACACCGTAACGCAAAGCAGCAGAAGCCCGACCATCGTGCCTGAGAACACCTTGGAATATCCCTCGCCGAGGTAGCGACCGACGATCTTCGGCATGTTCGCGCCGTTCATCCTAATGGACATCATTCCGACCGCAAAGTCATGCACCGCACCCATAAGGACGCATCCGACAGGTATTATCAAGAGCGCGACCTTGCCGAACTTTATGCCGAGTATCACGCCAATCACAGGCCCCACGCCAGCGATGTTAAGAAGCTGTATCAAGAGGTTCTTCCACTCAGGCAGCGGCATGATATCCACACCGTCGGGATTCGTGACCGCAGGAGTTTTGCGGTCATCTGGACCAAACACCTTCTCGACAAACCTTCCGTAAGTCAGGTAGCCAAACACCAGAAACACTATTCCGCCTAGAAACCAACTCATTTTACTTTTCCTTTATTCCGTTCAAAAGACACACGGCATGCACCTCTATACCGACGCCCGCGCCAACGTCGTCCATCTTTTCGTTCGTCTTGCCCTTGACCGAGACGCACCCTGTCTCGACATGCAGCAGCTCGGCGATTCTTGCGCGGATCGCATCCACATAAGGCCTCAGCTTGGGACGCTCGCAGATTACCGTTACATCGACATTGCCGACGAACCAGCCGGCGCGCTCGATTTCATCGACCACTGCCGACGTCAACTTCGCAGAGTCTGCCCCCTTCCATTTCTCGTCGGTATCTGGAAAGTGCGAGCCTATATCGCCAAGCGCCGCCGCACCCAAAAGCGCGTCAATGACGGCATGCAGAACGACATCAGCGTCCGAGTGTCCCTTCAGTCCAACCTCGTCCGCGATTTCGACGCCACCCAATACAAGCCTGCGCCCCGCTTCGAAGCGGTGCGAATCGTAGCCAAACCCTACGCGAAAATCTGCCATGGATGCATATTATATCATAAGTGCGGCGAAGCCGTGGCAACGTATCGCACATTCACCATAAATGGTAATATCTAATGGGTCAACGAAAAAGAAAAGCAGACAACACCACCTAGGTAGTGGCATGTGGAGAAAGAGGCGGGGGAACGCGATCACAATGAGAGAAAGTCCATCCAGCGTGGCAGGTAGTAGTCGCTTATCAGCTCCACATACTCCCTGTTTGCATAGTCGGAGAGCGTTGTGCGTCCGTACTTCTCATCGGCCCATGTCGTCACCATGCGACGGAACGCCTTTGCGCACCGCTCTCCACCCCTGGCCCTGGCCCTTTCAAGCTGCGGCTCGAGACGGAACTCCTTTGGTATGCCAGACCACTGGCAATGCGCGTTTGCGGCCATGGCGAACGCCGTACTCAAGAACTCCCTTCTCGCCGCCAGGCTATACTCCAAAAACGGCGCGCACCGTCTCAGCCTGTTGGCTGCGACCTGGCGCTTCACGTCGTAACGGTCGTGGAGAAGCGCACCGAAATTAACGTTTTCGCCGGCAACCGCCTCATCGAAAAGCTCCGCCGCCCTCTCAAGCTTCTCGGGACCGTACCAGAGTCCGCCCCTCGGCCCCCATGCACTGACGTTGTCCACAGTCCACGAAGGCTCGGCACAGATCACATTCTCGACGGTTCCCTCCTGACAGCGCGGACACGCATAGACCGTATCCGCAAGAATCTTCCATGCCTCCTGAAGCCTGTCGCTCTTAAGGCCGTATCGCTTCTCCACCCATCTCTCCAGCCATTCGCAAAGCTTGGCGTCGGACATCTCGCTCCCCGCAGGACGCATCATCATGTCCTCGAACAGATCGTAGCATACGGGATTTGTGAAAAACCCTTCGGAGAGCGCGCCATAGCCGCGAAAGGTCTTCGCCCCCCTGCCCTTCGCCGCACGGCCGAGCCGCGCAAAGGTCTTGAGATTGCCGTAGAGCCCGTGGTTGCCGCCGAAATTGAGCACCTCGCACCATATCCACGGCAGGTCTCCAAAGTCCAGGGCGCATACGGAATCTTCCGCATCGAAAGCGCTCATGTCCTTGACCAGCGCCTCTATCAGAGTGAATCGCGGATCAAGCCCCGCTCTGACTGCGGCGGTCGGATTCGCCTGCCATGACTGGACAATCCATGTAGTTCCGGGAAAAGCCCGCTGCTGGGCAGCCTGGACGCAACGCGTCGCCTCCGTGACATCAATGCCTGCAGTGCTGCCGCCCTCATGAAACAGGTCGCCGGCAAGATACTTCGGCTTGAAACCGTAGACCGCCTCAAGGTTTTTGTACCAGATCGCAGCGACCTTCGCAAATTCCTCGCCCGTGGGGTCGAGAATCGGCGGACGCTCGTAGCAGCTCCAAAGGCCCTGGGGAATCGCCGAAGGATGACCGAGCGGCATCATGCCGACGAACCCCTGAAGAATCGGTTCTATGCCCTTCTCGCGCATCCTGTCGCAGATGAAGCGTCCTCTCGCGCCGTCCTCGTCGATGGTGGACTGGTCCAGCGGACCGCCCTCTCCGGTAAGATTGCCCATGAGCCACCACGCGCGGGCGCACTCGTCGGGGATGAACGCAAGTATCTCCTCTTCGCCGTAGCCGAGCTCGCGCAAGGTCATCTGCCAGACCTTGAAAGTGCCGTCGGTCACGAGCGCGACATTGTAGCCGGCCTCGGCGAGACGGTCTATCTCAGCCTGCCATTCCGCGTCCGAGAAGTATGCGAACGTGTATGAAAGCGTGCAGTAGTTGTATGCGGCTCGGATCGGCGCGACCTCGGCGGCGCAACCCGGTGTCGCGACCGCCAGCAGGGCCGCGATCGCCAGCGTCTTAGCTTTTCGGATGAGTATCATGATATACGTAGCGGTTGCGCATGAATTTTATCGAGCGTGAGAACATCTGGTCAACATTGGCGGCTGACGATATATCCAGAAAATCCTTGACCTCCTCGCTGGAAAGGAAGAACCTTGTCTTGAGAAGGTGTATGTAGCAACGCTCCGGATCTTCGTTCCACAACTCGCGGAAGCACCAGAGCGTCATCTGCCACACTTCTCGTCGCACGACTTCATGATCATGCTTCGGCAGGCTCATGGCTTCGCTTTCGCCGTTTTCGCCCTGATAGGCACCTTCTATCGAAATCTCTCCGTGCTTGTTGGGGTCTGCGTTAAGCACATAGCCGCGGACATACATCCTGAGCCAACCTTCGAAGCTGCCGCCGTCGTTGCGGTAGAGGTCGATCTTCCGGCGGGCGAGCATGTCTTCGTACAGCATGCCCATGAGGTCCCCGGCCGTAATCGAATAGCGCTTCATCAGCTCGGCGCTGCGCATCGAGACGGACTCCGGTTCCACTACACGCTCCCATATGCGCTTCCAACCGGCGTCCTCGCCCGCCTTCACAAGCTCATACCATTCGCGGTCCGTCATGCGAAAGTCAGCCCTCCGGGAATTGGTTCCGGGACGTCCTTGCGGTAAAGCCAGAGCCCCTTTTCATGGCGACCGCGCACGAAGTCGGCGTATGAGATCCTTGCCTTGCCGTCCCTTACTACGAGACGCTGGCCCGAAAGCTCAAATATCGCATCAGGCACTGGAGAGCCGTCGCCCTGCACAAGCTCGAGCGGAAGCACGCTGCGCTCGTCCGAGCCGCCCGGGAAAAGCAGCTTGGCCACCCAGCAGCATTTCGGATCCACAGTCGGCTGGGACATGAACGTGAACGTTATCGTCTTGCCATCTGGCGTCTTCATATTAACCTAAGCGTGGTCCTTGCCGATGAACTCGCATGGCGCCTTCTTCGCCAGAAGGCCCTGCACGAAGCGGACTCCGTAGACGAAATGCGTGGATACAACACCGGCGGCCGTGACGATCCAGGCGACGGGATTCAGCGCGAACGTCGAAAGCAGGACGAGAGCTGCGTAGAGCATCATTGGCGCCGAAGCGATCAAGCAAATTGGCCTTGGGAAGGCCTGCAGCACCGGCAGAAGAACAGCGTACAGCACGAAAGCTGAAGGAATGAAATAGCTCAGGTGGAGCGAATTCGAGGGATACTTGCGGCAGAAATACCCGCGATGGAAGGCGTAGCGGCCGAGCTGGCGAAGATGTGGAGCGAAAAGCGCCCGCCGGTGGTGGTAGACTATCACCCACGGATCATATACGATGCGCTTGCCGGAGTCGATAATGTCCTTGCACAGCAGCGTATCCTCGCCGGGCCAGAAGTCGGTGCGGTAGCCGCCCGTGGCGTCCAGCACTGCCTTGCGGACAAAGAGGTTGCAGCTCGGATAGTCGTCGACGTCGCGCCTCACGCCGCCGGCCTTGTAGCGGTATCTGTAGTTGCCGGAGACGAGGATGTTGTCGTAGACTCGGCCGCCGAGCCGCGAGAGCCACGTATCGCCGGGCGGCGTAACGCCAGGCCCGCCGACAGCCCCTATGCCGGGCTCGGAAAAGTACTTGAGGGCATACTCCAGCCAATGCGCCTCAGGATAGGCGTCGTCGTCTATGAAAGCCACGATCTCGCCCTTCGCCGACGAGATGCCCATGTTTCGCTTTTCGGCGGGGCGGACCTTCCCTGTGGAGATAAAGCGGATTCGCGGATCGCCCGGCAGATCGACGAGATCGGCGGACGACAGCTCGGCGTCGGGCAGGACTATGCACTCCCACTTCTCGTAGCTCTGCAACACTATCGCCGAAAGACACTCCTTCAGCATCCAGCTCGCGTTCGGACAGGCGATCACGATGCTTACCAGCGGATCGTGATCCAACGGGCGAGGAGCCATCGCCTTTGCGTAGTATTTGAGTATGCGCAACCGGTAGAAGACGGCCAGCGAGTCCAACGACATCTGCTTGACCGTGGACGGTTGGAGTGCGCCGAACTTGTTGCCGAAGCGTATTCGGACTGGGGCCTCGACGATCTTCGCGCCGCGCGAATGGGCGATTGAGAGAAGCTCCAGGTCGAACGCGTAAGTCTTTACTAGCATCCTCGCGAGCGCTGGGCCGAGGACCTCGCGCTTGAAGAGCTTCATGCCCGTCTGCGTGTCGGTTATCGGCAGGCCTATGAAGAGCTTCACGAGGAAGAAGTAGACAGCGCTGACGAGACGGCGGTGCCAAGGATACTGCACGACCGACCTCTTGTGGCGCTTCGAGCCGACGACTATGTCTGCGTCGTTCCTGACCATCTCCTCGAAGAAGTAGGGCGTGCGCTTTGGATGTATGTCGAGATCGCCGTCCAGAAGCATGACGTAGCGCCCTGTGGACGCATCGAAGCCTGCACGCAGGGCCGCGCCCTTGCCGCCATTGCGCTTGCAGACTACGGGGCGCACCGTGACATGACGGTAGGATTCGCCCATCGAGGAAAGCCGCGAGAGTATCTCGCCAGTGCCGTCTTCGCTGCCGTCGTCAACCGGCACAAGCTCGACGTTGACTCCGTGGCGCTCGAAGAGGTCGGCGACCTGCCGCAGGTTCTCCTCGGTCGAGGCGGCGAGCCTATAGAGCGGCATTACGACAGAGAGGCGACCGTCACCGATCGTACGGCGCGTAAGCTCCCACCTCTCGTCGAGCTTGGTCATCTCAGCGGCGAAGGGTCGAGACGTTCGCCAGGTTCACGAGATACGCGATCACCAGCATGACGACCACTGCGGTGTCACCGCCGAAATTGCCCTTCACGAACATCGCGGCCTGGTTGCCGGCAAGTCCGGCGAATCCCCAGGCCGAAAGTACGGCACCGTGGATCTTCGATATGTTCGTCATTCCGTAATGGTCGGCGAGGATCGCAGGTATCACGGAGAAGCCTGCGCCATAGCATGCGTTGATGACGAGAAGCGCAAGGCCGATCATCGGCGGCCAGAAGCTGAGCGTCATGATGCCAGCAGAGATCGAAAGGATGATAAGAAGTATGTTGAGCCTCTTCGCAAGCCTGTCAGACCACCAGGCGAAAAGGAACCTGCCGCCGCCGTTCATGAGGCCGCAAAGTGCAATGATCGTCGTTATCAACCCTTCGGAGTATCCGACGTCTGGCGACTTCATCATCTGCTTCGCTAGCGGAATCAGGCAGAGGCCGGCGGAGATGTTGAGGAACATGAAGAGCCACGCCCTGAGGAAAAACGTATCCTTCGCAAGCTGCACATACTTGAATTCGAGCTCGGGTATTCCATGACCGAAGCTCTGCACCTGTATCTTCGGCTTCTTGAGCAGGAAGGACGCTGTCGCCATCGGAACGGCATAGTAGGCGGCGAAAGCGTAGAACACCTTGGCGATCCCAAGCCCGCCGTCCGCCACGCTGAAGTAGTCGTAGAACCCGAGGAACCTCAACGAGAAGAGAGAGTCTGGCCCGCCGAACCCGAAGCCCTTGTAGACGATCGTCGAAAGCGTCGAGCCGAGGCCGAAGGAAATGATCGGCAGCGCGGCGGCTATCGCCTTGTGCTCGGGGAACCACAGCATCATCGTCTTAACAGGCGAGATATAGATGACACCGGTTCCCGTTCCGACCAGAAAACCGTATCCGAGGTATATCAAGGCAAGCGACTTGGATGTTATGCCTATCGCTGTGACGCACAAGCCGGAGAGGAAGAGCGCGGTGCCGATCATTGTGGACAGGCGAATGTTGCGCTCCACGATCTTGCCGAAGAAGGCCGCACCCATGCCCAGGAAGAATATCCCGAGCGAGAACGCGAACTGCACTTCCTTCTGCGTGCTGCCTATATACGAGGCTATCTCAGACGAGAAGTTGGTGAACGCGTAGATCTGACCAACGGACACAGCCAGCATGAACGCCGGCAGAACGGCTCTGATGAATCTTTTCATGGTGCGGATATGATACCAAATATGGTGGGTCCGTGGCAAGTGGGTGGCACATCTAGCGTGTCCGACCCTCAAGACGCTTCTGGACCGCAGAGGTCACGAACGTCGCAGTGTTGCCTCCATAGCGAGCGATTTCACGGACGGTCGAGGCCGTCACGTATGCAAGGCTCTCGCTTGGCATCATGAACAGCGTCTCGATCTCCGGCGCAAGCCTGCGGTTCGTAAGGGCCATCTGGAACTCGTATTCGAAGTCGCTGTAGACCCTGACGCCGCGTATGACGACCTTCGCGCCTTCGCGACGGCAGAAATCCACCAGCAGGGTGTCGAGCACCTTGACCTCTACATTGGCGAGCCCCGCCCTTTCGACGTCCTCGCGTATCATCGCAAGGCGGTCTTCGGCAGGGAACATCGCGCCCTCCTTTGCGCTTGTCGCCGCAACCGCAACGACAAGCCTGTCGTAGAGTCGGGCAGACCGCTCAATGAGGTCGAAATGACCTTTGGTCATCGGGTCGAACGTGCCCGGATATACCGCAATGCGTTCAGCCATGTCTTCAACCCAGCTTGGTCTTGAGTTCCTTGACGTCGGCCTTCAGCTTGGCGAACATCCTTGGCAGGAGAGTACGTGCGCCGAAATCCTTCATGCTCTCGGCGGGAGTGCCGAGCACATACTTCACCGAGCCGTCGAGCGACTGCGGCACGCCGGCCTGCGGGCCGACCTGCACGCCATCCGCTATCTTGATATGGCCGGAGATTCCGGCCTGCGCCCAGATGAGACAGCCGTAGCCGATTTCGGTGGAGCCTGCGATTCCGCTCTGCGCGATCAGCCCGGAGTAGCCCTTGACCTTCACGTTGTGTCCGATCTGCACGAGATTGTCGATCTTCGTCATCGGACCTATGTAGGTGCGGCCAATGCGTGCACGGTCGATCGTGGTGTTGGAGCCGATCTCCACGCCGTCGCCGATCTCGACGATTCCGAGCTGTGGTATCTTCTCGATGAACACCGAGCCGTCTTCGCGACGCCCGTTGTTGAATCCGTAACCGTCGCCGCCAAGCCTGACGCCGCAATGTATTATGCAATCACGGCCGACGATGGTTCCCTCGCGGAGCGTGACCTGCGGATAGA
>Ga0265298_10002500_pt1 | contig 25445 bp, 10 predicted proteins | sample AusTroGonzalo_MG_3_FD_193486 | JGI IMG/M metagenome (GOLD analysis project Ga0265298, IMG submission 193486) | Bovine rumen microbial communities from tropical cattle in Woodstock, Queensland, Australia - Gonzalo_01 | ecosystem: Host-associated > Mammals > Digestive system > Stomach > Rumen ...
CCCACCCCTCGCAGGGAGGCGCTGGAGGCATTGGTTCCTGACTATGTGAAGCGGCTGAGCCGCAAGGGCGAGAAGAAGTATCTTCCGCAGGCCTTCCGGACCTGCCAGGGTATTATGTCGCTGGAGGGCAAGTACGGGCTTGCACGTCTCGTGGCAGCCTGTGCCTGCGCATCTGAAGGTCGTCTCTACGGCTACAATGAGGTCAAGGAGATACTGGAGCGTGGTGATGACGTGGACTTTATGCCATCGGTGACCAAGCAGTCGCTGATGCCGTGCTTGACAGAATCGTCCACTAGTCGCACCGTATAGAACTAACTGGAGAAAGCATCAGAAAGATGAAGACCAGGAAGTAATCGGGTAAAATAAAAATGACCCCGTCAGTCAGGACTTTACAGGGGTCAAAACAAAATGGTTTTCGCGGTCAACGCCGCTTTGCCCTCGGGGGTCAAACACGCGTGGCTTTTCCAGCGTTTTTTGTTTCACTCAGAAAGAAAGGTCGTTTCTCTAGATAAGAAAAAAGTGGCGAACCGAAGTCCGCCACTTTAGTAAGAATATCTAAAGTCTGTGAATTACTTCACAACCTTGATAGTGCGAATTGAGCCATCGCTCATAACCTGCTTCATGATAACCAGACCCTTCTGAGCCTTGGCAACACGACGACCATTGATGTCGTAGAGCTCGATAGCACGAACCTTAGCAGCAGGAGTACCCTCAAGGGTCTCGATACCAGCAGCGGCATCCTCATAAGCCTTAGCATAGTCGAAGCCAGTTGCAGCACCGGTCATCAGAAGATGAACTTCCTCCAGGAATGGCTGAGACACTGTACCAGACTTGAAGCCAAGAGTCAGAACGCCATCGGTAACAACGACATTTTCGATCAGTCTCTCCCAACCGCTGTTGTCAACCTGAGCATAAGCAGCGAAGTTAACATCTGGGTTAAGCTCTCCACCTTCCTCAACGGCAGGCGTGTCAGACTTCTTCACGTAAACACAAGTACCGTCAGATTCGCCAGAGTTGTCGTTAGCGCTGAACTTGATAGTGTAGATACCTGCAGGCAGGTCAGTGATGGTCTGCTCAGTCATGCAAGAAGCATGCCAGCCCATGTACAGGCAGCAGTCCTCAACATAAGGAGTCTTGCTGTTGTGAGAAACATTACCATCCCAGCTGCTCCATGCAGCAGCATTACCAGAAACATTAGTCCAACCCTCAACAACCTGAGTATATTCACGTGCATAGAGGTTCGGGTTCTTAACGAATACGGTCATATCGTAGCTTGGAGTAAGAACATTACCCTCTTCGTCAAATGTACCCTCGAACAGAGTATTGTTAGCTATTTTGCCATATACGTCTGTCTTGACGTACTTCTTAACCTCCTCAGCAAGCTCGTCATCATCCTCAAGGGCATTGAGAGCCTGAGCAACAGGATAAGCGTCCTCAGCAAAGCCCAATGTCTTCAGGGTTTCAGCACCTAAGCGCAGACGCTCAACCAGAGCAGCAACACCAGTAGTGTTTCTCTGAGACTGACCAGTGGTGAACAACTTAGCAGTAGTGTTGACAATATCATTCAGCTCAGCAACAGCAGTTGTCAGAGTAGCATCGTCCTTCAGCACATCATAACTATAGTGCTTCTGCCAGTTGGGCTCTTCCTCAGTACCGTCGTTCTGCATGACAGAAACACCATGATACTTGTTAACAAGTTCTACCAACTGAACATACAGTGGCAATGCGGCAAACTTGTCAGTAGCGTGCTGACGAACAACATCGCTACCCTCCTTAATCAGGTTGTCGTAGTTGTTACAGAGAGCTGCGTGGTCAATCAGGGCAGCACTGCAACTGTTCAGAAGCTCAACAGCACCGTTGCACTCAGAAGGAGAAGTGTAGTTGTCCTTCTCAGCCTCAACCTTAGCAATAGCATCGTTCAGAGCAGTCTGAGCAGCACCATCATAGCGCTCGTCAGCATTGTCAGCCTGAGTCTTCTTAGCCTTATCCAGAGCCTCAGTAACAGCAAGCGTCTCAACAACACCGAAGCTGTTGGGGATATAAGCCAGCTTCACGTTAGCAAGCAGCAACTCATGCCAAGTCTCACCAGCGTCCTCACCATCAGCATTGTTAGCTACTACGAAGCGCAGCTCGTAGTCACCAGCAGCCTCAGGAGTGAACTCGATAGTGTAAGCAGAAGAACCCTTCACGGCATTCTTAGAACCATTGACATCAGGATTACAGGTAACGGTCTGAGCAAGCATCTCTGCACCTGCAGCGTCAAGGAACTGAACCTTCAAGAACTCACCACTTGACTTCCAGCGAGCAGCGTTGAAGGTCAGCGTATAGGTCTTGCCAGCCTCCATAGTCAGCTTATGCTCCTCATCGTTGAAGCCATAAGTCAGGTAGTTGGTACGCATGTAGAGAGCACTGGTGAAGTCACCACCGGCAGCAAAGTCATTGAACAGACGTGCACCACCAGAATAGTTACCGCCAGCAACACGCTCCTCCATACCATCGGCAAAGAGCTTGAAGCCCTCAGGAACTGAGTTCATTGCGCAACTGTTGAAGTAGCTCAGAGGAATCAGGTCTACAGGAACATCGTTAGGATCAGGAGCACCAACACTGAACTGATAAGTTGTGTCAGTATAGATTTCATCACTTAAGATAGCCTCAGGATAAATCTTAGTGATATTGATGGTGTGCAGACCATCCTTCAGGTCATCACCGGCATAAGTCAGCGTGAACTCTTCAGCCAGACCTTCGTTAGGTTTAACTGTCAGAGCCTTGCCATCAAGCTTAGCAACAATCTTAGAAGCGTCAGCCTTCTTGTCGAACTTCACATAGAATTCCTTCAGGCTGTTCTTAATATTGAACGAGCCCTGCTCAGGAACAGCAGCAACGACAGAAGGAGCCAACATGGTGTAAGGATAAACATCATCATAATCAGATGAAACAGATGCGTTGTAGTCAGCAATCTCGTCAACCTTACCAATAACCTGACCAGCGTTAGGACCACCAGCATACTTCAGCTGCATGTCGCCAGCTGCATTGTTATAGATAACGCGTACCTCATCGCCCTCACTGGCTGTCTCCTCCAAGAAGATATAGAAGCGACCATCAGCGAAGCCCTCGACAGAAGTAATTTCTACAGCCTTGTTATTTACCAGTACCTGAGCATTCTCAGCGGGGAACATCACACGGCTCTTACCAGCAGCCTTGCACAATTCAGGAATATTGGTCTCGAAACCGAAGTCAACCTTAATGTTGTCATCAACGAACTCAGCAGCTGTACCATATTTATATATTTCGAACTTGATGTTATCGAAATAATACTGAGTAGCAGTTGTCTGATCGTTATTCAAATCCAAAGCAATGCTCTGGAAACCACTTTCAACAAGTTTTTCAGTAATAGTACCTTTAGCAGTAAAGGTTGTCCAAGCAGAAGTTGCTGTGTATCCGTTAGCAAAGTCTGAAGAGATGTCGCCACCACCGCACTTCCAAGCACGAGGAGCAGCATGACCACCAAAAGTAATGTTTGCATCTGGATTAGCAATCACATCCATAGAGAAGCGCCACTCAGTACCAACAGGCAGTACCTCAGGAAGCTTCACAAACAGCTGAGTTGACCAAGTCTCAGGAGCATTCTCCATTGACCTAATAGAAAGACCACGACTGTCGTTTACACCTACACCATCCTCAATAACAGCTGGATAAGTAGCATCACCATCACTGCTGCTACCATTGAGCACTGTAATGAACGAACTGGTGTCGTCACCTTCCATGTCGCTATTGGTCAGGATGTTAATCCAACCAACCTGCTTCTCCTTACCCTTGCGGACCAGGATCATGCTCTCGACTGTTACATTTGTCCAGTTTGCTCCCTTGATAGCGTGCAAGTAAGCATAACCCTTGTCATTGACAATGGCCTTCAAGTCAACGGTCAGGACGCCGTCCTTGTCAGTAAAGTACTTGCCAGCCCAAGAACCAGAGCACTTAGGATACTCAATCAGGTGAGATTCAGTCTCAGTTGCACTAAACTGACCCTCATCCTGGTCACGGTTCATCATCACACGAGGTGTTCCCTCAGTGTAAGTGATCACCAACTGGTCAAAACTTGACAGGTCAGCCCAGTTATTCACTGAACTGTCGCCATAAGGCTGACCAGTAGATTCACCAACCACCCAAAGGGGAGTGGCCGCTGTGTTCTTTGGAGCATCCAGCGCCCAAAGACCAGCCTCATGCTGCCAGAAGGGAACTTCCTCCAAGGAAATCTCTTCGGCACTTACATTTGTTGCACCAAATAGCAGCATGGCTACCAGTGCTAAAAACATTTGGTAAGTTTTCTTCATGTTTGTTAATGTTTTAATTAGTTAATAGGTGAAAAATCAAAATCTGGGGGCAAAGATAGGTATATTATATTAAATAATAATAGCGAAACGTATCAGATACTTTCGTTTTTGTCAAAGGTAACATATTCTCCAATATGAGACAAAAAACAAAACTGCTGAGACAAATTCCATGGTTACGAAAGACAAAAAGCAAACTTGTGAAATAAATAATAATATATATATTAAATAAATTGCGTAACTTTGCACCAAGAAATTTCTAACAAAACAAAACCAATTTTAACGTATGAAAACCAGAAAGCAATTTTGGAAACAATGCCAAGGCTTCAAACCGCTTCGAAAGAGATGCGGGATGATAGCAGTGGCTGTGGCACTGGTTGGTGGCGTCTCCCTAACATCCTGTAAGGAGTATGATCTCGACGAGAAATCCCCTGAAGGTTGGGGTAACAGCATTTATAGCTGGCTCGACGAACAAGGCAACTACACCAACACCGTGCGGATGATTAACGACCTGAAATATCAGGAAGTACTGGGCAAAACGGGTTCGAAAACGCTCTTTGTAGCTGACGATGCCGCTTACGAGAGGTTCTTCAATGACAACAACAACGTCTTTGGCGTTTCTCGTTATGAAGATCTCACTGAGCCCCAGAAAAAAATGCTCTTGTTTGGCAACATGCTGGACAACTCTATTCAATTGAACAGTTTATCAACTATTCAGGGTAAGCCGCTGAAAGAAGGTCAAGCTATGCGTCGTTTCTCTGCATTAGGAGAATATGACAGTGTGCCCATCCTTCGCCCAGAAGACATGCCAGACAACAAATACTGGAAACGTCATCGTGAAAGTGGCAAGAACATGGTATGTTTTGAGGACGGTACTGCTGTTCCTATGCTGTTGTTCCTGGAGGCACAATTGTCAAACAACCGCATTACCAATGATGACTACTATTTCCTGTTCAATAAAACAGAGGATGCACGTCGTCAGGCTGGTGATGCCAGTGTGAACGGTGTCAAGGTCGTGGAAGACAACATTCGTTGTGCCAATGGTTTTATTCATCGCACTGCCGAGGTGGTGACACCATTGCCTAACATGGCCGAATTGATTGCCAAGAAGCCGGAAGTCAGTAAGTTTAACAAGCTGCTGGAGCGTTTCTGTGCACCTTATCCCGATAGCAAGAATCTGGCAAAGACCGAGCGTTACAACTATTTGTATAACACCAACGTAGACACCGTATTTACCAAGCGCTTCTTCAACGATAAGAGTGGTGCCGCAGTAAGTTCGACACCTGATGGACGTGGTGTTCCTGCTCAATTGATATTTGACCCTGAATGGAATTCTTACTATTCAGCCAGCGTCAAGTCAAGCGGAGAAGGTAACGCTGCCGAACAGCGTGATATGGCTGTCATGATGGTTCCTACAAACGAAGCCATGGATGCCTATTGGACTGGCGTTGGCAAGCCACTAAGCGAAAACTATGCATCATGGGACGATGTACCAGACGATGTGATAATCAAACTGTTAAATGTGAACATGCTACCTTCGTTCACTTCATCAGTACCCTCTAAATTTGATGCCATTCTGAACGATGCCAATGACCCAATGGGTGTCGATGTAGCAGATGTTGACAAGGTATGGATGGCTTGCAATGGTGCCATCTATCTGACTAACAAGGTTTACTCTCCTACTGCTTACGTCAGTGTATCATTCCCTGCACTGATTAATCGCACGATGAAGATTATCGACTGGGCTATCACCCAGTGTAAGTATAATGTCTATCTGAATGCACTTGGTTCAGACTATAGCTTCTTTATTCCCACTAACAATGCACTGTTGGAGTATATTGACCCCTGCTCATACGGCAAGAAGAATCTGCAGCTGCTCAGTTTCCGTTGGGATGAGACCAAGCGTGTTGACGAAAGAGTTTCGGCTGTTGTGTATAACTACAACCCAGAAACTGGTGAGCGCGACTCTGTAGGAACCGTCACCATGGCTTCCAACAGCGGACGTATCACCAGGTGTCTGCAGGACATTTTGGACACTCACATCGTGATTGGCAAGGTATGGGAAGGCAAAAACACCTATTTCCGCACCAAGAACGGTACAGGTATCCGTGTGACCAATCCTACCGACACGCTGAATATGGCTGTCGAGGGTAGCTACCAGATGTACGAGGGTGAACCCATTAAGATAACGCGCGTTTACGACCAGCGCAAAGATGTGGTTGGTGGTAATGGTATGAGTTATGTATTGGAAGGCCAGCCCATTATGGGTACTCGCCTGACTGTCAAAGACCAGTTGGCTGCCCATCCCAAGTACTTCGGAAAGTTCTTGGAGCTCATGGAAGGTAGTGGTTTGTTTGAAAGCATCCATAACCTGGGAACCGGTAATGAAAACGACAATAAGGCCTGTGGTGGTACGAACGTGTCACTGTTCAATACCTATCACTACACCATCTATGTACCCAGCAATGAGGCTATTGAACAACTGCAGAAGGAAGGCAAACTGTCTTCTTGGGAACAGGTGGAGGCTGACCACGAGGCAGGTAACATTGAAAAAGCTACTGCTGACTCCCTGAATATTCTGAATTTCCTGAAATACCATATTCAGGATAATGCTCTCTACATCGGTGCTCAGAAAGAATCTGGTGACTTTGAGACCTCTCTGATCAATACCCAAACTAAGCGTTTCTATATGCTGAAGTCTGCGTTGAAAGACGATTCTATCGAAGTTGTTGACGCCACTGGTGCTACACATAGGGTGAATAAGAGCACCTATGTTGATGATAGCGGTACCAAGAAAGAACTCTACAACATACAAGCTCGTGAATACTTGTATGACAGCAAGGATGCCACTACGGCAACGAACTTGTACACCAGTTCTTCGGCTGTAATACATCTGATTGACAGCCCGTTATCCTATGGTAATTAAAAATGAAAAATGAAAAATTAAAGATTATGATGAACAAAATAAGCAAAAGAATTCTGATAAGTCTCTCATTTATCATTTTTCATTTCACATGTAGTGTTGCCCAGCAGACTGGCGACATCATCAGTGGTACGGTAAATGATGAAATGGGACCTGTCATGATGGCAAACGTTGTGGAGATCGATGCTGCAAAACGTATCGTCGCCTCTACAACGACTGATATGAACGGTAACTTCTCGTTCAAGCTGAAGAATCCTAAAGATAAGCTGCGTATTACATTCGTAGGTTATAAAACCGTGTTGGTTCCCATCAACAAGACACACTTCGACATCAAGATGGAAGATGCCACCCAGATTCAGGAAGTGGTGGTAACAGCCAAAAAGCGCTCAGGCGGTTCTGGTCTGAATATTCCTGTCGATGAAATCTCGACTGCCCAGCAGAGCATCAGCATGTCAGAGTTCAATGGATTGGCACTGACTACAGTTGATGAAGCCCTGCAGGGACGTATTGCCGGTCTGGATATCGTGGCCAACTCTGGTAACCTTGGTAGTGGTACTTCTATGCGTTTGCGTGGTGTGTCAACCATCAATGGTTCCAGCGAACCGCTTATCGTTGTCGACGGTAACGTATGGCAAACAGGTGGTCAGCAGATTGACAGTGACATGAACGAAGAGAAATTTGCTCAGTTGCTGAACATCAACCCTGAGGACATTGAGAGCATCAGCGTGTTAAAGGATGCTGCTGCTACAGCCATTTGGGGTTCGCAGGGTTCTAATGGTGTTATTGAAATCAAGACTAAGCGTGGTACACGTGGTAAGACACGTGTCAGCTACAGCTTCCGTCTGACGGGCACCTATCAGCCCAAGGGCTATGAGATGCTGAATGGTGACGAATACACCATGCTGATGAAAGAAGAGTACTTCAATCCTGAGATGAGTGATGTGGCCAGTAACATTCCTGAACTGAACTACGACCCATCGTTCTCAGAATATCAGATGTACAACAACAATACCGACTGGCTGAAGGAAGTCAAGAAGGTCGGTTGGCGTCAGAATCACTACCTGGCTTTGAGCGGTGGTGGTGAGAAGGCCCATTTCCGTATCGGTGCCGGTTACGACCGTGAAACTGGTTCTATCATCGAGCAACAGCTTGACCGTTTCAGTTCACGTGTCAATCTGGACTACTTCGTCAGTGACCGCATCAAGATTGAGACCAACATTGCGCTTACCTATACTAAAAATAAGAAGAACAATGGTGACTTGTTGAGTATTGCCTATACACGTATGCCAAACCTCTCTATCTATGAGCAGGACCGTAATGGTAACGACTTAGAGGAATACTATTCTATGCTCCCCACCGTGAGTCAGGCATTGCAAGACCAGTTGGGCAACAAGAACCCCGTGGCTTTGGCTTATCTGGCCAAGAACAATGAGACGAGCTACAACATCGAGCCTGAGTTCAAGTTGCGTTATAACCTGCTGTCTATCGAAGAGGAAAAGAGCCATCTGAACTACGAAGGTAAGGTGGTATTCAACATATTCAACAACTATAACGATCAGTACATGCCGCTGTCATTGAATACTCGTGGCTGGAACGATACTCAGAACAAGGAGAGTAACAAGACAACCTCCAATTCATCGAAGAGTTTCGCTGTGACAACGACACATACGCTGACCTTTACACCAGCATTCAAGAACAAGGATCACTCGCTGACCATGATGCTTCGTGGACAGTTGACGAGCGGTCATAACAGTTCGCAGAGCACGACCTCATGGGGTCTGCCATCTGGTACCATCCAGAGTCCAGCTGCACAGGGTCTTATTTCTGACATGAACACCAACAGTGGTGAGTGGCGTAGCATCTACTTCACTTATTCTGCCCACTATGCCTACAAGGGTCGCTATATGGCTGACTTCTCAGTACGTCGCGACGGTAGCACACAGTTTGGTGGCGATCAGCGCTGGGGTAACTTCCCTGCCCTCTCATTGCGTTGGAATGTCCATAAGGAGCCATGGTTCAAGAAGGCGCTGCCTTGGATTTCCATGCTCTCTGTTCGTCCAGGTTGGGGTATCGTAGGTCGTCAGCCAGGTCAGGAATACCTGTATTTCAGCACCTATGCCAGCGGCAACGCTTATATGAACCAGGGAAGTGTGCATCCTGAAAACGTCCAGCTAAAGAATCTGAAATGGGAACAGAAGGAGACCTTTAACCTTGGTGCCGACTTCGGTTTCTTAAATGACAAGATTACTGGTAATATTGAGTTCTATTGGCAGTTCACCAGCGACCTGCTGATGAGCAGCTACGGTATTCCTACATCGTCTGGTTATGCTAATCTGAAATGGCAGAATGCCGGTAACATGAAGAACGTTGGTTGGGAGTTCAACTTGAATGGTAATCGCATTATCAAGTTGGGCAAGTTCTCAGCTGACTTCAATATCACATTTGCCAATAACAAGAACCAGATTACATCGATGGACGAGACTTGTCTGTCGAACCTGAACAAAGAGTTCGACCGCAACAACGGCAGCTATCTGACACGTGTTGAGTTGAACCGTGCTTTGGGTAGTATCTATGGTTTCCGTTATCAGGGTGTCTATCAGTACTCACACTACTCTGAGACGGAGGTCAAGGGTGTCAGTGGTCCTGATGCACCTGTAGCTCGTGACAAGGACGGTAACGTCATCCTTGACGAGCATGGTCTGACGAAGCCTGTCATGTTCTGTGCCGGCTCTGTCAACTATGAGTTCAAGGGTGGTGACGCCAAGTATGAGGACATCAATAATGATGGCCAGATCAACGAGCTCGATATCGTCTACCTTGGTTCTTCTCTGCCTAAGTTCACTGGTGGTTTCGGCTTCAAGCTGAACTTTGGCCGTCTGAGTTGGAACAACCAGTTCAACTTCCGTTACGGCAACAAGATTATCAACAAGGCTCGTATGGATGTTGAGAATATGTATTCGAACAGTAACCAAAGCCGTGCCGTCAACTGGCGCTGGCGTGTTGAGGGTGACATCACCGAGATGCCACGTGCCCTCCGTCAGACTGGTTACAACTACTTAGGTTCTGACCGCTTCGTGGAGGACGGTTCATTTATCCGTCTGAACTACACGCAGGTTAGCTACTCAGTTGATCCTAAACTTCTCAAGAAGCTTGGACTCTCACAGCTCAGTTTCTATGTGTCAGCCAACAACCTGTTTGTCCTGACCAAGTATTCTGGTGCAGATCCTGAGGTCAGCTACGGCTCTATGGGTATTACTACTGATGCAGCCAAGACACCGCGCTCTAAGTCGTTCACCGGTGGTATAACGATACAATTCTAATTGACAATTGAAAATTATGAAAACGAACTATATATATAATAAGGTGAAAGCGTCCCTGAGGACTGCTCTGTTCCTGGCTTTCGGTTCTGTTCTGTTCAGCGGATGCAGTGATTTCCTTGAAATCCAGCCCATGAACTCGACAGTACTTGAGAACTACTGGAAGGAAAAGGCAGACGTAACCGCTGCTGTGAACGGCTGTTACGAAGCTTTGGCGAGCGAAGACGTTGTCAAGCACATGGCTGTTTGGGGCGAGCTGCGTTCTGAGAATGTGGTGATTGGCACATTAAATAATGCTCAGAAATACCAAAACACTTATAACAATCTCAATGAGATGTTGAAGGAGAATCTGCAGCAAACCAATGAAATGTGCAACTGGTCTAGTATTTACAATGTCATCAATCGCTGTAACATTGTATGCCACTACGCACCTGAAGTTGAACAGATTGACCCGAACTACACCTATAGTGAGCTGAAGGCTACTATCGCAGAGATGAAAACGATACGTGCACTTTGCTACTTCTACCTGATTCGTACGTTCCGTGATGTGCCTTACGTGACTGAGCCCAGCATCGACGACAATCAGAACTACGTAGTTCCTGCTTCATCGTTCGAGGTGGTTCTTGACTCATTGATTAACGATTTGGAGGTTATCAAGGACGATGCACAGCGCCGCTACAGCGTAGAGAAAGTATCCGGTAAGAGCATTTATGTGCCTGCCGAGAACAACAGCCGCATTACCCGCTGGGCCATTTACGCTCTGTTAGCCGACCTCTATCTTTGGAAGGGTGACTGGGATCATGTCGTCAAGTATTGCGACCTGATCATGGACTATAAGACTCAGCAGTATAATGAATTGATTCAGATGGATCAGATTTCAGACGTAGAGTTGTTCGATGGTATTCCCATGATCCTCGAAGCCATCAAGGGTCAGCAAGACGTAGGTAACACCTATACCTCACTCTTTGGCGAAGGTAATTCGTTTGAAAGCATCTTTGAGCTCTACTACAATGGAAATACTGGTCAGGAGAATAACTGGGTCAGCAACTTCTATGGCAGCGGCAATAACAGTGTCGGAATATTGAAGGCTTCTGAAGTCCTTATGGACGGCTTCACCACAGACCAGAATCAGATTTGGCTCTCACAGAAAGACTGCCGTGCCTACGAAAGTCTGGAGAGTGAAGGCACCAGCTTTGTGATTACCAAGTACACCCGTCCAAGGGCAAGCTTCAGCCTGCAGCGACTGGGCATGGTCAGTGTGAATGGTGGCCGTCGTTCCTCTCCTAACTCCAATTGGATATTCTATCGACTGAGTGATGTCATGCTCATGAAGGCTGAGGCACTCATCCAGCGCAGCGAGTCTGACTGGCCCCAGGCATTCAAGTTGATCAACAATGTCTATAAGCGTGCCAATAATATTGCTCCTGAGACGACAACTGGTAGCTTGAATTACGAGAGCTATTCTACGTCAAGGGTAGCAATGGAAGACCTGTTGTTTGCAGAGCGTCATCGTGAATTCCTCTTTGAAGGTAAACGCTGGTTTGACCTCGTGCGTCTGGCACGTCGTGATGGCAAGACAGAACGTCTGGTATCTTGTGCTATTCGCAAGTATCGTCAGGATATCAATGTCATCAAGATTAAGCTGACTGATCCGAACTACATCTATTATCCCTACGCTAAGAGCGAGTTAAAAGTCAATCCTTTGCTGAAGCAGAATCCTGCCTTCGATAAGGGAGAAGAAGGTGTGCTGAAGTAAATTGATATTTGAAATTTTATATTTGAAAATTATGATTACTAAGATCAATAAACGACAGTGGTTGAAAGCACTATTAGCTATTCACTGTTCCCTATTCATTAGCATAGCGCTCACCTCATGCGTAGATAATGATGACGATGTGCCCATGAACAGATATACTGCAGAGAAGATGACTGCAGCTCAGTTCCTCACGGAGAACGAACAACGTGTGGGAGATTTCATTACCCTTCTCAAGCGAACATCCTATTTCGCCATGCTTTCCACTTATGGTGACTATACGGTGTTTGCACCAAACAATGAGGCTATTGCAAAGTATCTCGCCAGCAACAACTATAAGAGCATTGACGAGATTCCGACAGCCGTCTGCGATACGTTGGCACGTACACATATCATCAAGACCAAGGCCTACTTCACTACCGATATTTCGGAAGGCTCTTTGGGTATGAATATGGCAGAGACCTATATCGAACTCTCCATCAACACCGATGCAGAGAACAACAATGCCGTTGTTCACTATGCCAACAAGGTGGCACGTATGGTTGAGTATGATGACTCTGTGACTAATGGTGTGGTACACATTGTGAACAACATCATTCCACGTACCAGCGACAAGTTACCCGATGTCATTAAAGCAGACCCAACGATATCTATTTTCGCTGAGGCTCTGTTCATGACTGGTTTGTCAGACTCGCTGATGGTTTATGAAGATAAGAATTATCCTGAATGGGGTGCTGACAAACCATCACAGGATTCAGCCTATTCATGGAACCTCCAGCTGAAATGTAAGGCTGAGGGCGCCGATCCTATCCAGTGGGTACAGAAGCGTTACTTCAAGTTCACAGCCTTCGTTGAGCCAGATTCTATCTTCAAATTGCATGGCATCAACAACGTCAACGACCTGATTGCACATGCCAAGGAGGTCTATGATGCCGTCTATCCGGAAGATGCCGGTAAGTATGATGACGACTTCAAGAGCCGCAAGAATCCGCTGAACCGTTTCATTAGCTATCACCTCTTGGATCGTGTACTACCCTACGATGAAGTCATCATGAGAAAAGACTGTTTCAAGCATTGGGACATCGACAAGTGCGATCCTGAGGAATTCTACGAGACCATGTGTCCTGGTACGCTCATGCGCTTCAGCAGTACAAATGAGGAACTCTATATTAACCGCAGAGGTCACAAGGCCAATGCTGAGGTTCCTGGTGTTCGTGTGTGGAAAAGCACGGAGTCAGGCACCACGCTGCAACAGGCTCCCAATGGTATGTATCACTATCTTGACGATATTCTGGAATACTCAACGGAAGTTCGCGATGTGGTGCTGAACTGCCGTATCCGCTTCGATTCTACTGTCTTGAGTCCTGATTTTGCCAACAGTGACCGTCCTGCCTTTGATGAAAACAAGCTAAGAGGTTATCGTCTTGACTACATCAAGAATTGGAAGGTGATGGGCGAAAAAGCTGTTATCGGTCTGCATGGTGAAGGTTTCTATTGGCAGCACTATAAGAGCAATGGTATCACTGTCAGTGGTATTTTTGACATGACCATCAAGCTGCCTCCCGTGCCATCAGGCACCTATGAGATACGTACGGGTTACACTGTGAACCCAGAACGTGGTGTCGTACAGTTCTATCTGAACAATGTTCCATGTGGTATTCCTGCCGACCTGCGCATCTATGGTCGTGACCCCAGCATCGGTTTTGTTGACGATGTGACTGGCAACGATGTTGAGTCCAGAAATGCTAATAAAGCTATCGACAAGGCTATGCACAACCGTGGTTACATGAAAGCCATGGACTGCTACTGGCAGGCTGCTGATAAAGCAAATGTACTCCGTTCAAAGGAGAACAACCTGCGCTACATCCTGACAACCCAATATCTTGACGCAAACGAGACGTATTATCTGCGTGCCCGTCAGGTATTGAAAGATCCTGAATGCTATTGGAGCTTCGACTATATTGAGCTTTGTCCGAAGAGCGTCTATGGAAGTCCCGAAGGCGAAGATACGCACTAAACAGATGAAGGATTAAAGATTAAAAAAGAAAAAGATTATGAATATTAAAAGCATAAAACAAATCCTCTTAGCAGGCATGGTAAGCTGCGGCATGGCCGCAGGGCTTACCGCCTGTTCAGAATGGAACGACCATTATGAGGGCGCCGCAGATGGTGGCGCTGTCGGTGGAACGCTCTGGCAAGAGCTAAAGGCTAATCCTCAGCTGAGTGACTTCTGTGAGGTTCTGGAGCAAACCAAAGTGTATCGTATGCACAAGAAGACCCCTGTAAGCTATGCCGACCTTCTCAGCGGTGGTCAGTCATTCACAGTGATGGCCCCACAGAATGGTACATTTAACAAAGACTCTCTGTTAAGGCTGGTACAGACTGTTGCCGGTGACTCATCAGTAGAAAAGAGTTTCGTTCAGAACCATATTGCACGTTCACTCGTCTCATCAACTCCTAATGCCACCAAGATGTTGATGCTGAACTTAAAGTATCAGAATATGGAAAATGGCAAGGTTGACGGTGTGTCTATTACCAGTCCTAACACCAAGGCAAGCAATGGTGTGCTCCACGTTCTTGAGCGCGCACTGCCCTATAAGCACAACCTCTTCGAGTTGTTGTGCGACCATCCTCAGTTATCTGTTATCGGTGAGAATCTTCGCCGTTTCAACGAGGATGTCTTCGATCCGGATGCTTCAGTATCGAATGGTGTCGTGGACGGTGTACCCGTTTATGTAGACTCTGTTGTCTATGAGCGCAACCGCCTGTTGAATGCCATTGGCTATCTGAAGGACGAGGACTCTACTTATCTTGTTGTCGTACCGACGTCTGAGGGATGGAAAGAAGCCTACGACGAGGCCTCTCAATATTTCCAGTATGACGAGACTATTGATAAGCGCGACTCTCTGCAGCAGTTCAACACGATGCGTGCCCTGTTGGAAGATGCCGTCTTCAATATGACAGACCAGAAGTCCATCAACGACTCACTGATTTCTGTGCCATACATCAATACCCTTCAGAGCTATGCCAAGGGCAAGAAGGTGTATCATGTGTTCCAGAAACCCTTTGAGCCGGGTGGCATTCTTGATGGTGCACAACCACTGGCATGCAGTAATGGCACCATTTATACCACACCGAAGTTGTCTCTTAAGCCAACGGATACTTATTTCAAAGATATCTTCGTTGAAGGTGAGGACACTTATCTTCTCTATGATTACGACAAATGTAGCTATAACATCCGTACCGTCACTGGCGATAGTGTCTCTAACAACAAGTATTTGAGAATCAATTATGTGAATGCCACCCAAAACTGGACGGTTAATTTCCAAGTGAACAATACGCTGAGCGGCAGTTATGACATTTTTGTCATTCTTCTGCCAAAGTCTGTGTATGATCAGGATAATCCCGACCTGCGTCCCTGTAAGTTCAAGGCCAACATTAACTATACGGACGAAAAGGGTAAGGCACAGTCATTCGCTTGTGTTCCTGAGGACAATGATGTTCACAAGGCATCGGCAACAGAATTCAAGAGCATTCCTGAACGTGTCGATACCGTGCTGTTGGCAAGAGATTTCCAGTTCCCCGCCTGCAACTATGGTCAGAACAACATGAATTACAGTATTAAGATTCAAAGTTCAATCACGGCTCGCCAGACCGCTCAGTATGCCCGTGAGATGTTCTTGGACTGCATCTATCTCAGACCTCACAACTCTAAATCAGAAGAACAATGAAGAAATATATCTTTTCCATCATTATGCTGCTTGTATCAATGACAATGGCAGCACAGGATAGTTTTAAGACGGTGAAGGGACAGGTCATCGATGCTGCTACCCAAAAGCCGCTGGTCGGTGTCATTGTAGCCGCCTACGGTAACGACAAATACTCGGCTATGACTGACGAACAAGGCCGTTACACGCTCAATGTTCCCAACTATGTAAGCTCGGTGCAGATGCGTATCGATGGTTACAACCTGATGCAATGTGCCATTGCCGATGGTGTAGCCAACGGACAACTCTATAACGAGGCCTTTTCCGATGTGTATAAAAGCCTGACTGATGCTGTTCAGAGTTCTGAGGCCAATCGCTTTGCCAATACCTCTGAGGTGAGCATTGATCCGCTCATTGCCCAGCAGTTGGGTGCCGATGTGCGCTCCGTATCACGTGGTGGCAATGTCGGCTTGGGTAATACACTCTTGATGGCTGGTATCAACTCCATCAACAGCAATGCTCAACCACTGATCGTGATTGACGATGTCATTATGGACATGGAGTACAACCGTTCTACCTTGCACGAAGGTTACTTCAACAATATGCTGGCAAACCTGAACGTGAACGATATCGAGAGCGTACAGGTGCTGAAGAATGGTACAGCCCTCTATGGTGCCAAGGGTGCCAATGGCGTGCTGCTCATTAAGACCAAGCGTAACAAGTCGATGGCTACCAAGATTGACGTAACCATCAACGGTCGTTTCGACATGATTCCCCGTCTGCCAAAGATGATGGGTTCTGAGGACTACCGCCTCTATACTACAGAGCTTTTGGCCAACAAGGTGATGGACTTGTCACAGTTCAAATACCTGAATAGCGACCCCACCTATTTCTATTATAACCAGTATCACAACAATACTGATTGGAAAGATGAGGTCTACAAGAATGCGTTCTCGCAGAACTACGGCATCAACGTTCAAGGTGGTGATGACGTTGCCTCCTATAACCTTTCCGTAGGCTATTCGTTGGCTAACAGTACGCTGAAGAAGAACGACTACACACGCTTCAATATGCGTCTGAACACGGACATCAATATTGCTAAGGGATTCAATGTACGTTTCGATGCCTCATACAGCGATGTTGACCGTTCCCTGTTCGACGATGGTGCACCTTCTGAGATTCTTTCAGGCGTTATTACGTCATTAGGCTTCATCGGACTAACCAAGTCGCCATTCCTCTCACCCTATGCTTACGACAACTCTGGTAACGTAAGCCACTACTTGGCTGAGGCCGATGATTATCTGGAAGGCATGTTCAAGGGTCGTGGCCGTCTGGCCAATCCGACAAGCATCTTGGATAATGGTGAGGGTGACAACCGTAACTCGTTAGGCAACCGTCTCATTGTGTTTGCCGTTACACCGAAATATGAGTTCAATAAGCATCTGACCCTGAGCGAGCACTTTGCCCTGACACTGGTCAACACCAACGAGAACTACTATCTCCCCATTAAGGGTGTACCAACGTTTTTCGTTGAAGGTCTTGACGAGAATACCACGCTCACGAACGAAGTTCAGAGCCAAGCCTCAAGTCTTACCGCCCTGCAGAGCGATACCCGTCTGACTTGGAGAAATCAGTTTGGTGCTCATCAGGTAGGTGTTATGGGAGGTTTCCGCTACTTGAATTCCGCATACAAGCTGACAGCGCAAAGTGGTTACAATACACCTAACGACAAGGCTCCCAAGATGAGCAACTCATTGAGCTTTAAGAATACCGATGGTGCCAATGACAAAACGACTGACCTCGTTTGGTATGCTTTGGCTGACTACAACTATGCTCAGCGCTATTATGTCAACGCAGGCCTTTCTGCCCATGCTTCATCCCGTTTCGGTAAGGATGCCGATGGTCTGAAACTTGGCGGTGTTGTCTGGGGAGTGTTCCCCAGCATCGAGGCTGCTTGGGTTGCCACCAATGAGTGCTGGTTCCCAAAGACCAACCTTGTCAACTACGTGCGTCTGAATGTCGGTTACGATGTCACAGGTAATGATGACATTGACTATACGGCTTCACGTAGTTACTTTGTATCACGCAGAATGATGAACAGCGGTGTTACCGGTAAGATTATCGGCAACATTGGTAATACTGAGCTGAAGTGGGAAACGACCAAGCGCGTTACTGCAGGTATCGAAGGTAACTTTCTGAACAACCGCCTGAATCTCCGCTTCAACTATTTCAAGAGCTGGACCAACGACCTTCTCTCATTACGTCAATTGGCATGGACCAGTGGTCTGGACGCCAACTGGAGTAACGAAGGTAAACTCGAGAATAGTGGTTTCGATGTGCATGCCACTGTCAAGGTACTCAACCTAAAGGACTTCCGCTGGGAGATTGGTGCTTCAGTAGGTCACTATAAGAATGAGGTGACTGCTTTGCCTGATAATAACCGTTCCTTCGAAACCGATGTCTATGGTGCTACCATCCAGACTAAGGTCGGACAGCCTGTAGGCTTATTCTACGGTTACAAGACCAACGGCGTCTATAGTACTACTCAGGAAGCTTTGGCCGATGGTAAATATGTTGTCAAGGAGAATGGCGACAAGATGTATTTCCAGGGTGGTGACATGAATTTCGTTGATATCACGCCCGATGGCATTATCGACGAGAATGACCGTACCGTGATAGGTGACCCCAACCCCGACATCTATGGTAATATCCATACCACGTTCAGTTGGAAGAACTTCACCCTCTCGGCAGTGTTCAACTACTCGTTAGGCAATGATATCTACAACTATCAGCGCTCACTCTTGGAGGGAGGTACATACTTCCTGAACCAGACGACTGCCATGAATGGCCGCTGGACAACAGAAGGACAGCAGACCAATATTCCTCGAGTAAGCTATACTGACCCAATGGGTAATTCACGCTTCAGCGACCGCTGGATTGAGGATGGTTCATATCTGCGCATGAGCAATCTGACTTTGAGCTACTATCTGCCCATTCAGAGCACTTATCTGCAGGGAATCACCATCTTTGGTAATGTGAACAATCTCTTTACCATTACCAAGTATCTTGGTAGCGATCCTGACTGTGCCATTTCCGGTAGTATCCTGACACAAGGTATCGACCGCGGACTGTTAGGCCAGGGCCGTTCCTTCTCTGTGGGTGTGAATATTAACTTGTAAAATAGAATTAATTAGAAATCAGACATTATGATGACAAAATTTAAATATATCATCTTAGGAATCTGCGTCATCTGCGGTTCAATGTCCTGTTCCAATATGCTGGAGACTGAGTCCGACCTGGTAGAGTTTGAAGAGGACAACACCCTAAACCATGCCACCGACTCTGTGTATAGCGTGATGGGTATCATTAACCGAATGCAGATTATTGCCGACCGTGTGGTACTGCTGGGCGAGGTTCGTGGTGACTTGATACAGCCCACTGCTGCTGCCAGTTCCGACCTGAAGAAGTTGTCGGCTTTTGACTTCGACGGAGAGAATCGCTACAATCAGGTCAGCGACTACTATGCCGTCATCAACAACTGTAACTACTTCTTGGCACATATCGATACGGCTATGGAACGCCGAGGCCGCAACCTCTTTATGCGCGAGTATGCCGCTGTCAAGTCATTTCGTGCTTGGACTTATCTGCAACTGGCGCTGAACTATGGTGAGGTGCCTTTGATCCTCCAGCCACTGATGACTGAGAAGGATGCCCGTGAGGCCATGAACCAGACGCGTGTTGGCATCCAGGAAATCTGCGAGACCTTCATTGCCGACCTGACTCCATACGTCGGCGTGAACCTGCCGGAATGGGGTAGCGTCAGCAATTCCAATCCCAAGTATTTGTTCATTCCCATGCGTGCCCTCTTAGGCGATCTCTGCCTTTGGGCTGGCCGCTATCAGGAGGCTGCACGTTGGTATCACGACTATCTCACCGATAAGTATGATCCCAAACAGATGAATACTCAGAGCATCACCTGGGCTAATTCTACGCAGTATAACTCCGTCTTCGATAGCTATGGTCCACTTAATAACGACAACGAGATCTTGAGCTATATTCCAATGGAACCGCGTGTCTTCGACGGTACTATCAGCGAATTGGTTGAACTGTACAACTCAACCACACAGAACAACTACTACTATCAGTTGACTCCGTCAGCAAATATGGCAAAGATTTCGGCCGATCAGACCTATTGCTTCGAGAATGATATTCCTGGGGCAACTACTAAGGATACACTCTATGCACCCCATGTCGGTCTCTTCCGTAGTGAATTGGTGGGCGACCTGCGTTATTACTCTAACTATGCCTATAGCACCTATGGTACTAACAATGAGTATTCAGAGTATAACTCCTATCAACAGCGCATCTATAAAGCCAGCTCTAATGTCATAACCACCTATCGCGTCACGATGATTTATCTCCGCTATGCCGAGGCTCTCAACCGTGCTGGCTATCCACAGTCGGCCTTTGCCATTCTGAAGTATGGTATCTGCGATGAGATCCTGAAGAATCGTGTCGATGCTGCAGAACTCGAAGCAGCAGGCGATTTGGTTACCTTCGATCCTGAGCTGTTCAGATTTGATGGCAAATATTTCGGCGTCCACTCTTTAGGCTCTGGTGACTCTCATGCCAACCAGTACTATACATTGCCTCAGCCTGCCACCGAGCTGGCCAGCCGCCAGGATACCGTCAATTACCAGATTCCTCTTGTGGAGGATCTGATTATTACAGAAATGGCTCTGGAAGGTTCCTTTGAAGGCCATCGCTTCAACGACCTGATGCGTGTAGCCCTGCGTCGTAACAATCCTGCCTATCTGGCCGATCCCATCAGCCGTCGCAATGGCGAAGCTGATACTCAGTTGCGTCAGAAACTGATGAATACTAAGAACTGGTATCTACCACTCCAATAGTCTAAATGTTACATATAAAAAGAGGATATACGAGATGGGTATATCCTCTTTTTTCATTTTACTACATATACGGTTATTCAGAGAAAGGCCGTTTCTCTGATAGCGAGAGGCCGTTTCTCTCATCGAGAAACGCCGTTTCGCTCAAAGAGTCACCTGAAATCCTAATAATTCTCAAATCTTCTTGTAAAAATATCAATAATTCATCATTTCTTGCTACTTTTGCAACTAAAGTTGAGAAAATGACTACAATTATATCTATACTCATAGGAATAAATGAAGAAAATCTGTCATTACATATCTGAATACATGGGATTGCTGGTACTGGCAGTTGCTTTGCTGGCATTGGCATTCCCCAGTATGCTGCAACAAATACGGCCTACGGTTATCAACTACCTGCTGGGCGTAGTGATGTTCGGCATGGGACTGACGCTGAACCTGCAGGACTTCAAAATCGTGTTCAGTCGCCCCAAGGATGTAATCATCGGCTGTTTGGCACAATTCACCGTTATGCCGCTGTTGGCTTGGGGATTGGCGAGAGCGTTTCAACTTGACGAAGCACTGGCTCTTGGTGTGGTACTGGTAGGCTGTTGTCCTGGAGGCACGGCATCCAATGTCATCACCTATCTGGCAAAAGGCGACCTGGCACTCTCAGTGGGAATGACAGGTGTCTCTACCCTACTAGCTCCGTTCATGACACCTTTGCTGACATGGGCCTTGGCAGGAAAGAGTGTCAATGTCGATGTGGTGGGCATGCTGCTGAGCATTCTCTGGGTGGTCATCCTGCCCATCGTCGTTGGATTAATCGTCAAGTGGCTCTGGCCTAAGTTTACAGAGAAGGCTACGGACTATCTCCCAGCATTCTCGTCTATTGCCATTGCCTTTATCGTCGCTATCATCATTGCCGCCAATGCCAGCAAGCTGATGGCTGGTGGATTGATTATCGTTGTCGTCATCATGCTTCACAACCTCTGCGGACTGAGCCTTGGCTACCTGATTGGGCGACTGCTTGGCTTGTCTGAAGCAAAGAAGAGAGCTATATCCATTGAGGTCGGCATGCAGAACTCAGGACTGGCCAGCAGCTTGGCTACCATACACTTTGCTGCTTATCCTTTGGCCACGATTCCTGGAGCCATCTTCAGTGTGTGGCACAATATCAGCGGAGCCTTGGTCGCTCGGCTTTACACGAGAAACCAAAAAGATTAGCGAACAAATACTTTCTTGACATTGCCATCAGCATCAACAACAATGTTCAAACCTGGCTGCAATGCCTGACGATGAACACCTGTTGGACCATAGATGCCACGCGGCCAGCGGCTGGCAGCATTAACGGTTGTAATGCCCGTTGTATTGAGGTCTCTCAAGCGACACTCGGCAATCAAGAATTCCTGCATGCCACTGCCTATCTCCTTGAACTGGATGATGTAATTGCCCTCCGCAGTCACCTCGAAATTCAACGTCTGGCGTTCAGCAGTAGAGATGTTGCCAGCACCATTGCCATTGAGGTCGGGTTTGGCAGTGATGGTGGCAGATGCCTTCACGGCTGCACCATTGCTGCGGATAATCCTTGCCTGATAAGTGGGCGTACCCTTCCAGGCTGCCATAGCAAAGACGAGCTGGTAATTGCCGGGCTGCAGTGTCAGCGGATAGCTGGACTGACGACCGTATTCTGCACTGGTCGTACGCCAGTAGAGTGCCTTGCCTTGATAGCCCGTCAGTCCTGTAAAGGTACGCGGACCGCTGCCATTGCTGGTGGGATAGTTACGGACATCGCTGCCATCGGTGGTGCGCCAGCCTACGGGCAGTTCTCCAGCAGCCACGTCAGTGAAATCAAGTGTATAGACAGCTGCTTTGTCGTAGAAGACAGGCTGAATGGTTACGTTTTCATCGGGCATCTGGAAAGTAACCTCAGTGGCATCGCTGCTGACGGGGATAGTCTTACCCTGTGTGAAGAATATGGAGTTGACAACGTTCAAAGCCTTGATACCATAGCCTTCTTCGGCAGTAATGGTAAGATGTACCGTCTGGCCAGCAACAGCGGAATCAACATCGGCAACCACCTGACCGAAGTCAGCCTCACGGACTTTCACATTGAACTTCTCCTTAGGCGTGCCTACAGGTTCGTAGGTCACCTGGTCGATAGTCATCTTAATAGCATCGGAGTTTTGGAGAATCAGCGAATTGCTGCCTGCCTTCAACGTAACGGTAACAAGGGCTTCGCGCCAGTCGTTTATAGCAACCTTTTCAATGGCCATATCCATAGCTGTACCATTGACAGTGGCCTTTATCTTGCCTGCCTTACTGCTGTTACAGTAGCGGACAAGAATGTTGTATTCACCACCTTCAGCCAATTTCAGCGTATGGCGCAGGGCACTGCTCGTACTGGCCTGTGTCTCAATGAATCCCAGACCAGCAAAATCAAAATAGTCTTGTGCCCACCAACCTGAATTGGTCAGCCTGTGAGTAACGCTCTTACGGTCCATATCCTCGGCCTCGATGGTGATGGGGCCTTTATAAGGCTCCGGCTGCTTGGGCTGCTCAAGTGCAGTGGCTGGCAGAATATCGGTCAGTCGATCAGTAGCAGCACCAGAACAGTCGATACGCAAGATAGCAGCGCCCATGTGTTGGACATTGACGGTAAACGTCTTTGTCTCGGCATCGTACGACTTGCTATTAAGGCTGGCATTATGACCTGTGAGATTAGCGATAGTTGGCTTGGTCAGTTTACAATTTGGTTCAGCCGTCACGCCAGTAATGATAATCTTGTCAGTCTGCTGAGCGGTACTGTCGCTGCGATAGTTGTTGAAGTAGAAGTCGATATGGTCGGCATACTCACGGATGACACCGCTGGACAGTTTGCCATACTGCAACTTCAGCGTGTCGCAGGTATTATACTGCAAAGGTATTTCTGCCGATGCGGACTTCTTCGTATTCAAATAAGTGTAAGGGGTGTAGGTGACCAGCTGGTTGCGATAGCGGTTGACGTAGAGGTCGCCCTTCGACACCTCTGGATACTGAGCGTTGAAATCGTTCTGCTTCCTGGTCTGTGTGCTCCAGCGAGAAGTATAGTTCGACTTCTTCACCTGCAAGGGGATAGCCTTAGCAGCATCATCGTAGAGACCTGTCACAATGGGGATGGCACCATAGCGACCCGTCGACTTAAAGTAGCAGAGGTTGTTCTGCCATTGGCCGTAGTTCCACTGGCCCTCTTTCTTCTGGTTGCCGGGGTCTGTCTGCAAGTAGAGACCGTTATAGAGATCGTCCCACGCTGTGTAGTCGTCAGTCTTGTCGTTGACAACAACAATCTTGGTCTTTGCTACCACCTCTTCACGTGAAGGAATATACATGGTACCATCAATGATGCGGCGCCACATTTCGAGCCATATACCCTTAAAGTGAGGCGAGGCAGCCCAATTACGGCGTGTGTAGCCATCCACATTGGTATCACCCTGATTCAGGAAGCACTCTTCACGCCAAATCAGCTCTGGACCATCCCACACAGCACCACCATTGACGCAGGTCTGCTCCATAACCGTACCGATACCTGCACTACCAGGATACTTCTTACCGTGGTTCTCACCCAACAGCTTCGAGAGCATATCATTCCATCCGCAGTTGTCGTAGCGTACGCCATAGTTCTTGGTCAGACCAGAGATAAACGGACCCCAGCAGACACTCTCGTTATTATAAAAGCTGCTACAGTGCGTGTACTTATAAAGGAAAACAATAGCTTCCGGATACTTCTGACAGGCAGACAAGAAATCCTTATTGCTTTTCAATTCGGCAATGGGGTTGGTGTTCATGTGATAGACACCACCACACCAGCTGACAGTCAGGAAGCCACCGTACTTGTGTGACATCTCAACCAGATTGGCAAACAAAGCCCAGCGTGAGGCAGCGGTCATCGAACTCAAGTCGCCTGCATCGCCAAAGGCCCAGAACTGCTCAGCATAGTTCCAGCCCAGGAAGTTGGGATAGGTCTTGAAAAAGTATTCGAAGGTCTCAAGATCATTGTCCTGAATATGGGTATGGCCACCCGATGCTGGCTGACACGAGAACCACATTCCGTTCTGCTGACAGACAGTAGCCCACGACTTATAGGTGCGTACGGCATTGCGAGGCATACGATACATACTCGTCTTCGTATCGAACTGACACGACAGCGACAGATTCATGCAGACGTAGGGCTTGATGTCGTCAGGAATAAGATTGATGATCTTCTGGGGATCAGCCGAATTCCATACGTCAATATGGATAAGCCACAACGGATGCTGTGAGTCAATAGGACGGCGTTGTTGGGCCGTCGCACTCTGCCATGCCGTCATCAGCAACAGCATAACGAATAACAAATAGTTCTTTTTTGTCATAATAAAATTGGTTTTATAATTATAATCATTTCCCTTGTTTACTTATGTGTTTCTGCATACTCTGAAGGCGACTGGCCAAAATAACTCTTGAAAGCTGTCGAGAAATGAGCCAAGTCAGAATAACCTACCTTATAAGCCACCTG
>Ga0265298_10002502_pt1 | contig 25424 bp, 23 predicted proteins | sample AusTroGonzalo_MG_3_FD_193486 | JGI IMG/M metagenome (GOLD analysis project Ga0265298, IMG submission 193486) | Bovine rumen microbial communities from tropical cattle in Woodstock, Queensland, Australia - Gonzalo_01 | ecosystem: Host-associated > Mammals > Digestive system > Stomach > Rumen ...
GTTTGTCAGATAGGGGTAGTCTTTGTCCTCCCAGCATGTGCTGAATATCTCAGTTATACCCCCACAACATTTTGAGAATCGGGTATCGCAAATCTCACCATTATAAATCAGAATTTCCCCACGGGTCTGCTCCACCGCTTCCTGGGCCACATCGGTAGTTACCTTGGTAACGCCTTGGTAACGCTGACAATGGTCGTCGGCACACACATCGTAATGCTGGTGAGCCGACCGATTGTACCACCTTACTATCTCATCATCTGTCTCAGTGCCACACGACTGGTTGTTGTCGTTATTTTGCGCCGTAAGCTGAGCAAGCAACCAACTACGTGAGATAACCGCATGCGCCTTGAGCAGCTCCATTGAGGCCGTAGCACTCATCTCGCTCGATATAACACTGGTAAGATAGCGTTCTGTGCTGATGATATTAATTGCCGTAATCTCGCCCTCTTCAATAATGAGACGCAAAGCCCCTTGGAAACTTTGATCTTCCTGCTGTTGCCAATGGAACTGCTTGCCTATCATCACGTTCCTAATCTTAATCAGGTTCTTATCTGGATCTATGGGGAAAAACAGCAGTTCTTTATAGCCAGTTCCATTCCATTGTATTGAGCCACTATCTAAATAAACACGCTGCTCCCCCTCTACAATCTTCTGCTTGGGGGCAGGGGCGCTTTTGGGTGCCACCACATGATAGTTGCCTTGCAGTGTAAACTGTATCTCGGGGTTCGATAGCAATCCAACTTGTATCTCAGGTTCTTCCATTAATTATGCTTTTAAATCTTTCTATATCTGTATCTTGCCAACACACCTCACGTAGGATGTGTTCTAACATTGTTTCATTTATTCGTTCAAAGTCCTCTTCCCTGACGGTGATAAACACACCTCCTAAATCCACAGAAGCCGGACTGATAATCATCTGCTTATCCCCCTCGGCAAAATAACAGGCTGGGCGATGTTTCGTTCGAGGGAAGATAAAGGTAAACCACTGCCCCCCATCATAATAAGTCAGCACATTAACCATCGGTTCCCCTTCTAAGTCAGAGAGAGTACCCGTTAGAGTGGGAGAGTCTTTCTTTACGCGGAGCGCCTGCATCACCCTCTCAAACAACATTACAGCATCTTTCTCCTCATCAGCTATCATCAGCAAAGTGTTGCGAGGGTCATGGACCATAAGGTGTAGGCGAGCCTTCCCCTCCACCGCCAAATGTTCGCCTATACGCTCCTGCCATTGTTCCTCTATCGGCATAAACCTTCTGCTTCCTGCTTGGAAATGCATGTGGTCGGGTGCCGATGCCCCACATCTCGGACCGTTAAAAAATACGGTGAATTGGGGCATTTCTTTCGATAAAGCCAGAATGTCGGTAAATCTTCCTTGTAGTTGCTGGGGCGTATGCTCATAGGTTGGTATCGTGAGGTGTTGGGGGAAAATAGGGAAAGGATTCTCCAATATCTCATACTTGCCCCTCCAATCCACGCTTTTCTGCTCAGCAGGCCTGTTCTCCTTACACAAGAAACAAGGTCTTTGTGCAATGCTGGCAGCATCAGTCTTAGCCGCCGACGAACGTACGCGAGCCTTATTAAACTGAATTGAAAATTTACAATTGAGAATTGACAATTCCTTATACTTAATATTTCCCATTTGTTTTGTATTAATTTTCAATTTTCAATTCTCAATTTTCAATTTTCAATTTTCAATTTCAATCTTGCTTTTACCTCCCACGTCCTTATCCTATCCTTATAAAGGTTATTGGCATTCACCTGAAAAGCATTCAATGCCGCATCCGAGTTGCCACTCCACCTGCGGCACAGATATACCACCTCATACACACGCCCTATCTGATAATGTCTGCTCACTGCCAAGCCCACAGCATAATCCTCCCCATAACTCGTATTAGGGAAACCAATTTTTCTGATGATAGGCGTGAAGAATGCCCTTGGAGCTCCCAAGCCATTGATGCGCAAAGCATTGTTCCGTCCATTCTCAGGTGTCCATTCTTTATGGTCAATAATGCCCGGAGGCAAGGTATTCAGGTCGAAATCAGTCATGCGATAAGTGCCCACCACCATAGCACATTGTTGTTCGTAGAAAGCACTCACCATAATACTCAGTGTATGCTCGTTGCTATAAAGGTCATCACTATCTAATTGAATGGCGAACTTGCCACATTCAGGATGGTGGATACCTATGTTCCAGCAACCACCGATGCCCAAGTCACTACGCTCTGGCACCACATGTATCACTCGCTTATCGACTGCCAATTGATCGATAACCTCTGAAGTGCCATCTGTGGAGTGGTTATCCACTACAATCACATTGAAAGGGAAATCAGTCTTTTGACATAGCACCGACTTGATGGCATCCTCAATAGTCTTCACACGGTTCTTGACAGGGATAATCACTGATGCTTCATAGACAAAATGCTCCTTGTCAAAGTTCACCGACTTAAATTGAGGCTTCAAATAAGCCCCTATCTCTTTCAGATGCTCCGTGCAAGCTTGTTCCATCTCAATTTGTCGTTCTCTATTGCGTGGATCCACATAGTCAAACTGCTTCTGTCCACTCAGGCGTATGTCCTTCTCCTGCTCCGTATAAAGATATTCATTGATATGCACGAATTCATAACGTTGCGACAGCTTCAGCCTCAAGTCATAGAAGCCAGCATATCGGTAGTCGTCTTTCATGCGACTTGCCGCCTCTTTCAGAGCGGATGTACGAATCATTACTACCGCACCAAAGTCGAAGTCATCACGCAGTGACCCTATTTGATAGTCAATCACAGGCGCTTGCTCCCATTGTCCGTTCTTGATGACATACCTGTCGGCATACACCATAGCGGCCCCAGTAGCCTCCATCACCTGTTTCATACGTTCTTGGGAAAGGTATCCCCACACTACCTCCGTATCCTTGATATACAGTAAGGTAGTCTCTCCCATAGCCTCCTCAGCTATTCTCCTCACCTCTGCCGAATTCACATTATTATATTGCATCTATGTTCTATAATTATTTATCTTTCATTTTTTCTTAATCAAGCAAAGTCCTACGAACGTAAAGACAGCATTCAAAATCAGAATCTCGTAACTGAACTGATAGCCATTGAACCATTGCACCGAGTTTTTATCCAATATAAAGCATAACAGCGGTGCCACGATGGCCACTATCGGTATCAGTCTGTCGCGCACCTTCCACTTGGTCAGTATGCCAAAAGCAAACATACCCAAGATAGGACCATAGGTATAGCTGGCCAGGATATACACTGCATCAATCACACTTGTATTGTTCAGTAAGTTGAACACCAAGATACTGAAGCCCATCACTGCCGCCATACCAATATGCACCCATTGTCTGGTTTGCTTCACCTCATCCTCCCCCTTGCCTTTGATGCCTAAGATATCGACAGTAAACGAGGTGGTCAATGCTGTCAGCGCCGATCCAGCAGCCGAATAGGCCGCAGCCGTAAGTCCTATCACGAATAAGATGCCAACGATGATAGGTAGATAGCCCCCTGTTGCCACGATGGTAAACAGTGTATCGCTTTTCTCCACCACAATGCCTTGACGGTCCACAAAGATGTATAGCAATGCCCCAAGCATCAAGAAGATAGATATCACCGCAAACTGCAGCACCATACTCACTATCATGTTCATCTGACTCTCTTTCGAGTTGCGGCAACTTAGGTTACGTTGCATCATGTCTTGATCAAGACCGTTCATGGCTATCTGTGTAAACACCCCTGCCAGAAACTGCTTCCAGAAGAACTGTTTACTGTTTATGTCGTCAAAGAAGAATATTCGACTGTATTTCTCATCTTCAATGGCCGTCATCATTGTCCCCAAGTCCATGCCCAGCTCTTTTGCGATAAACCATATGCAGAGCACCACCGATACTATGAGGCAAAGCGTTTTCAGAGAGTCAGTCCAGATAAGGCTCTTCACCCCACCTTTGTAAGTATAGAGCCATACAATCAATATCGACACCACCACATTTAGTAAGAAAGGCAGGTGTAATGGCTCAAAGATAAGCAGCTGGAATGTAAGACATACCAAATACAGGCGCACCGCAGCCCCCAACATTTTAGAGATAAAGAAGAACCATGCGCCAGTGTGGTACGAGCTGATGCCCAACCGTTGTTCTAAGAACTGATATACGCTAACCAGCTGCATTCGATAAAACAGCGGTGTCAATACCAGTGCAATCACCAATTGTCCGGCCATAAATCCCATGATGAGCTGCAGATAGCCAAACTGTGAAGCTCCCACCATGCCAGGCACAGACACATAGGTCACGCCCGAGATACTGGCCCCGATCATGGCAAACGCTACCATATACCATTTCGACTGCTTGCCCCCTTGGAAGAAACCAGCATTGTCCGCCTTTCTTCCAGCCCAGTAGGAAACGCCGAACAACACGGCAAAGTAGGCTAATACTGTGATGATAACAATTATAGGAGTCATGATCAACTTATACTATACGCATATATTTCTTTTTGAACAGAGCGTAGAAGCAGCCGTCAATACAATCTATTTTTTCGTACGCATCGCTACTCTCATACACTACTTTGTGCATATTATCACAAATAACGAAGAAAGTTTCCCCTCGTTTTACAGACACATTTTCAACCAGGAAAGCAGGAATTGCCAAATAGTCCACCTTCTTAATAATACCCATCTCTTTTACATCAAGCTTAAACTCGCTGACGGCAGCTTCCACGCACACCCATTTACAAGTAGGTGACTCATAAGCAATAAGCATTCCGTCTTTTGTAACGATCTTTGTCACGTCGTAATTGTCTTGGTCTAAAACTTTCACTAATGCTCTAAGTTGTTCTCTCATAACATTTCTCCTCTATGTTTTTTAAGTGAAATAAAGGTATTGATACCCTTGCAAAGATAGTGTAAGTTAAAAATAAAAACAAGTGAGATGGGGTAAATTCTTATGTTGTAACAGTGCCTATATTATATCCCTCTCTCTGCCCAGTCGCCTCGGTCAAGGTTACGATAACCGATGGCTTCGGCAATGTGTTGGCCCTGCACTTGTTCATAACCAGCCAAGTCAGCTATGGTTCTGGCTACCTTAAGAATACGGTCATAAGCCCTTGCACTGAGGTTCAGTTTTTGCATAGCGGTTCGAAGCAGCATCAGTCCGTTGCTATCAGGTTGGGCATAAGCATGTAAGAGCTTAGATGTCATCTGAGCATTGCAATGAACATGAGGCGAGTTTTTATAACGTTCTTCCTGAATCTTTCGCGCTTTGATAACCCGTTCGCGTATCACACTGCTCGACTCACCTACACGCTGCGAAGAAAGTTCCTCGAAAGGAACAGGCGTAACCTCAATCTGAAGATCTATGCGATCCATCAAAGGTCCAGATATGCGACCCATGTATTTCAACACTTGTCCAGGTGAACAAACACAAGGATGTGTAGGATGATTGAAATAGCCACAAGGACAAGGATTCATAGCCGCCACAAACATAAAACTGGCAGGATAATCAACCTGATTACGCACCCTACTGATGCTGATGTGCCGGTCTTCCAACGGTTGTCTGAGCACCTCCAGCACATCTCTCCTAAACTCTGGCAGCTCATCCAGAAATAAAATGCCATTATGAGCCAGACTGATCTCCCCTGGAAGCGGGAAACTGCCACCACCAGTCATCGCAACAGTAGAGATAGTATGATGAGGATTGCGGAATGGCCGATGGTAGATAAGCCCCCCTCCCTTGTTCAATTTTCCCGCTACCGAATGAATCTTCGTGGTTTCTAAACTCTCGGCAAGTGAGAGTGGAGGCAAGATAGTTGGTAACCTCTTAGCTAACATAGATTTCCCACTCCCAGGACTACCCACCAGCATCAGGTTATGACTGCCAGCAGCCGCTATCTCCATGGCACGTTTCACATTATCCTGTCCTTTCACATCAGAAAAGTCCGTCTCAAACTCATGCTGATGACTATAGAACTCCTCTCTGGTGTTCATTATAGTAGGAGATATACTGTTCTCATTACCCTTGAAGAACTCAACCACCTGACTAAGGTTCTCTGCCCCCAATACAACGAGGTTATTCACCACAGCAGCCTCACGGGCATTCTGATGAGGAAGGATAATCCCCTTGAACCCCAGTTCACGTGCCTTGATAGCTATTGGCAAAGCCCCACGAATAGGCATCAATCTGCCATCAAGCCCCATCTCCCCCATCAGCATAAAATCATCAAGCAGTTGGTGAGGCAGAATACCCGTTGATGTAAGAATACCCATAGACAAAGGCAAATCATAGGCAGAGCCCTCTTTACGGATATCGGCAGGAGCCATGTTTACCAATATGTCAGCAATGGGAATGTTAATACCCAAAACATTGAAAGCCGTAAACACACGTTGCTGGCTTTCCCTTACAGCCGAATCGGGGAGACCCACTAATGAAAAACTACAACCTTTGAGGCTATTAACTTCGATAGTAATCAGCGTTGCATCTATGCCCTGAAGGGCAGCAGCGTAAACTTTTGTCAACATAATTGTTATGAATGATTTTAAGTTAGATAATACTATTATTTCTTTTTCTCTTTCTTCTTTTCCTTCTTTTCCTTCTGCTTCTCCTTCAGTTCCTTTATCTTGTCATCAATCTGCTCGCGCGTCAGGTTGTAAGCCGTTATCTTGCCATCGGGCGAGATGAGGACATTGGCAGGCAGGTAACGGAGGTCGAATATTTTGGCAGCTTCGGTGAGCCAACCTCTGCCATCACAGCTCTGCTTCCACTCCAGTGTGTCTTTACGAACGGCATCTTGCCATGCTTTACGGTCGATGTCGAGCGAAATGCCCCAGAGCGCAAAGTCGTCTATCTTCTCTTTTTTCAACTCTTGATAGATAGGCTTGTAGAGCGTGCGGTTCTGCCGCTGACTGACCTCGCTCCAAGTAGCCCAGAAATTGATGAGCAACCATTTTTTGGAAAAGTCGGAGCGGGAGATGTAGTTGTTGTCGATGTCCCTGATACGGAAATAGGTTACGGCGGATCCAGAGTCGGCACGAACCTCTCTCTCTAAACGGTCGGTAATAGAGATATATTGCAGGTGGTGCTTCAGGTCGTCGTCCAACTTCTCCATCAGGGGCTTCACTAACTGCCTGTCGGCTGTGGAGGCGTCGAGCAGGTAACGGTTGATGAGGTAGAATCCAACGGTAGAGGTAGGGTTGTGGGTGATGAAGGTATCTATCAAGGCAAGCGTCAGTGTGGTGTCGTGGGCAGCGGTAAACTGCGTGAGCAAGTGGTTCTCGCCCTTGTCTTCTATCTCCAGGCGCTGCAGTTGGGTGGTGTCACCCTTGATGGTGATGGTGCTGCGCTTGTTGAGGTAGAGGGGTACCTTACTGCCATCCTTGAACATTAGCCAAGTCTGCGCCAGGGTATCGACGGAGATGAATCGGGTGAACTTGCCTTTCTTAACGAAGAGGGTATCTACCTTGTCGAACATCTGGTCAGCACCATAGACTATCAAGGTGTCGTTTCCCAAACCCTTGATGGTGCCTTTCACCAGAGCACGGTCGCCTTGTTCTTCTCCGCAAGCCATGCAGACAAGAGCCATGAGCAGATATGTCAACCAACGTTTCCTCATTTTCGGTGTCAAAAGTAGTGCTTTTTTGCCTAACTAAAAAGTAAATGCCAAAAAAAGAGGGCGCTTTTGCTTTTTGTGCGCCCTCCTTTTCTATCATATATCAATGGGTTATCTTACAATAGCAGCAAAATCCGTGTTGGTGAAATACTTACTGAATTCCAGGTCGGCAGCTGCCTGCTGCTTCAGCGATGGCTGCTGACTGATGGCCTCACGCAGATGAGTGGTGACCATGCTGAGGTTGTTGGTACGAGCACCTACGATGGCTTTCAGGTAAGAGGTATAGGCATCCGGACGCTGTACGGCATCGAGGGTAGTGCGAGCCTTGTTGTAGTCCTTGGCCAGTATCTGTGCCAGAGCGGCACTGTTGGTCTTGGCATCGCCAAAGGCATTTACAGCGCGTTCATATTGTCCTTGGGCAATATACAGGTTACCCATGGTCTCGCTCAGCTCCTTGGCACCTGATGCCTTGCCCAGGTACTGCTCAGCAGCTGCTTTGTCGCCTTTAGCGAGGGCTACCAGTGCCAGGTTGTTGTTCACCTCGGGGGCATCCTGTTTGCTAAGAGCTTGCTTGAACAGCCCCTCTGCCTTGTTGAAGTCGCCTGCCTCATAAGCCAACTTACCCAAGTTGTTGAAAGCACGATAGTCGTTGGGATACAACCTCGATGCCTGGGTGTAGATGTTTTCCTGCTCTTTGGCATCGTTAGTCAAAGTAGCGGCATAGAGCAGCTCTTCGTTGTTCAGCTCACGGGCGTTGTTGCGTGCCAGCGTACTGATCTCCTCGTCGCTCTTACCGATAATCTCGTAGTTGAGGGTCAGGCGTGAACGGCGCAGCTGTGGCAGGATGTCATCAGCCAGTGTCTTATATACGGTAGAGATGTTCTTGATTTCACGCTCGCGCTCCTCTGGGTCGGAATACATTGACAGCACACGCAAGATCAAGTCTTTGTCTTGGATGTTCGACTTCGATACGAGTTCCTGGAAACCTTCCCAGTCCTGTGCGGTATAGCGAGTGTCAATATCAGCATCGATATTGTTTTTCTTCAGGTTCTTCTCAATCAGCGAAGCAGTGTTGTCCTGACGTTTCTCAGCCAATCCTCTGTTCAGGTTCACACCACCATCGGGTGATGCGTAAGAAGAAATCTCGATGTTGCTGATGCGCTGGTTGGAGGTAGCATCCACATCCTTCACCTCGTTGGTAAAGTTGTTGGCAGCCCCCATCTGGTTAGAACGGATGTTGGCTTGTTGGATCAAGAACATAATCTGCTCCTCGCGCTTGTCCTTGATGATGCGCTGGAATGCATCGGCACCCAACGATACATTGGCATTCTCCAAGGTCTTGCCCACCAGTTCGGAAGTGGCAATTACACCATCAGCCACCTTTACAGATGGAATGCTCATTACCTTGTTGCCAATGCGTACCAGGAAGTCGAGGTACAGCTCACTCTTTGCCATCTCAGGACGGTAGTCGAACGAGGTGCGAAGTGTATAGTTGCCTCCCATCTGATAGCTGATGGTCTGGTTGTTGGCTTCCACCTTCTCGCCCTGGAAAGTGGCAGTCTGACCCTTGGCCTCGCCACCTTGCCAACGCAATACAGGAGTCACCTCAACGATGGCTTTCTTATTGAAATATTTCTCGGGGAACTTACCATTAATGGTAGCAGGCACTTGTCCGCCCACAGCCTCGAGTACCTGTGGAGATACGGTGAAATATTCGGGCGAAAGTTCACCCATTTTGCTGGCACATGATGTGAATACTGCCAGCAGCGTTACTAATAAGAATAGTTGTACTTTTCTCATAATTTACGTCTGTTTATAATTTGTACCGGCGCAAAGATAAGCAACAAAAGTGTAAATAGTACACATATTGCGATATTTTATGGCTGATTAACTTTATTTTTATCAGCATACTTGATGTTTCGTGGATGATGACCAATGATTTCTGCTCTCAGCATAGAGCGGTCGATGTGCGTATAAATCTCTGTGGTGGCGATGGATTCATGTCCCATCATGGCCTGTATGGCTCGCAGGTTGGCCCCTCCTTCCAACAGATGAGTGGCAAACGAGTGGCGGAAAGTGTGCGGACTAATGGTTTTCTTGATACCCGCCTTTTCTGCCAACTCCTTGATGAGGTGGAACACCATGATGCGTGAGATGTTCTTGCCCCAACGGGCCAGGAAGACATAATCCTCGTAGCCCTCCTTGATTTTGCCGCCGATACGGTCTTCGAGCCACCAGTTGATTTCTTGGATAGCCCGCTGACTGATGGGCACCAGTCGCTCCTTACTGCCCTTACCCTCCACCTTGATGAAACCCTCGTCGAGGTAGAGGTCAGACAATTTGAGGTTGCACAGCTCACTCACTCGCAGTCCGCAACTATAGAGCGTTTCCAGTATGGCGCGGTTGCGCTGCCCCTCGTTCTTGCTCATGTCCACCATGTCAATGATGCGGTCAATCTCCTCTACGGTCAGCACTTCGGGCAACTTAAACCCTATCTTGGGACCCTCTAACAACTCGGCTGGGTCGTCATTGCGGTAGTCGGCAATGACCAGGAACTTGAAAAACGACTTCACCCCACTCAGTATGCGGGCTTGCGAACGAGGGTGGATGCCCACGTCATGCAGTCCTGCCATAAAGTGCTGCAGGTTCTCCAGCGTCACCTCCAAAGGGTCAATCTCTGCCGTGTCGAGGTAGTGCAACAGCTTCTCCAAATCGGTCAGATAGGCGTCATACGTGTTGGGCGACAAGTTCTTCTCCAACTTCAAGTATTGGGTGTATTCCTTGATAATAGGTATGCGGCCCTTAATCTTCTCTGGTATATTTGCAGATTTCTTCACAAAAATGTATATCTTTGCCACAAAGATATAAAATATAATGGTATGAAAATACAAATTATCAACGGATCTAACCTAAATTTGTTAGGCAAGCGTGAACCGGGCATCTATGGCAATCAGTCGTTCGAGGACTACCTGCTGACATTGAAGCAGCGTTATCCCGATGTGGAAATAGCTTATTATCAGTCGAATTGCGAGGGCAACCTCATCGACAAACTGCATGAGGTGGGCTTCGAGGTCGATGGCATTATCCTCAATGCTGGTGCCTATACCCATACCTCTATTGCCCTGCAAGATGCTATCCGTGCCATCGATGCGCCTGTGATAGAGGTACATATCAGCAATGTGCATGCTCGTGAGGAATACCGCCATAATTCCATGATTTCTTGCGCCTGCAAGGGTGTCATCCTGGGCTTTGGTCTCGACTCCTACCGCCTTGCCATAGAAGCACTGCTGAATGCATAATGGAAGAATATATCTTGAGTCATATTGACCCCGAGGGAGCATACTTGAGCAAACTGTATCGTGAAACCCATCTGCAGTTGCTCTACCCCCACATGGTCTCAGGCCATTTGCAAGGTCGCATCCTCAAGATGCTCACACGCATGGTGAACCCCAAGAACGTACTGGAAATTGGTACCTACAGCGGATATTCTGCTTTGTGTATGGCTGAAGGCTTGCCCAAAGACGGAAAGATATATACCATTGAGATTAACGATGAGCAGGAAGAGTTCACCCGTCCTTGGTTCGACAACTCCCCTTATGCCCACCAGATTGAGTTCATCATTGGCGATGCCCTACAGGTAGTCCCTACGTTAGGCGTGACCTTCGACATGGCTTTCGTGGATGGCGACAAGCGTCGCTACCTCGATTTCTATGAGTTGGTGATGGCTCATCTTCGTCCAGGTGGTTATATCCTGGCCGATAACACCTTGTGGGGTGGACATGTTACCGATGAACATGTACGCGAGAGCGACCTGCAGACGCAGGGCATCCTGCATTTCAACGATTTTGTGGCGAAAGATGAAAGGGTGGAGAAGGTGATATTGCCCTTGCGCGACGGCCTGACGATTATACGTAAGAAAGATGCTTAAATGATGAAAGGACTGACCATTAAACGAACCGTGATATCCAGTGTGGTAGCCTTCGTGCTCAACATCATCCTGGTATATATTGTCTATGCCGTATGCCGGGTGGTGTATGTTTGCGAGAACTGGAGTACCTTTTCCGAAGGCTTCGCAGCCTTGTCCATTCCCAAGTTGATTCATGGCAGTTGGATTTTCGACAATGCCGGCATCATCTACACCAACCTGCTCTATGCCCTGCTCATGCTCGTGCCTCTCCACTTCAAAGAGCGAGGTGGTTGGCAAACGGTGGCGAAATGGGTGTTCATGATCTTCAACGGTTTGGCAGTGGTGGTCAACCTGGCCGATGCCGTCTATTTCAAATACACAGGTCGCCGTACCACGACAACGGTGTTTCAGGAGTTCAGTCATGATGACAACCTGGGCGGCATTTTCGGTACGGAACTGTTGAACCACTGGTACTTGGTACTCATTGGTATCGGCATCATTGTAGCCATGTATTATCTCTATGTCAAGCCCACAGGTCAACTCAGGCTCACCGCTATCCCTCAGTATGCTAAGTACTACCTCCTTCATCTGGTTTGTTTCGTGGCATTTATCCCCTTAGCTGTGGTTGGCATACGAGGCGGACTTACCAGAGCCGTACGCCCTATCACCATCAGCAATGCCAACCAATACGTCAACCGTCCTACTGAAGCGGCCATTGTGCTCAACACACCCTTCTCGATGATTCGTACCATCGGCAAGAATGTGTATAAGGATCCCAAATACTATTCTCGTGAGGAACTTAGTAAGATTTACGAGCCCATCATCGTGCCCAACGATACGTTAGTACTGCAAAAGAAGAATGTGGTAGTGCTTATCCTCGAGAGTTTCGGTCGTGAGTATATAGGTGCCTATAACGATATCTGGGGCGACCCAGCATACAAGAGCTATACCCCCTTTGTAGATTCGCTGTTGCAACATTCGCTTACGTTCGACTATACCTTTGCCAACGGCCGCAAGAGCATTGATGGCATGCCTTCCATTTTGTCAAGTATTCCCCATTTCATCGAACCTTATGTACTCACACCAGCCTCTGTGAACGAGGTCAGCGGTATTGCCGGTGAATTAGGCAAAAAAGGCTATTATTCGGCATTCTTCCATGGGGCAGAGAATGGGTCGATGGGCTTCGAGGCCTTTGCCCGAGGCACCAAGTATAAAGACTATTTCGGTCGTACGGAATTTAACCAAGACACGCGTTTTGACGGAGATGCAGCTTTCGATGGTTCATGGGCCATCTGGGACGAAGAGTTCCTGCAGTTCTTTGCCCTGAAGATGTCGGAGATGCAGCAACCATTTGTCACTTCACTGTTTTCAGCCAGTTCGCATCATCCTTATGTGGTGCCTGAGCGCTATCGTGAAATCTATCCTGACGAGCCGGGCGACGACAACCCCATGCACAAATGCATCCGCTATGTCGATAATGCCCTGCGAAAGTTCTTCGATACAGCCAAGCAACAGCCTTGGTACGAGAATACCCTGTTTGTGTTCACATCCGACCATACCAACCTGAGTTCACGACCAGAATACCAGACCGATCTGGGCTTGTATGGTGGTTGCATCTTCTTCTTCGACCCTTCAGGGAAATTGCCTGCTGAGCGCCGTCACTGCATTGCCCAGCAGATAGACATCATGCCTACCGTGCTGAGCTGCTTGGGATACAGCGACCCCTATATTGCCTTTGGCACCGACCTGCTGACCACCCCTGATGCCGACACCTGGGCCATCAACAATAACAACGGTATGTACCAGTATGTCAAGGGCGACTATGTGATGCAGATGACCGATGAAGGAGAGGTAAAAGCTGTTTATAACTATCGCACCGACTGGTTCATGCGCAACAACCTCAAGGGACAGCTCGGTGATGTTGAGGCTGAAATGGAACGAACCCTTAAGGCTATTATTCAGCAATACATGATTCGCATGACGGAAGACAGGTTAGTTATTGGGAAAAATTAGGTATAATTTTCCCACAATACTTGGTTCACATGACGGAAGACCGTTTAGTGTTGGGATCCCCCGAATAGTCAAGCAGTTTCTTCAGACTCTTCCTTCTCAGGAGCTTCTATTTCAGGAATATCATCAATGTCAGTAAGCTGCGGCAGAGGATTCTTGTCACTCTGCTTAGCCCCCAACTTGATTAACTGATTACAAGTCTGTATGATGCTCTTGCCATCAGGTTTCAGGTTGTTCATTCCATCGTCATATGTAGATTTGGCCGTTTCAAGAGCCTTGCCGATAGCCAGATAACGTTTCATAAACAATCCCACCCTGTCTATCATCACGTTCGCCAGCTTATATACCTGTTCGTGGTTCTGGATTTGGGTAATCTGCGTCCACGTCAGGTTAATAATACGCAAGGCAGCATACAGCGTTTGCTCATCGGCAATATATACATTCTTAGCCATCGCCTTCCGCCACAGGTCAGGTTGTTCATTCAAGGCCGTCAATAAAGCCCCCGTGTTAGGAACAAACATAATCACATAGTCCATCTTCACCTTGGGCTTCTGGATATATTTCGAATAGTCTTTGCTGGCCAACTCCTTCACATGCTTGTTGATACTGTCCACATGAGCCTTCAGATATTTATCACGTTCCATCTCATTTTCGGCATTCACATAGTCCATATAGGCTGTCAGCGACACCTTCGAGTCGATAATTACCTCACGCCGCTGATCCAAGTGCAGAATCACATCCGGTCGCATCATACTTCCCTCGTCCGACCTGCTGATTTCCCCATTTGCATCCCTGATGTAAGGCTGCAATTCATAGTGTACACCTTCCGTCAGTCCCTGTGCCTCCAGCAACTCGTTCAGTACCGTTTCCCCCCAGTCACCCTGCACCTTCGACCCATGTTTGAACACCCTGGTCAGCTCGTCCGTACTCTTTCTCGCCGCCTCACTCTGTAGCATCATATTTTTGATGTTCTCACTCAGACTGCTGCTCAATGCCGCCTGGTTCAGTGTGTTCTCGCTCATCGCCTTCTTCATCTCCTCGATGGTTTCCTTCAGCGGATTAACAATCTGTCCGAGGTTGGTGTTGCTTGATTCCGCAAACTCCTTCTGACGTTCCTTCAACATCTCGCCTGTAGCCAACTTCAGCTGAGCCGTCATCTTTTCTATGGTCTCATAAAAATTCTTCTGCTGAGCATCTTGCACCTCTTTGTAGTGTTTCTCTTGTGCCTCTATCCGAGCCTCATAACTGGTCTTCAGCGCCTCCACCGATTCAGCCTTTTGCCTTTCAGCCTCCGCTTTCATGGCGTTAATCTGGTTCTGCAGATTCTCCTTAGCCCTTTCCCGCTCTTGGTTCCATTCGTTTTTGGCGGTTTGCATCTGTTGCAAACTGTCTTCTCTCTCCTTCGCTCTTTGTTTTGTCTCAATGTCGAGTTTGGTGCTGGCTTCCACCAGCATCGTCTTCACCTGGTTCTTTTGATAAACCACCACTATCAAGCCAATAATGGTCACCACCAGCAATACCGCCAATACTATCAGCAACTCGTTCACTCCCATATTCTTCTTTTTTATCCTTATTGTTTTTACTTCATGCAATAATACATAATTTCTTTCAAAAACCCAAAAGATAAAATGTTTTTCTTTAATTTGGGTAATAATATAGCAGATGCCCCAAAACGGTTTTTATTTTATTAAAAAAAGTCTGAATAATAGCTTAGAATTAAACCATTATTCGTATGTTTGCATCGATAAAGTTTAATATTTAGCTATTATGAATGATATCTATATGCTGGCTGATATGGTGATTCTTCAGAAAATTGGGAATCGCTTGAGAAGCCTAAGGCTGAAACAAAACATCACACAGCAGAGTCTTGCTGAGGCTGCAGGAGTGTCTTTGTCATCTGTCAAAAAGATAGAGAAAGGTGAGATCGGTACATTCGACTCGCTATTGAGGTTACTGCGCACTTTGGGACAGTTGGAGGTGTTTCAACCTTTAGTGGACGAGGAACAACTGAGTCCTAGCGAGTACTATGAGTTGGTGCATAACGCTCATTCGAAGACCAGAAAACGAGCTGTAGGCAAATTTCAACAGACGGGAAAGAAGGAATCTACATGGTAGATGTAACAAAAGTAAGCATGTTTGGCTTCCCTGTTGGAACATTCCGATGGGATGAACGATATGAAGTTGCACCCGAAGCTGTAACTTGAGCAACCAAGTGCATGATTTTTCAAAAACAAAGGACGAGATTTATCAAACAAACAGACCAAAATACCTCAAAAGGCACCGAATAAAATACCTCAAAAACACCGAATAAATTACCTCAAAAACACCGAATAAAATACCTCAAAAACACCGAATAAAATACCTCAAAAAGCAAGATTTTCTTGCATAATCTGAATCATGAACATATACCTTACATTGTCTCATACTCCAATTTCTTGTTGTGTCATAATCTCAGTATATTGCGATTTTAGTGCAAAGTCAGCGAATAATTCTCAAACAAGAAATAAAATCCCAATAAAATGCGATTTTAAAAACTTGTTTTTGCAATAATATCCATTTACGTCAACTGCTATATTATTGCCTAAATTTGTTCTTGGGGATAATTACTTTTAAATTTACATATCTGTAAAGTTATGCCTATAAATTAAGGATAAACTATCAGATAGTTATAGTTATAATATGGAGAATTATTCTGATTATTGTAAATGATATTACAAAAGTATACCAGTCAATCAGCATTTCTGCAGCCTTTTTTCTCAATGATGCGTTCTTCGTCATGAGTCACAATGATGAGATTGCTACCGCCCTAATATCACTTTTATTCAAAAATAGAATCGTATTGCACAAAAAATGTACTTTTTTATGCAGTACAGCGTATTTATTGCATAAAATAGGCAAAATTACAGCCCACCATTTTTTCAAAAACAACCCCGATAAGATTATCTTACCGGGATTTTTATGTTTACATAAAGATAGGTACCTGTCCCATGCATGAGGTGGTATACATCCCTCAATACTTAAATGTCCAAAGTGTGTAAGTGGGGAAGTGGGTAATAATTGAATTTGGATTTTTAAAAACAGAGTGGAAATGCTATACCAGACTTTTAATTTTGTCAATTAGCCCTTTTGTTTTTATAACTAAAGGTTCAATGTCTTCCTTCGTAACTACTACGAAATCGTCATAATCACTCTCTTGACGAAGGTTGAAGAGTTGTCGCATCAAAAGACCATCCTCTGATGTCATCAGACCAGTCTTAACAAAATGCAGATGCATCATTGACTGCAAACTTGAGTGACGGTGTGTTTCAACACCCTTGCTCAGAAGCAGAGCTGATGCTGCATAGTAAAAAGAATAATACAGTCTGTTAGCTGCAGTGCTATACATCTCGAACTCCATAGATTTAAGCACATCAGTATATGTAGCATCAGATTTTTCTATGCGATGTGAAACTATAGCCTGTATCTGTTCTTCATTTATACTCATAAAGCTACACCTTCTGCTTTGATGTTATATTTGAATAAGGAGGGATTAGGCGTCTCCCATTGTTCTCTGGTATAAATAATAGGATTGATTTCCTGACCAACCTCTAAACCTTTTAACCACAATTGATAGTTTAAAGTCTCAAACTGTTTGTCTGTAACCTTTGGAGTATTTACAATGATAAGCACATCCCAGTCTGAATCTTTTCGAGCATCACCTCTTGCTCTTGATCCAAACAGAATGATTTCTGCCGTTGGGTCTGCATTGCGTACAGACTCTCCTATCATCTTCCGTATTTGCTTATCATTCATAATGATTATCTTTTATTTAGCAAAGTTATGTATTTTATTTGATTAATGCAATAGTCTAACCTTATTTTTGTTCTTGATATACTATTATCACCATCTACAAGAAACTAGGTTTTGTAAAGAAAGAGCAGCACTATACCGATATGCGGCTGGTGCTGTAATTCATAGGCTCATGTCCCATATAACAAACAAACCCCGCCTGCGGCGGGGATGTTTTTTTACATGTAGAGAGGACCATGTCCCATGCACGAAGTCGTGCTCATGGCAGTCAAAGCTGCTGTCATTATTGAGATGGCGAACTGAATCACCGTCTTCCAAAAGTTCTTGTTTTTCATAGTACTTTAAAGTTTAGGTTAGTTACTGGCTCTTCGCCTTATGGATGTGCCGGCAGCTGACTGCGAGCAGATATGCTGCCTACACACATCCATTTCGGCTCTCGAGCATTAAATTTGCATGTCGTCGCCACCATCGCCGCCGTCACCGCCGTTGCCTCCGGTGTTGCCGCCAGTGTTGCTACCAGTGTTACCACCAGTATTGCCACCAGTGCTTGGTGCGGAGCTGCCACCAGCGCGAGTCTGAGCCACAGCCGTAGAGATAGGCATGAGGGTCTGCACGGTGCGGATCTTGCCGTTGAGGGTAACCTTCTCGGTATCCACGATGTTGCGCAGTTCCAGAGAGCATGACTCCTTGAATGCCTTGCCGCTGATGTTGTCCAGTTTGGAGGTGTCAGGCAGGAATCGGATGTGGATAGCCTCCACGATGTCGTTAGGGTTCAGCCCGTCCATTGCTGCGATGCTGCTTACACCAGCATCCTTCTTTACCTGGGCGGTGGGGTAGAAGGTACCCAGTCCGTCGAGCTGCACAGGTACGCCCTGTGAAACCAGTTCAGGAAGACATTCGGTAATCTTGATCAACACAGCTTCCAATACATCACGTCCGAACATGCTGCCATGATCCGTCATGTGTTTCGCGAAGCCTCGCAATGAGAGGGTTTTCTGTACATCTACCTCAGGGTAGTACTTGCCGTAGCCGGCGTTTCCAGTGATTTTGTTTTGGCGCAAATTGATGCCCAAAGCGATTTTTTCTTTTGCCATAGTTAAAAGGTTGTTTAGTTGTTTTGTAACCAATTTCGTCGCGACTCGGCATAGCCCATGCTAGCCTGGCTCTGCACTCGCTGCTCCGAAAAGTGTTTTTGTTTTTGCAGTGAAATACTCCGAGTCACCGCTTTCCCGCTTGCAATTCAGTCACTTCGTTTCGCCACCGCTGTGGCGATTAACCGGTATTTTTACTCCGTTTCTGAATCACAGTACAAAATTAATAAATATATTTCATATTACCAAATATTATAATAAAAAAGATGCATTTAAAGGTGATTTTTTTCTCTTCACGTCCATAAGACCCCTTTCTGGAAAAACTTGCATATTCCTTATAAATATACAGTATCGCTGAGGCTTGTTTTTAGCCCCCAGAAGCCCTCATTTCATTTACTAGTAGTAAAACGAGGGTTTACTAGTAGTAAGCCGCCCGTTTACTACTAGTAAGCGTCAGGCTTGCTTCTGGCCCTGTTTTGGGGCATTTTCAATCCATGTTGTATATACGCATAAATATACATATTTCAATGGTTGTGGTGTCGCACCAGAGAGGTAGATGAGTCAACACTTTCAGGAAAATGTCAACGAAACCAGGAACATTGTCAACAAAGTCAGTAAGACTGTCAACTTATCCAGTAAAAAGGCTGTCAACCACATCAGAAAATAAGCAAAAAAATGTCAACCAGAATTAGGAAAAGACACAGAAGTGCTACAGTGCTACAGTGCTACAGTTCAAAATTCCCTATCTAAAAGCCAAAATAATTTTTTATATTTATATATATATAAATATAAAGAGTAATTTGGGTATAATAATAGCCCCAAATCTAACTGTAGCACTGTAGCACTGTAGCGCTATCGTGTCCCCCAAATGTTAAATCTTCACCTAATCCGGAAAATAAATCGACTTTCATAGTAGCTATGTCAAAATAAACCGTACCTTTGCGACCACTTAATGACAAGAACGGCTGCGCGCCAATCTTAACTTACTTACCGAGACCACTTGGCAAATACGTTTCGAGAATCGCCCATCTTTTTTTTGAGGTAAGTATAGTATTAACAATTAAACTTTTTACAAGTTATGTACAAGAATCAAACTGTTCTCGAAACACCAGTACCTATCCAGGTATTGCCCATCACCAATTCCATCACCGATTATTTTGCCCGTTTGCTAAAGAGGCTCACCGCAAAGTTCGAGAATGTTATCGAGCGTCGCGCCGACCTTCGATACAGGATCTGTGAAGTGATGGTTGCCGATGAGCGTCTGTTTGGGTTAGATGTGATGACCATCTTAAAGTATTTGAAAGAGGTTGCTTTCCCTTGCCTGTGCGAGCGTTTTGCTTTTACCAACAAGCAGAAGTCGGAATACTTGGCAGTAGAGCAAGCTATGACAATTGAGATCTGCAGCTACATCAGTTACTTTCCGAAACGTAACTGATGTTTATGAGAAAAAAATAAGTAGTTGTAATTTCCTTTATTTTCAAAAGAATTACTTATATTTGTTTTGTAAAATGAACAACTAGTTTACGCTAGCTGACTAAATCAAAAGAATTAAATGAAAACAATCTCAAAAGCAAAACCCTTTATCAAGTGGGTTGGCGGTAAAAGCCAACTCATTGAACAACTGGACGCACAACTGCCAGCTGACTTTGGTAATTGGGAGGATGTGACATACATTGAGCCTTTTGTGGGAGGAGGAGCTATGCTCTTCTATATGTTGCAGCAATACCCTAATATCCGTCATGCTGTCATAAACGATGTGAACCCAGATTTAACCACTTGTTATCGTACTGTTAGGGACATGCCAGAGAAGCTTATATCTTCCTTGATGGAAATACAGAATGCTTACAGTGCGCTTGAAACAGAAGAAGACCGTAAAGATTTTTTTCTAGCCGTACGCGACCGCTACAATGAGAAGAACCTTGATCCTTTGGAGAATACTACTAAGTTTTTCTTCCTCAATCGCACCTGCTTCAATGGACTTTATCGTGTCAACAAAAAAGGATTGTTCAATGTTCCGTTTGGCAAATATACCAATCCGCAGATATGCGACCCAACGACCATCCGCAAGGATAGCGAATTGCTTCAACACGTGGAGATTCTGACAGCTGACTTTGAAGCAACTTTCAACTATGCTCAAGGTAATACGCTCTTCTATTTCGACCCGCCTTATCGTCCGCTCAGCGATACCTCCAGCTTCAACGATTATTCGAAAGAGGCTTTCAATGACGAAGCTCAAATTCGCCTGAAGGAGTATTGCGACCGCATTAATGCTGCTGGCTTCCGTTTCATGCTCAGCAACTCCGATTGTAAGGGTAAGAATGAAGAGGATAACTTCTTTGATGTGCTATATGGAGCATATAATATTGAAAGAGTATGGGCTTCGCGAAACATTAACTCAAACCCAGACAAGAGGGGTAAGCTGACAGAGATTCTGGTGCACAACTATGTTGAAACAAAAGCACAACCTCATGTTGAATACATTGAACCAGAATTGGAGCCGTTGTTTGTGGCAGAAGTAGCTTACAATTATGTTGTGGACTAAATATACCGAATACGATACATTTAAATATGGTGATTTTGATACAATTAAGAGAGTATGAAAAAAGATTTCAATAAGTTCATGTCTCAACTTCAAGAGACTAACCAGACGTTAGATTTCTTCTGTGATTTCGATAAGATTTCACAGAATGTTGAGGATATTAAGCTGAGCCTTTGTATGCTGAACAGCCTCATTGGTTCTACTGATATGCGAAAGTCCGTAGAAACTATTTGGAAACGCGATAAGTCTGCTTTTAATGTTATGGACATACTCATCGCAGTTCGTAGCGAGGGTAATAAAAAAGTTCTTGACAGTCTTGGAAACTGTGTGGTTCTTGACTCTCTGTTTGAGTCGGTTGATGGTATAATGGAATTCCTTGACAACACAGGATTAACTGAGATATTCCAATCAAGGAAAATAAACGACCTCGTTGATTATGTCTTTGGAATTGAAACAGGTCTAGACACAAATGCTCGCAAAAACAGGAGTGGACATGTGATGGAAGGTATGGTAGCACGTATACTTGATAAGAACGGCATTCGTTATCGTCAGGAGGTTTATTCAAGCGAATGGCCTGAGATTACAAAAGTCCTTGGTGATGATGAAAAGCGTTTTGACTTTGTTATCAAGACCAAAAACAAAATCTATCTGATAGAAGTAAATTTCTATAGCGGAGGTGGTAGCAAGTTAAACGAGGTTGCACGTTCCTATTCTGATATTGCTCCTAAGATTAACTCTGTTTCTGGCTTTGAGTTCGTATGGATTACGGATGGTATTGGATGGAACAACGCCAAGAACAAACTTCAGGAAGCGTATTCAATCATTCCTAGCATTTATAACTTAACTGATATAACTGAATTCATAAACAAAATTAAATAAAAGCTACATGACTCCATCAATGATAATTAAGGGACATGAACTTCTTGCAGAATTTCCCGTTAATGGCTCATATATAATTGGCATATACCAAGGTACCATATCAGATTTCGATATTCTGATAAAGTATAGACAACTTGAAAATGGAGTATGGAGTAGAATACGCACTCCTAAACACATCCATTGGGCTGTTGATATACTCATAAAACATTATAGCGATATAGGAACAACTGATCGTCTGTTAGACTTCCTTCTTGAGTTGTGGAATAGTACAACTCCCATTAGAACAGAAGAGGAACGAGTGCGTTTATTGAGTACCGACACTTTATTGGAAGAAGTAAACATAGAAGCCGCAAAGTATACAGCTTTGGCTAATCATGGAGAATATAGTGTGAAATTTCTTATTTTATTGGCTAAACTACTTATGGTTCAGGAAAAAACAAATAGGAATGATGCTTATATGTTCAAAACATTATTAGAACAACTCAGAGAACATAATGACATTTTTAGAATTGTATCAACAGCTACTTATCATTAATGATTACCTCATATTATAAATCTCCCTCCCGTGACTTCAACCTGCTTCACGGTGACACGTTTGAATTGCTGCCCCAATTTGATTTTAAGTTTGATATGATATTTGCCGACCCTCCTTATTTCCTGTCAAACGGAGGAATATCTATTCAGAGTGGTAAGGTGGTGTGTGTGGATAAAGGCGATTGGGATAAGGGAATGTCGGCAGAAGATATTAATGAATTTAACCTAAAATGGATTTCTCTTTGCAGGGATAAACTGAAAGAGAATGGCACGATATGGATTAGTGGAACCTATCATAACATCTTTTCTGTTGCCAATGCATTAACATCTTTAGGATTTAAGATTCTAAATGTAATAACGTGGGCTAAAACTAACCCTCCACCCAACATTTCTTGTCGTTATTTTACCTATTCTACTGAGTTCATCATCTGGGCTCGCAAGTCAGAGAAGGTAGCTCATTATTATAATTATGAGTTAATGCGACACATAAACGACAATAAACAGATGCGTGACGTTTGGAATCTACCAGCTATTGCTACATGGGAAAAGACTTGTGGCAAACACCCTACACAAAAGCCGTTGTGCGTGTTGTCACGCATCATTATGGCATCTACTGAAAAGGGTGCTTGGATTCTCGACCCCTTTGCCGGCAGCAGTACTACAGGAATAGCTGCGAATTTATTAGAAAGGCGCTATCTGGGTATCGAAAGGGAGGAAGAATTTGTTGCGATTAGTAAAGCTCGTCGTGAAGAAATAGAGAATATAAAGACTTTTGTCACTTATCGAAACAAAATTGCAGATATCGTGAAAAGCGAAGAAAGCCAGCAATCTTTGTTTGGTGCAATGGAGCCATTACGTGATGAGTCATTGCCTTTTTTAGATTAAAGAATGGCGGGTTTATGTTTACACTAATTTTTTTATAGAGTAAAATAATTTTGAACTATGAGATAAAAGGATTAATTTTGCAGAAGAAGAACAGATAAATATTGACATATTATAAAGCGTAGAGGCCTGAAGCTTCGGATTTTCCTACCATTTGCAATTTTTAGAAGATTCTCGAATACGAAGGCTATCAGCCCATGCTGTATACGGCGTGGGCATTGATGGTCATAACATGAGAATCGTAGGCAAATGGTAGGAATGTTGTTTCTGTTAATGTCCCACGCTTTTCTTTTTCTCTCTTCCCAGATTTCCCTTATTTCGTTCGAAGTCAAATAACTGAATTTTAAATTTTTAAAAGTATTAGTTGATAATGGGTAAATTATCTGCGAGCATTGAGATGCTCAATGCCGAATACAGGAATCGTGTGTACCTTTCCTCGTTTGGGCAAAAAGTTTCAACCTTAAAGTTGCTTTCTAATTCATTAGTGGTTAGAAGGCTGTTTGAAGAACTATTAGAAAAACTTCGTCAATCACCCCACAGGATTGAGGAAAAGGATTTCGACTTCCTTGGTTGGGCTGACGAAGCAAGGTGGCCAAAGCCTAACCCTCAGGCGGATGAAGATTTCTGTTGGTTTGACAACGGATTGACACAACAACTGGCTTATTGCTTGGTAGGGGAGTATGGCGAAAAGATGGAGAACATGAACTATGATGTGCTGGATGAATTCCTGGACGGACTGATCAATATGAATAATGTGGAGAAAGTCATTGAGGAAAACATCAGTATCATTAGGAAAACCCTTGTTGACATTCATCATTTCAAGAAAAACCACCGATGGGGCACAGACCGCTATGAAATGTTTTACCAGCAGTTGCACGATGAACACCAATATCCACAATGGGACCAATCAACTATAAAAGAACAACATGACACATGGCTAAACGACTTGGTGGGCGAGCCTGATATGGAGGACTTGCAGCAAAGGCGCAGGGAACTGCTGATTAGTCTGTTTGCATCGGGCTTCTTGGACGAGGTAAAGAAGACTATTCATGTTCCGGCGTCTGACGACTTGCATTTTGGTGCCATTAAAGACGAGGACATGATGCCCGACTTGAATGATACTTTGAAATGGTTGGCCGCACTCAAAAAACTTTGTCCGCTCCGTGAGGGTAAGTTTCATTTTGACGAACATGCTAAGATAGGCAAATACATTTATGCCAACAATATATCTCATCAGGCTTGCTTGGAATTCTTTCATTACTCCACATTGATTGATTTGGTGCAGACAGAAATGGAATGGCTGGCACATCCAGAAACGAAACCGCAAGGGGTAAGCAAGGTTGTGAGGATATTCGTAGAAAGGGTGAAGCTGCTGATGAATATGGCAGCAAAGACTAACAATACTATAAAAACACTTATCTCTCGAGGCCACGCTGAGAAGTATTTATATAATGTGGATACTGACGGTATTGACAAGTTGATGGACGAACTGCTTGCCACCCATGAGGCGACAATAAAGAAATACCTGGGTGATGCCACTGATGCTACTGCCGATACCATCAAATATGTGGCTCCCTTTATTGGCTTCCTGCTCGATACCCACCTCTATACTGCTGCTAAGATGCCCAAGAAAGAATTGGACGGCGTATTCCAAAAAGTATATGGCAGCAACACTTCAGCTGTTTTGAAAATGAGTAATAAATATCCTTCTAACGAGGCTAAAATCCTGTTTGATGCCACCGAAAAAGTCATAGAAAAGCACAAAAAACCTTGAATTACTTGAGGTAAAAATGCAAGTAATTCACGGATGGCTGATTTTCAGCAAATTAGCTTCTTGAATTACTTGTTGAATTACTTGCAAAGTGTCCAAGTAATTCAGAACATTTGCACCAGTGATTTCCACGACGGATTTCACTGGTGTTTAATTTTTATTTAATCATTTATTCAAGTATGGAAACAAAAATCTTGAAGGTCGTTGCACAGACCGAAGCAACCAAGGTGCAGACAAAGGATGGCGAGAAGGCCAAGTGTTTTATTAGACTCCAGGAACTGGGCAACAAGTATTCCGATGAGTACCAGTGTTCGCTGCTGGGTGATATTGCCAAAAGCAAGTTCACTCCTGGACAGTTAGTGGCGGTGGGGATTAAGTTCTCTACGCATGAGATTAATGGGGTCTGTTATCAGGACATTATGGCGAATGA
>Ga0265298_10002503_pt1 | contig 25411 bp, 29 predicted proteins | sample AusTroGonzalo_MG_3_FD_193486 | JGI IMG/M metagenome (GOLD analysis project Ga0265298, IMG submission 193486) | Bovine rumen microbial communities from tropical cattle in Woodstock, Queensland, Australia - Gonzalo_01 | ecosystem: Host-associated > Mammals > Digestive system > Stomach > Rumen ...
CCGTGGGGCCAGCTCGCGAAGGGCGGCAAGACCCGTCCGAAGCACAAGGCTTCCGACAAGGTGATAGTCAAGAGGAGGAAATAGTCCATGTCACGTTCTCTCAAGAAGGGACCCTACGTGGAGGAGAGCCTCCTCCGCAAGGTCGAGAAGATGCAGGCGAGCGGCAAGAAGCAGCCAATCAAGACGTGGAGCCGCCGTTCGATGGTGCTCCCCGACTTCGTGGGCCTCACGTTCGCGATCCACAACGGGCGGCAGCACATGCCGATCTTCATAACGGAAAACATGGTCGGCCACAGGCTCGGCGAGTTCGCCCCCACGCGCACGTTCAAGTCGCACGGCAACTCCGCCGCCAAGGCCGAGAAGAAATAAGGGGTAGCAAAGAATGGAAGTGACAGCCATCACCCGCAACGCGCGCATGTCGGCCTTCAAGGGCCGCCCGCTCGCCCGCGCCTGCCAGGGCCTCACGGCCGACATGGCGCTCAGGACCGTCGAGTTCTCGCCCAAGAAGGCGGCGGGCCTTCTCCGCAAGACGATGCTCTCGGCAATGGCCAACGCCAGGAACGTCCACCACGTCCAGACGCCGGGGCTTCTCACGGTGAAGCTCTGCGTGTTCGACGAAGGCGCGCGCATGCGCCGCTTCTGGCCGACCGCGCGCGGCTCGGCCCATCCGATCGCCCGCAGGCTGTGCCACTGCAAAGTCGTCCTCACCGACGCAGGAAAGGAGTCCAGGTAATGGGTCAGAAAGTAAATCCTATCGGCTTCCGCGTCGGCGTCAACCACGCCTGGGGCAGCCGCTGGTTCGCGCCCAAGAGGACGTTCGGGGCCCTGCTGGTCGAGGACCAGAAGATCCGCGACGTCTGCAAGGCCAAGCTCGCCGAGGCGGGGATATCCAAGATCCTCGTCGAGCGCTACGCCAACCGCGTCCGCGTGACGCTGTTCAGCGCGCGTCCCGGCGTCATACTCGGCCGCAAGGGCGGCGATGTCGAGTCGATCCGCGCCGAGCTCGAGAAGATGACCAAGAAGGAGGTCTATCTCGAGATCAAGGAGGTGCAGGGCGCCGACGCCGACGCGCAGCTCGTCGCGGAGGGCATCGCCCAGCAGCTCGAGCGCCGCATCGCGCTCAAGCGCGCCATGAAGCGCGCGATGAAGGTCGCGATGGACATGGGCGTGGACGGCATCAAGGTCCATGCGGGCGGGCGGATCAACGGCGCGGAGATCGCGCGCGTCGAGTGGTCCCGCGAGGGCAAGGTCCCGCTGCACACGCTCAGGGCGAACATCGACTACGGTTTCGCGGAGGCCAACACGACCGCCGGCAAGATCGGCGTCAAGGTCTGGATCTGCAAGAAGGAAGGCTTCCAGCCGCGCGTCGCGCGCGGCGAGCGCCGCGAGCGTCGCGGCGGGGAGCGCAAGGAGGGGAGGTAAGCCATGCCGCTTATGCCCAAGAGGGTGAAGTACCGCAAGGTTTCGAAGGGCAACCGCTCCGGCTACGCGACGTCGGGCACCGAGCTCGCGTACGGCGAGTACGGGCTCAAGGCGCTTACGCGCGGGCTGCTCACGGCGACCCAGATCGAGGCGTGCCGCGTCGCGATCAACCGCGAGATGAAGCGCAAGGGCAAGCTGTGGATCCGCGTGTTCCCGGACAAGCCCGTCACGCGCAAGCCGATCGAAGTGCGAATGGGCGGGGGAAAGGGCAACCCGGAGTTCTGGGCGGCCGTCATACTCCCCGGCAAGGTGCTCTTCGAGATCGGCGGCGTCAGCGAGGAGGTCTCCAAGGAGTGCCTCCGCCTCGCCGCCACGAAGATCGGCATCCACACGAAGTTCATAACACGCTCGGGAGTTAAGATCTGATGAGCACTGAAACCGAAAGCAGGGGCGCGCGCAAGGTCCGCAAGGGCGTCGTCGCCTCCAAGATGGGCGCGAAGAGCGTCGTCGTCGCGGTCACGTACCGCGAGCGCCACCCTCTCTACGGGAAGGTGGTCACCCGCTCGAAGAAGTATCACGTGCACGACGAGGCCGACACCGCGAAGGTGGGCGACGTCGTGTCGATCATGGAGACGCGTCCGCTCAGCGCCACGAAGCGCTGGCGGATCGTGAAGTAGGGAGGGGCCGGAGATGCTTCAGGAACTCTCAAACCTAGTGGTGGCGGACAACACTGGCGCCAAGCGCGCGATGTGCTTCCGCATCAAGGGCCAGCGCAAGCGCTACGCCCACCTCGGCGACATCATCCGCGTCGCCATCAAGGAGGCGTCGCCCACCAGTTCGATAAAGAAGGGCTCGGTCGCGACGGCGGTCATCATCCGCACGGGCCAGCCCATCCGCCGCGAGGACGGCTCGACCGTCCGCTTCGACCAGAACGCGTGCGTCCTGGTCGACGCCAAGTTCAACCCGATCGGGACCCGCGTGTTCGGGCCGGTCGCCCGCGAGCTTCGCGAGAAGAACTACATGAAGATCCTTTCGATGGCTCCGGAAGTGGTCTGAGGAGGAGCGAGACAATGGCAATCGCAAGAATCAGGAAAGACGACACGGTAATCGTGATAAGCGGGACGTCGGCCGGCAAGGTCGGCAAGGTCCGCAGCGTCGACCCCAAGGCGGGAACCGCCGTGGTGGAGGGCGTCAACGTCCACAAGAAGGCCGTCCGCCGCACCGAGAAGACCGCAGGCGGCATCATCGACGTCGAGATGCCGATAAGGCTGTGCAAGCTGATGCCGTACGACTCGGAGAAGAAGTGCGGCACGCGCGTCAGGATCGCCGTCAAGGACGGCAAGAAGATCAGGGTCTCCGTGAAGAGCGGGGCGGCCATCTAAGGGGAATCTGCAACCATGGCAAGACTCAAAGACGAATACGCGGCGAGGATGGTGCCCGAGCTCGAGAAGAAGCTCGGCACGACGAACAGGATGCTCGTCCCCCGCCTCCAGAAGATCGTCCTCAACATGGGCTTCGGCATCGTGTCGAAGGACGAGCAGAAGCAGCTGGTTGACGACCTCGCGGCCATAACCGGCCAGAGGCCGATGCTCTGCAGGGCGAAGAAGTCGATCTCCAACTTCAAGCTCCGCGAGGGCATGGTGATCGGCGCGAAGGTCACTCTGCGCGGCGAGCGCATGTGGGAGTTCGCTGACAGGCTCATCTCCGTCGCGCTGCCCAGGATCCGCGACTTCCGCGGCGTCTCGAACCGCGGCTTCGACGGCCGCGGCAACTACACGCTCGGCGTGAAGGAGCACACGATATTCCCGGAGATCGTCAACGAGGGGTCCGCGCATTCGGGCATGGACATCACCTTCGTGACCAGCTCCGACGACAACAAGGCTGCGAAGGCCCTCCTCGACTGCATGGGGATGCCGTTCGCCGGGAGGAACTGACAATGGCAAAGCAATGTCTGATCGAAAAGCAGAAGCGCGCGCCCAAGTTCAAGGTACGCGCCTACAACCGCTGCCAGCGCTGCGGGCGCCGCCACGCCTACATCCGCAAGTTCGGCGTGTGCCGCCTCTGCTTCCGCGAACTCGCGGTGGCCGGCCTCATACCCGGCGTCACGAAGGCATCGTGGTAACGACAAGGGAAGGAACAGCACAATGACATCTGACCCCATATCCGACATGCTCACGACGATCCGCAACGGGCTCAAGGCCCGGCTGCACTCCGTCGAGACGCCTGCCAGCGCCCTCAAGGGCGAGATCGCCCGCGTCCTGAAGGAGGCCGGGTACGTCTCCGACGTCGTGGCGACCACGGAGTTTCCGAAGAAGCTCGTGATAACCCTCAAGTACTCCGACCGCGCCGTCCCCGCAATAACGGAGATCAAGCGCGTCTCAAGGCCGGGTCTCAGGAAATTCGTGTCAGTCCCCGAGATCCCCGCCGTCCTCGACGGCATGGGCCTCGCGGTCCTCTCCACCTCGAAGGGCGTCATGTCCGGCAAGGATGCGAAGAAGGCCCGCGTCGGCGGCGAACTGATCTGCACCGTAGCGTAACAGGAGCCCTGAAATGTCTCGAATCGGAAAAGAACCCGTCAAGCTCGACGATGGAGCGACCGCAGAGGTCTCCGGCCAGAAGGTGACGGTGAAGGGGAAGCTCGGCGAGCTTTCGTATGTGATGCACGACGGCGTGACCGCCAAGGTCGAGGACGGCTCGGTGAAGATCGCCTGCGCCGACGACAAGACCCTCGGCAACTTCCACGGCCTCGCCAGGGCGCTCATCCACAACATGGTGGTGGGCGTGACGAAGGGCTACGAGAAGAAGCTCTCGATCGAGGGCACCGGCTTCAAGGCCGTGCTCAAGGGCAACGAGCTCGCGCTGTCGCTGGGCTTCGCGTCGCCGAAGATCTTCGCGATTCCCGACGGCCTCAAGGTGACGGTCGAGAACGAAGGGCTCCAGGTGACGGTGAGCGGCGTCAGCAAGCAGGCTGTCGGCGCGGCCGCCGCGCGGATCCGCTCGTTCTACCCGGCCGAGCCGTACAAGGGCAAGGGCATCAAGTACGTCGGCGAGCACATCCGCCGCAAACAGGGCAAGAAGGTCGCCTGACGGCGCCGAAGGGGAAACGACTTATGTTCAATCGCAAAGCACAGCGCCAGAAGAGGCATATGCGCCTCCGCCAGCGCATCGTCGGCACGGCCAAGCGTCCGCGCATGGCGATATACATCTCGAACAAGCACCTGTACGTGCAGTTCATCGACGACGACGCGGGCAGGACTCTCGCCCAGGCCAGCTCCATCAAGGAGAAGAACGCCAACCTCGCTGTCGCGAAAGCGACCGGCGCGGCCGCTGCCGAGGCGGCGAAGGCCGCCGGAATATCCACCGTGGTCGTCGACCGCGGCGGGTTCAAGTACACCGGCCGCGTGGCCGCGATAGTCGAGGCCGCCGTCGAGGCGGGCATCTCCATCTCCGACAAGAAAGAGGAGGACAGGTAAGCCATGGCACAGAACCGCGACAAGCGCATGGACAACGCCGCGCAGGACGACCTCGACGAACACACGGTGTTCATCAACCGCTGCGCCAAGACCGTGAAGGGCGGCCGCCGCATGAGCTTCTCCGCCGTCATAGTCGTCGGCGACAAGGAAGGCCGCGTCGGCGTGGGCTTCGGCAAGGCCAACGAGGTCTCCGACGCCATCCGCAAGGGCGGCGAGGCCGCCCGCAAGGACATGCGCAAGATCACCCTCCACAACAAGACGATTCCCCACGACGTCGAGGGAGTCTGCGACGGAGGGCGCGTTCTGCTCAAGCCCGCGCCCGACGGCACGGGGCTCATCGTCGGCGGCGGCATGCGCCCCGTCCTCGAGGCGGTGGGCATCCGCGACGCCGTCGGCAAGTCCCTCGGCTCCAAGAACCGCCTGAACGTCGTGAAGGCCACGATGAACGCGCTCATGAAGCTGCGCTCCGCAGAGGAGATCGCCGCCGCAAGGGCGTAACAACGGGAAGGAAAAAGCAATGGAACTTCACAATCTGACAAGCACCCCAGGCTCCCGCCACCGCAGGAAACGCGTCGGCCGCGGCTGCGGCTCCGGAATGGGCAAGACCTCCACGAGGGGACACAAGGGACAGGGCGCGCGCAAGGGCCACAAGCAGAAGCTCGGCTTCGAAGGCGGCCAGATGCCGCTCCAGAGGCGTCTGCCGAAGCGCGGCTTCAACAACGCCGCGTTCAACGCCAAGGCCCTCGGCGTCAACCTCGCGGACCTCGAGAAGAAGTTCGAGTCGGGCGCTGAGATTACTCTTGAATCTCTCGCCAAGGCAGGCTTCTCCGACAACAAGCGCCCGAAAGTCAAGATTCTGGCTGTCGGCGAACTCACGAAGAAGTTCACCGTCAAGGTGCCTTGCTCCGCCGCCGCAAAGGCCAAAATCGAGCAGGCAGGCGGCACTGTCGCGTAACCACAAGACAGCATAGCGCCAAATGAAGACGAGACCCGCGAAAAATCGCGGGTCTCGTCTTTTGCAATAAAATGCGCTAAAAGTGCATTTTTGTTCGCATAAAAATTTTTATAAAAAACTTCTTGCTTTTCGGTGTCAAAGGGTGTATAATTGTGTCAAAAGATGTCAAGAGTGGGTGACGAGAGTGCCGCTGTGTCGGCAGAGGCGAAATCGGGCGTCCTTGTAGGGCGCTACGAGTACGCTCTGGACCCCAAGAAGCGTTTCACCATTCCAAGCGAATGGCGGAAGGTGATGGGCGACCCGGACTACGTTTACGTCATGCCAGACCGCGAGAGCCGGTGCCTCAACCTCATCCCGAAGGTTGAGATGGAGGCAAGGCTCGAAGAGTTGCGCAAGAAGGCGCTCTTTGATCCGGCGCTTGGGCGCGCGCTCCAGGTCATCGGCGCGAACTCCGACCAGCTCATCCTTGACAAGCAAGGCCGAATCCGCGTTAGCGACAGGCTCCTTCAGTTTGCGAACTTGACGACGACGGTCGCAATGCTGGGTTCGGTCCGGATGGTGAAGTTGTGGGATCCAAAGGCGCTTGGCGCCGCCGACACGGTCGATCAGGCCGCGCTCGACGCGGCGCTGTCCGCCACGGGGTTCTGACGGATGCCGGGTGCGCGGGACATGGCGCGGGCTGGCACGGGGCATGTGCCCGTGATGCTGAAAGAGGCCGTGGACGCGCTTGCCGTGAAACCCGGCGGGAGATATGTGGACGGCACTCTCGGGCGAGCCGGCCACGCGAAGGAGATAATCGCCCGGGGCGGAGAAGTGCTTGGCATAGACCGCGACGGCCAGGCGCTCCGCGAGATAGAGTCCGCGAGAGGCGCGGGCGGCCTGGACGGGCTGAAGGCCGTGAAGGGCAGGCATGGCGACGTCGCGGAAATCGCCAAGGCGGCGGGATGGGAGAGCGTAGATGGGATGCTTCTTGACCTGGGTGTGTCGAGCCCTCAGCTGGATGAAGCCGGACGTGGCTTCAGCCTTCTCAGGGACGGACCCCTTGACATGCGCATGGATGGGTCTTCGGGCCAGACGGCGGCAGACGTGGTGAACGGCTGGAGCGCAGAGCGGCTTGAGGAGACGTTCCGCGCGCTTGGCGAGGAGCCCGGCGCGAGAAGGGTCGCGCGCGCGATCGCCGCGGAAAGGGAGTCGAAGCCGTTCCGGACGACGGCGCAGCTGGCGGAGTTCGTGGAGGACGTCCTCGGACGGCGCGGAGCGCACCACCCGGCGACCCGCGTGTTCCAGGCGCTCCGGATGGCCGTGAACGACGAGATCGGCGAGCTCGAGCGGGCGCTGGAGGGCGGCTTCGGGCTTCTCGCGCCCGGCGGGAGGTTCGTCGTGATAGCGTTCGAGTCGCTGACGGACAGGATCGTGAAACGCGCGTTCGCCGCGCATGTCGGGCGCGAGGTCTCGCTACAGGGCGGTGGAAGCCGCTGGGAAGTGTCTCTCCCCCGGGCCGTCCCGGTGACCAAGGGCGCCGTAAGGCCGGGAGAGGCCGAGTCGATGTCGAATCCGAGGGCGCGCAGCGCGCGTCTCCGGGCGGTTGAGGTAGTCGCATAGAAAGGGATGATGACATGAGAAGCAATCGGAAAATATCCGGCAAGATGTCCAGGATGACCGTGTACGCGCTTCACTTCCTCGGCGTGTTCGCCGCCGCGCTGGTCGTCGTCATATTCAACCAGCTCGCTTCGACGATGTGTACGCAGCTTATGAAGCGCGTGGCGGACTGCGACGCGCGCCTCGCGGCCGAAGAGGGCGAGCTTGAGAGGGCGACCGCGATGTGGGACGCCATGAAGTCCTCCGACAACCTTGGCAGGGCCCTCGACAAGAGAGGTCTCGCGCTGCGCTATCCGGACCCGAACAGCCAGATCATAAGGATGGACAAGACGGGGCGTCCGCTTCCCGGGCAGAACTCCGTCGCGATGGCGCGGCAGCGCCACGGCATGGAAACCACTGCCTCCATCGGGGGGCGCAGGCGCGGCAAGGTCCGCTGACGCGCAATGGCGATGCGCGGCGAGAACTGGCGGTTCTGGCTTCCCGTGGCGCTTGTCGCGGTCTTCACGGGCTATGTGACGCAGAAGCTTGTCAGGGCGCACCTGCATCCGCTCCAGGAGCCGTGCTACGACAAGGAGGAGATCATCCCCAGCATGAGAGGGGCGATCTACGACCGCACCCGCGACCCGGGGACAGGCCGCCCGTATGCGCTCGTGAAGTCAACCCCGTGCTGGGAGTACCGCCTTGACCCGGTGGAGATGACGGGCACCGTCGTCCGCATCGCCCGGAAGGAGAAGCCGCGCACACGCGAGGCGCAGGCCCGGACGATCGCCCAGATGCTCGGCATGGACTACGCCAAGGTCCTTTCCATGATCGAATACCGCGGGCGCGGATGGCGCAACCAGCTGCTCAAGGTCTCCAGCAACATGCGCGCTCACGACATTCTGACGGACAAGCGGTACGTCGCCGGGGTGATAGTGCGCGACTTCTCGGTCAGGAGGCACTTCGAGAACCGCCGCCTGGCGCACGTCATAGCGGGAATAGAGGAGGGCTTCAACGCCGAGCTGCGCGGCGTCAGGGGCTTCAGGCGCGGCCCGCGCGACGGACAGGGGGACATGATCGTCGAGAAAAGCGTGACCACGCCGCCGATCAAGGGGGCGGACGTCTATCTCACAATAGACCACCATCTGCAGAACGACGTCGAGTGGGCCCTCAAGGAGGGCATCGAGGAGTTCGGCGCGGCCTCGGGATGGTGCGTCGTCCTTGACGCGCAGACGGCGGAGGTCCTAGCCATGGCGTCTATGCCGGACTTCGACCCGCGGTTCGCGGCGAAGGCGTCCGACGACGAGCGCAAGAACAGGGTGATACAGTTCAACTACGAGCCGGGCAGCGTGATGAAGGTGATAACGGCGGCCTGCGCGCTCGACTGCGGCGCCGCGCGCCCCGGCACCATGTTCTCCACGGACCGCTTCGAGAAGGATTCCCGCGGCGACCAGCGGTACTACAAGCTGCCGGGCGACGCCGGGCACGTCTGGGAGGAGAGGATGTCGCTGCGCGACGCCATCGTCCACTCGTCGAACATCGTCATAGGAAAGCTCGCCTACGACATCGGCCCGAAGACGCTCGGCGCGTACATGAAGAAGTTCGGCTTCGGCTCCCCGACGGGAATCGAGCTCCCGCGCGAGGAGGGCGGGCTCCTGCGCAGCCCCGACAAGTGGGACAAGGCCACGCGCTCGCGCGCCGGCATCGGACAGGGCGTGTCCGTCACGGCGATCCAGCTCGCGTCCGCCTACCAGGCCATCGCCAACGACGGCGTCAGGATCCCGCCGACGCTCGTGTCGCGCGTCGTCGACGCGTCCGGGCGCGACGTGCGCGGACGCGGCGCCAAGGCGCCGTCGAGGGTCATCGGCATGAAAGCGTCCCGCGAACTGCGCGAGATGATGCTCGGCGTCGCGTCCCGCGAGGGCACGGCCCGCCGCGCCGCGATCCGCGGGTATTCCGTCGCAGGCAAGACCGGCACGGCCCAGAAGGTCGTAGGCAAGACATACGCGCCCGGCCTCTACCGCGCCTCGTTCTGCGGGATACTCCCGTCTGGCGTGGTGCGCGCAGATCCGTCGGACGCGGAGCCCGCCCCGCCGCGCGTCGTCATCCTCGTCACGCTTGACTTCGACGAGAAGCGCAAGTTCCACCAGGGCGGCAACTCCGCCGCGCCGATCTTCAAGCGCATCGCGCAGATCGCCATAAGGCGGTTCGAGATCACTCCCGACAGGCCGGACGAGATTCTCGAATACAACGACGACGAATTCGAGCAGATGATGATGGAGCGCTCGATAAAGTCCGCCGAGGACGACCCCGAGTGGGATGCTGCCAACGAGTAGAACCCGGCTCTCTCCGCTAGCGGCGGAGCTTCAGCGCGGCGAAGCGGGCAAGGGCGGCGCGCTCCTGCGCCTTCGTGAGCGGCGCGTACGGGGCGCGGCAGTGTCCGCAGTCGATGCCGACGCCCTTCATCAGCACCTTGAACGCGCTCCAGTTGTCGGCGAACGCATCTACTACTAGATCGACGAGCCTGTTCGCCTCCGCCTGCCACTTCGCCGCCGCGCGGAAGTCGTTCTTCGCGCACAGTTCGCAGATCTTCGCGAAATGACGCGGGATGATGTTGTAGTTCAGGCCGATCCCGCCGGAAAACGTGTCGCCCATGGCCAGAGCGGAGATGAGCAGCTCGTCGCATCCCGCGTACCAGATAGTCTCCTTGCCGAGCATGCGCCTGAGCCTCTGGCAGGCGTAGAAGTCGCGCCCCGTGTACTTGATGCCCTTGACGTTCTTGAGGTCGAAGAGCCGCACGTCGCGCTCCGGCACTAGGGCGCAGTTGAACGCATAGACGAGGAAGGGTAGTCCGGTCGCCTCGCTGATGGCCTTGTAGTGGCGCATCGCCGACGGGAAGTTCTGCCCGAAATAGACGGGCGCGACGGACGAAATCCAGTCAACTCCGGCATCCGCCGCCGCCTTCGCGAGCGCAATCGAATCGTCAGTGCGGACGCAGCCGACCTGCGCGATCAGCTTGCAGCGCCCCTTCGCCGCCTTGACCGCCCGGCGATACACGAGTACGCGCTCCTCGTTCGTGAGGAGCATTCCCTCTCCTGTCGAGCCGGTGAGGTAGAAGCCCTTGAGGCCTCCGTCGAGCCCGCGCTCGATCAGCGCGTCTATCGCCTCTTCGTTGACGCGGCCCTTTTTGTCAAACGGAGTGAACATCGCGGCGAACGCGCCGGACATCCCGTTGAATTCTTTTCCTGTCAGTTTCGTTTTCATGAGATGGTAGTAGGCAGTGGTTAGTCGTTAGTGTTTCTAAGTCCGGTGTCCGAAGTCAGAAGTCCTTTCTTATGCCCGCGTCGCAAGCATAAATGAGTCGTGACCATGCTGACGACCGGCGCGACGACAAGGCATGTCGCCATGCCGAGCGCGCCATACAGAAGAAGATGAGGCTTGCCGCCGAACGATGCGGCGTCAAGCGAGAAGCAGACTGCGTAGTTCGCCACCAACCCGACCGTCGCGCCGGCGGCGTTCACGCGCTTCATGAAAATGCCCATGAAGAAGAGGCATCCGAGACCGCCGGTGAGAATGCCGAGAAACCTCTGGAACTGGTCGTAGATCGACTGTATGTCCATGTTCGCGAGAACAAGCGCAAAGCCGCCGCCAAGGAGCCCTACCGCAATTGTGCAGATCTTGCCGCAGCGGAGAAGCGCACTGTCGTTCACGGGAGGGACGGGCTTTGTCCCGTCCGAGGCCGCGACGAAGCGCGGCCCTCCCTGTAAAAGCCTCGCATAGAAGTCCGTCGTGAACGCGCTTGCCGCCGCGTTGAGATTTGCCGAAAGGGTGCTCATCGTCGCGGCGGCGACGGCGGCGAGCAACAGCCCCGACACGCCGGGTGGCAATCCGAAGCCGATGAAGTACGGGAACACGGCGTCTCCCTTGACGGCGTCCGGCAGAAAGCCCGGATGCGACGCGATGAACGTGTAGAGCGCGACGCCAAGGAGGAAGAACACGATGTTGTTCACGAAGGAGAGCGTACCATTGAAAAGAATCGACTTCGCCGCGCCCGCCTCGTCCCGCGTCGTCATGTAGCGCTGCACGACGCACTGGTCGGACGTGTAGCTCGCGAGGTTGGCGACGATGCCGCCGACGAGCACCACCCAGAAGCACGGCTGCGTCCAGTCGAACGCGAAGTCGAAGGTCCGGAACTTCCCCGCCTCAAGGCCCTTCGAGACGAAGCCGGCGACCCCGCCATCCGTACCGAACACGAGGAATCCGAACATCAGGAGCGTGCCGCCGATCAGGATCACGGACTGCACGAAGTCGCTCCACACGACCGCCTCTACGCCGCCGAGCGTACAGTAGAATATCGTGACGGCCACGACCGCGACGATGGCCCAGTTCACGTCGATGCCGACGACCGCCGACAGCGCGACGGCTGGGAGATACGTGACAATCGCCGTCCTTGCGATCATGAAGAGAATGAACGCGGCGGACGCGAACAGACGGCATGTCAGGTTGAAGCGCACTTCGAGGTACTCGTATGCGCTTGTAATGTTGAGCCGCCTGAAAAACGGAAGATACCACTTCACGACGACTGGCGCGAGCAGCAGAATGCCGAAGCTCAGCGGAAAGTAGCGCATGTCGGTATGGTAAACCATCGCCGGTACGCTCAAAAACGTGATGGACGAGAACATCGTCGCGTAGATCGAGAGCGACACCGCCCACCACGGGAGCTTGCCGCCGCCCCTGAAGTAGTCGTCGGACGAACGGTTGCGCCGCGAGAAGAACATCCCCATCGCCACCATCCCGACGAGATAGGCGAAGAAAACGGCGATGTTCGCAGGATGCAGCGCAGCGTTTGTCATGGTCTATTCGCTCCGAAAAGTGTTGCAGACGGCACTTTATTCGCTCCGAAAAGTGTGAAACTCTCCGATAATTCGCTCCGAAAAGTGTTGCGCCAGATAACCGAAGTATGATATAATACGCACCCAAAGATGGAGAAACTATGTATCTTAAACGCAGAATCGATGATTTCCTTGAGAACTGGAGAGCCAGAAAAGCAAGGAAACCGCTCATTATTAGGGGAGCACGGCAAATAGGCAAGACGGAATCCATCCGCCATTTTGCCACAAAGCACTATTCCAGCGTAGTTGAAGTCAACTTCGTGGATGAGCCTGTTTTCAAGACAATCACGGCTGAAGGCTACAAACCAAACTCCATCATTGCCGCAATCTCGCGCATCAACAATTCGTTCAGATTCCTGCCCGGCGAGACGCTCATTTTCTTTGACGAGGTTCAAGCTCATCCCGACATAACCACATCCCTCAAGTTCTTCTGTCAAGACGGGCGTTTCGACGTGATATGCTCCGGGTCGCTCCTTGGACTCCACTATCGGCAGGTGTCCAGCAACAGCGTCGGCTACAGGGAAGACTGCGAAATGCACTCCCTCGACTTTGGAGAATTTCTCGCCGCCAAGGGATATCCTACGTCGCTTGCAGACGAGATGCTTTCGCACCTTTCGGATTCTGCGCCATTCAGCGAGGCGGAGATGGCGGTGTTCCCGCGCATCTTTCTTGACTTCTGCATCACCGGAGGAATGCCAGAAGTCGTCAAGTCGCACATTGAAAGCGGAACGTTCGAGGGGGTGCTTGGACTCCAACGGCAGCTCATATCCGCCTACCGCGACGACGTGAGAAAGTATGCGACGGGCATTGAGCAGACTCGCATCGTCAATGTTCTTGAGCACATCCCTGCGCAACTCGCGAAAGAGAACAAGAAGTTCATGCTCTCCAAGATCGAGCGCGGCGCACGGTTCAAGGACTACTGGGGTTGCGTCGAATGGCTGCGCGACGCGGGAATCGTCAACGTCTGCCATGCGCTGAACTTCCCGGAACTGCCGCTTAAGGGCAACTACGACGCCTCCCGCTACAAACTCTACTTCGCCGATTCGGGGCTGCTCGTCGCGCAGCTGGACGAAGGGGCGCAGGAAGACCTTCGGGCAAACAAGAACATCCATACCTACAAAGGCGGCCTTTTCGAGAACGTCGTTGCGGAAGCCATCAGAAAGTCTGGCGGCGAACTCTACTACTACAGGCGCGATGATTCCAAGCTGGAAGAGGATTTCTTCCTTCGCTCGCGATCTAACATCGTCCCCGTCGAGGTCAAGGCGACGAACGGACGTTCCAAGTCTCTGCGAACGCTTATCGAGTCTGACCACTACCCAGACATCGCCTTTGGCGTTAAGCTCATTGACGGCAACATCGGTTTTGCCAACGGCATCCATACAGTCCCACATTTCTGCGCATTTCTCCTCAAGGACTGGATTTCGCAGATATAATCGCAACCTCAGGCCTTTTGCTCGGTGAGGGGAAGTCAAACCCTCGGTGAGGGGAGACCAAACCCTCGGTGAGGGGAGACTGCCTACCCCGTGAGGGGAAGACCGCCGACCCCTAAAGGGAAGAACGCCCATCTCCGCAAGGAAGAACGGCTTTACTGTGGCTTCACTTTCTGTCACTTTTGCGCCCACTTAGAAAATCTGCAATGATCTTCGTCCGCCCGTGTTCTTCGCCGAGCGGATGATGCCCATACCCGAACCGCCTCTTCACCGTTATCTCGCCACCCGCCGCCTTGAAACGTTCCACGAACGGCTCGCAGTTGAACTTGGGCCTAACCGTCTGGTCTTCTCCGCCGTAGAGCAGGAAAATCGGAATCTTCGCCTTGGCAATAACTTCGGCCATGTTGATCGGCATGCGCGGGTCCGTCGGCCAGTCCCCGTCCTTAGGTAGCATCTTGGCCCATGGCCCAATCTCCGCATCCGCACCTTTTTCATTGTGGCCGCCGAATCCACCACCAAACGTCAGAAGCGGCACATCAAGATAGATTCTGTCCACGCATTCCGGGTAATTCGCCGCATAGCGTGTCGAGAAGAACCCGCCCCAGCTCATTCCAAGCAATCTTGCCTTTGGCGCAAACCCCAGCTCATCCACGAGATACTTCTGAAACGCTCGGCTCACACGAAGCCCCTCTTCGTCCATCCTATGTTTAAATGTATCAATGGTAACGTGCCGCCAGCCTTTCGCCAGCAAATCAAGAACCCCCGTTCGCTCCACATACGACTCCGCCCACTGCATCGTCCACGTCCACGGATGGTCTTTATTCCATGCACCATGCGGTTCTACAATCCACGCTTTGTGGCCCTCAAAATCGAAAATCGTACGCTGATAGCCGTACCATGTGTCCTGCCCTATTATCTTGTGCTTGACGGCAATGCGTTCCGCCAGCTTTGCGTTCGGCACTGGAGCAACGCACCTCAAGAAGACTGGCCCGAGAATGCCAGATGGAGTAAACGAATCAGCCGGCGAAGGATTGTACCCCGGCTTGTAGATAATCCACGTCTTCCTGTTCTTCTCTTCCTGCCCCAGATCATAGATTATTCGATTACGCCAAGTGTGCGTGACCTCGATACGCAGCTTGTTCGCTCCCTGTTCCACAAATGGCGTGATGTCGCATTGGAACGGCTCGCACCACAACGTCCGCACCGGCTTTCCGTTCACAATCACTTTTGCGATGGATTCCACGCGTCCAAGATCAAGCTCAAGACATCCCCATTCTTTGTCGCAGCCGAACTCCGTCTCGTACACCACCGTGCCTGAAAACGCATGCGCCTCTCGACTGAGACCGGTGATTTCACACCATGCTACTGGACGTTGAAGTACAATCTTCTCTGGGGCGCCCCACCCTGCCGGAAACGACAGCGTCCAACCTGTCAGCTCATGTGACTGGTAGGGCGGCTTGTCCTCAAGCCGCCGCAACGCGTCGGGGACGACGCGCTCTGCCAATCCAAACTCCACGAACACGCTCCGTGACGGCGGAATCTCCAGCACATCGCCGTTCTTCCATGCCGTGCGCTTGAGCGACACCGGATCAAGCACCGACACAACGCCATTCGCCCTAAACGTCACCTTCCCACGCCAGCCGTTTGTACCAGACGCGACAAAGTAACGGTCGAAGCCATCTACCTTGCGGTGAATCCACATGAAATCCTCGCTTGGCTCGTCGCCAAGAGCCGGTTCAGTGGCGACATCCTTGGCAACGCCATTCAATGCCGCGACCAATGCATCTCTACCGCCGAAAACCACTTTTCCGCCCGCCGCCGCAAGCTCCGCGAGACGCTTCCGCGTTGCGGACAGCATGCAACGTTCGTCCGGCACCCAAAGCACCTTCCACGACGTTCCTTCTGGAACTACAAACAGCCCATCCTTCACGGAAAGTCGATTGGTAAGCACGTCATGGTTCAGGTAGTCGGCACGAAAGCCCTCTGGAAACGGATAATCCTCGTCCGGCTTGTGGTCCACTGCATCGCCAAGATACCACAGCACATCCTGAGCGGGCAGTCCCGCCTCAAGAAACTCCTCGCAACGCGTGACGTACGAAACGAACTCAGGCATGTGCTTCCACCATGTCTGAAGACGCGTGAACGGAGTTCCGTTGAGGCCACCCAAACTACCACCCGGCGGCGTGGCGTCTGGAACCGGCGCATGTGTATAGTTCTGAAAGGCAAGATGGGTGACGCCTCTCGCAAAATGGCGGTTCGCGACATCCTGAAGGCTCTTGAAGTCCTCGTCCCAGAGAACGCCCTTGCTTCTTCCAGTGAATGCCTCGGCGACGACGCGACGCTTGCCGTAGATGTGCGCCGCGCTTGCGCAGGGGCGTACAGGCTTGAACGCATACGAGCCTACCCCGCCTTCGGCCTTCGTCGTGTGCGGATACCAGAACTCGCACATTGGCGCATCGGCGTACTTCCAGTATTCGAGCAGGTCGCCGAAGACGATGTCGCCGAACGCCGTCTCGTAGTAAACTGCAAGCCCAGCCTCGTGCGCAAGTTCGGCCATGCGCCCGAAATAATTCTTCGTTATTAGGTCGCCATTCGTGCGTCTCCAGTCCGTCAGGAATCTTTCAGTTGCATCCGGCGAATCAATTACGTAGCCGAAGAGTGACGGCAGATGCCGATGAAGGTCATAACCATTGGCAGTCTTGAAATATTCCTCTATCCGCGCCGTCCATGTCTGGCCGAAGCATTCCCAGCTATCGACAAGCATTCCGTACATCCGCCCCTTGAGAGGGCCATCAATAAGACGTCCGATATAGCCCTTGAAATTCGCCTCAATCCCCTTCGGGTCAAGCTTATCGCACTCCCATCCCGTAGCTACCTTCGGCGCAGGTGAATTGACGCGTTTTGAATTGACATGCCCGAACCGCAGAACCGTCCACTTTCCAGACGGAACTTTCCAAGTGGAAACGCCCGTAAGATCGACGATTTTCGAGCCATCCACCCAAGAACGCGAATCCTGCACAGGCGGGCGTTCGTTGAGAAGCGAGCGCAGCGTCCGTGCTGACTTCGCCTCCCAATCCGTCTGCCGCGCCGCCGTGAAAAACCGAGGCTCACCCCATTTCTTCACGGGGAAATCGTGTTCAAGACGATACCGCCAGACCTTTGCCGTCTGCTCGTCACAGGCCAGCGTCAACGTATAGACATAGTCGCGCCAATTCGACATCGGCAGAGGCGTACGCACCGCATCCCGCCAACCGCTCTCAGTCTTCGCCTCAAGGCTCACGCGCCGCCATGGCACGTGGTAGCTGTACGAGCCATTCCACTGATGAAGCCCTGGCAAAGTCATGGAACGTATGGTCACAGGCTCGTCGAACGTGTAGATGCGTTCATCGTCGTTCGTAACGACATCAGCAGGATACACCGCCCTCAACGCGCCGCCCTCATCACCCAGCGGCGTAGGAAACGCAAGAACGCAAACATCGCACCAGTTCGAATCAACATCCCTGAACTTTTCCGGCACATCCGGCAGACGCAACGATTCCCCTCCAACAAGATCGCAACGGGCGCATTCAATGTCGCGCTGGCAATGGTCGAGGTCTATCCAAGGCCCACCAGACTGCGACCAGCCCGGACAGTTTTGAATCGTCAGCTTGAGGTCAAGCCGTTCACATTCCTTGCCGAGAAACTGCATAACATCGTCCCATTTCTCGCTCATGCATGGGATCTGCTCTGGGCAACCTGGCCAGACACCGCTGCCGCTCCGCTCGATATGGAAGAAATGGACGCCTGAAAACCCTGCGTCCTTGATTGCCTCAAGGTCGCAGCGAAGACCGTCTTTTCTGACGTTTCCGCCCATGAACTCAAGCCAGACCTCCGGACCCTTGACATCGGCAACCGATGCAAAGCAGTAAATGGGCAGTGCAAGCCAAATCGACAAAATGGCAAAAGTCTTCTTCATGGCGCGAACTCCCTTATCGCCTTGCAGACAGCTGGTGAATAATTATTGAAATCGACGACCTCCATTGTGATGCCGTCACCGCCCGCATCTCGTGCCAGCTCCAAAAGCCTTTGCACCGCCTGTTCATTCGAAATGCCCGTTTGCTTGGCGTATTCTCCATAGCCAGGACGATTCGCAAAGTTGTACGACATGATTGGAAAATAGACCTTGCCGCGCCCCATCCTTCGCACTTCCCGCACCACATCGCCATAGATTCGCGCCGTCGAGCCCCACGGATCCTTCCAGTCCGGCGTCACGCACGCAACGGCAACAGAATCAACTACGCCCGTACGCAGCATTTTTCGCCAATCAACCGCCCGATAGACTAGGTCGTAATCCTCGGACTCTCCGGCGCGTTCAATCGCCATCACCAGTTCTACCCGGCGTCCCGTGCGCTTGACGCGCTCACGGATGCCGGCGACATAGCGATAGACGTATTTCTCCACCAGAGCAATCCATCTTGCGTCGCGCCAGTTCGTTGGCGGTTCGCAATTGTAGAGTTTGCGCCATTCGTTCTCCATCGGGATCACAAACTCAAGATTTGGTCCCCATCCTCCCGCACGTCGAAGGTCGATGTATATCATTTCCGGTTTCATTGCCAGCAATTCATCCACAAGCCGCAGCTTATGCGCCAGCACCTCGTTGTAGGCAAGCGAACACCGCCCCGGCCACGGCGCACCACCACGCGCACAGCACCAGAACTGCGGATGCTCCAGATTCCACGGTGAAAGCGTCCAGCTCTCTCCATGGTTCTCTTCAGTCGTCAGATGGATGCCGAACGTGACGCCGCGCCGCGCACATTCGTCCGCCGCCACCTGAATGAGGTTCGTCCCGCAATCGTCGAAACGTATCCAGCCGCGCACAGGTTCGCTGAGCGGAATGCGCCGCTTGTCGAGCGGAGGCTCCTTGAGCGGCAACGCTTCCTCTGCGCTGGGATAGCGCGGAATCGCGCCTGACTGGTTGCGCCAGAGAATCGTCGTCGCGCCCGTCTTCAGCACGTTGTCAACAATCTTGACCGATCCTTCCGCCGTCTCAGTCTCGAAATACTCTGGATAGTCGAAGCTGTCGATGTAGGCGATTTTCTCGAACACCGCCGCATTGGTAGGGCGCGTTATCCCTAACGCGCCGAATAACACGCCAAACACAACAAAACACTTCGCATTCATCACTTCGCCCCCTCCCCTGCAAAGAACTTCGTGCGTGTGACGGGATGCGGCACGTTTGCGGGCCAGCCAGTGCCGATTTCGCCCAGAAGAATGTCGCCTTTGCCGCTAATCGTCGGGCCTATCTCAAGCCGTATGGGGCTGTCAAGCGGATAAGTAGTTGAGAACTTAAATTCCTGCCGTGTCGCTCCGTCAACATGGATGTAAAGCGCTTCCGACGTGCGGATGCCCGTAAGCATGTATTCGCGCCCTGGTTCAAGCGTGAAGTCCGACACCGCGCCCATATAGGCGCCGCCACCGTCACGGACTCCAAATTTCGGACGATTGCGGTCGATGAAAAGCTCAAAGCCAAGCTTCGCGCCCTCGTACTCACCCGTAAGAAAATGGCGAAACCTCGGACTTACAGCATGTGTGTAGCGAACCTTCGCCCTTACGAAGAACGTGCGGTCAGTTCCAAACTTGAACGCCTCCGTCATCGGGACTGTCGTCGGATAATCGGGCTTCTCCGTTCTCCAAACAAGACGTTCCGGCTCGTCGTAAAGACGCGATTCCTCATCCACGACAAGATCGCCATCTCCTGGCAAGTCGTCCACACCGAACGGACGCTCATAAAGCCGATTGCCATCGTCATATATTAGAAACGCACCCGACGGATGCACATCGGGATTGCGCCCCTCGCATATGCGCTTTACGCCGCCCGTGCGCGGATTCAGCACATACACGCACCAGCCAGGATCGCCCTTCGAGAAGCCCGTATAGACGATATGCCGACCGTCAGGAGTCCAACGCGGCGCGTATGCGCTCTGCCCTTTCGGCGAAACGGAGCAGACAATCACCGGCTCCGCAAGGCGCATGCACGCGATTCGCCAAGGTAAGTTGAATCCGTCAATCTTCGCAAACACCAGCATCTTGCCGTCCGGCGAGATGACCGGCTGTCCCATCCCCTCGTCATTTACTCGGCTCGGCACAAGGCAGGTTAGGCCGCCTCCATCTGCATTAACGGAATAAACACCGGAGCGCGTGGCGCGAAACACTTCAGGCGAAGCGCAACGCGTGGAGGCGAAAAACACCTTGCCGCCATCTTGCGAGAAGGACGGCATGTAGTCGCGGAAGCGTCCCGTTGTGATTTCGCGTATGCCGTTGCCATGCCTCCAGATGCGCAGATGATAACCCGTGTCACCGTCCTTAGCAGCCCAAGCCGTATTCGTCTCGTTGCCATAGGCATAGACAATTGCATCGCCGGACGACGACCATGCGGGATAGGCGGAATTGCCCTCGTTTTTCTCAACCCACGCGAAACGTCCCGATGCACGGTCAAGAACACCGACGCGGCTCTTGCCCTCGACTGTGCGTTGCATGGCAATCTTGCCACCATCGGGCGAATAGACACCGCATGTCCCTTCGCCCAACAGCGTCGCTGCCAATATAACACAAGTAGTCGCAATCATTTAGTCAATCCCTCACATCATTGCGTCCGCAAGCTGGTCGATGGCTGCAACATAGCGGTTCTCGTACTTTGGAAGAATATAGCGCCAGATCGTCGTCAAGAAGCCCTTCAGGAGATACGGCTGCATCCGCTCTTTGCAATACTTCACGGTATCGGCCATGTTGGTATCGGAAGAGTGGTTGCCTCCGCACGGAATCTGCTCGAATCCGGCCCGGTCAAGGTCGTCGTATGTCGTGAGGTAATACGGCTTCTCCATCTTCGCGGGATCGAACTCGTTGCCGTAATACCAGTTGCTCTGCATTACGGAACGCGGCATACGCTTAAGAAACTCGTCCCTGTGAGACCAGCAGTAGTCGCTGTATATCCACGCCCTCGACCCCAACTTTTCCACGGTCTTAACGAACCACAGAAAATCGTGCCACCACAGTTCGCCTTGACGAATCACGCAATAGTTGTGGTGCCGCTGGTTGTACGTCGACTCCTCGTCATATCCAAGATGAATGAAACGCGGATGGTCAAACACCTCGGCAAGGTCTTTCAGGACATCGGCGCACACGCGGTAGTATTCAGGCGTAGACACCATCCTGTGATATTCACCAAGCCATACGTCGTGCCCTGTTGAGAAGTTGCAGCACGGAATGACCTCTAAACCAAGCGACGCCAACCGCTTAACCTCGGCGTTCATCTTCTCGGGAGACCACGCCTCCTTTATCGCAAGTTCAGGATGGCTGGGATAGACCAACGCCTCGGTGACGTCCAGCAGCACCATGTTCAGCCCTCTTTTCGCCGCATGGTCAATCAGCCGTTGCCAAACAGCCTCGTCGTGTACCATCTTGTCCCAGTTGTTGATAAGCCACCGCTCTTCGTCGTCGATTGGCGCACGTTTGTCCTCCATGAACTTTCCGTCCCACGTGTCGTCAGGGCTTCTCCACATGTGTTGCCCAAGGGGCAGATGAACGGCCTTTATCATCTCTTTCATTGCTCCGTATGCCTTTCTGTATTCCTATACGCCCCAAAGATCATCGCCGTATGAAGCAATCCATACCTTTGCAAGCTTAACGGCTGGTATGTTGAGAGCGGCAGCGAACGACGGATGGAAGATAAGCCCAGTCACCGTTCGGTCGGCAAGGAACTTCCGCGCGAAGGCAAGCTGCCGTTCCATCCTGTCAGCGGCAACCGGCGCACTGCGGTCGAAGTCCCACATGTAAAGCCCCAGTAACAGATCCTTGTCGGGGCCTATGAACTCACGGCAGCTTTTCACACGATCCCCCATCGTGTCAATGCTTGCGCTTCTCCAGAACCAAAGGCTCGTCTCGTCGCAAAATTCAAGATCGCGCTTGTACTCGTCCTTGAACCCATCCTGGTCGGAATAGAGCACGACCGAAAGACGCAACCCATGCGCATGGACTTCATCCGACACTTCCCGCAGCAAGATGCCCTTCTGCCCAATGTCTGCAGGGCGGAAGAAGTCGTCAAGGAAACAGCCCGTCAAATTCGGCATTGTCGGCTGAAGCACATCAAACGCAAGTTTCATCTTGTCTCTTATGGTGCCTTTCGAGGCATCGGCGATGCCAAAGGAGATACGCTTGAGCGACTTGAACTGCTCAAAGTAGTCACCCCACGGATAAGCGGGCTTGTTCCCCCAGCGTATGACACAGTTGTTCGGGATGCCCATCATACGACAGCCCTCCGCCTGATCCACCGCCGGTCCCGGCCAGACCGCGCCTTTTGCGACGGACCGCCGGCTCATGTCGGGATGATGCCCCCACATCCACAGCCTATCGCGTATCGTCGCCCCGTAGAAGGATCCACCGCACAGGGAACGGCAACCCGTCGCCACGCCAGCGCCGACCGCAGCCATTCCTTTGATAAACTCCCGCCTTGTTCCGTTCGCTTTTCGCATAGTTACGATTCCTTCCCCATTGCGTCCGCAAGTTGGTCTATGGCCGCGAAGTTCGCCATCCTGTATCTCGGCAGACACCGTTGCCACGAAGTCGTCAGAAAGCCCTTAAGATGTTCGGCGGAAAGTTTGGCTTTGGCAAATGCAACCGTCCCGGCCACGTTGCCGTCCGTTACATAGTTCGATCCTGTCGGCACCTGGTCGAATCCGGCTTTGTCGAGATCAAGATAGCATTTGATGCGCGGCCAACGAAACGCCCGTTCGTCAAATCCATCGTCATAGTACCAGTTGCTCTGAAGAACGCTTCGCGGCATGCGCTTCAAGAACTCGTCATGATGCTCCCACATCCAGTCACTCCAGATCCATGGGCGCATTCCCCGACGCTCGGTTATCTTGACGAACCAGAGGAAATCCCTCCACCACAAGTCACCCTGCCGCAACACGACGTGTTCATGCGCACTTTGGCAGCGAACATCCTCTTCGTCGTATCCAAGATGGAAAAGGCGCGGATGGTCGAATATCTCACAAACTTCGGAAACAAGGTCCTCGCACACTCTGTAATATTCGGGCGTCGAGACCATGCGGTGATAATCGCCAAGCCACTGGTCATGTGTCGCAGAAAAGTTGAGTTTTGGCACGGGTTCTATGCCAAGCGACCGCATGTGCGCCAGTTCCCTCCGCAACCGTTCTACGCTCCACGCCCCCGTCACCGCTATTTCAGGATGGCTTTCATACTTCACACCCTCCGCCAGTTCAACAACGGCCATGTTGAGTCCGCGTTCGTGCATGTGATTGACTATTGCCGTCCATTCCGCAGAGTCACACGCCAATGGATCGCATGCACCCGCTTCAGTGCCGATGTTCAACCCAAGATGCAGAAGATTGGCCTTGATCATCGTCATTTTGCCATCTCCGCCCACGTCGGCCACCCTTCACGGACAGGCGGTGGATTCTCGATTTCAAGGACGCTGAAGTAGCCGCGTTCCAAAGCCATCATCAAAGCAGCGGCGGCAACCGCATTCCCTGACGCATAGACCTCCACGGTCTTTCCTGCGTTTCGGTGCGAAAGCAGCCGCGCTAACGTCAAGGCATCCTCTGCGCGCCTGGCCAATGTCGCAGTCTTGCCATCGTCTGAACGCAGCGTTGCCGTCATGACCGTACGCCAATCATCAAGATAGCGTCTCGCCCTTTTCTCCGCATCATTGTTGGCAAGTCCTTCCGGCAACACCAGGACAGGGCGTATGGACGGCATTTCGCCATCGCGCCTTCGCATACGGTAGTTCAGCCGCGTACCGTCGGCTCGCACCAACACACCCGTTTCCTCAGCAATCTTTCCCGCCTTACGCACAACTACATCAACTGGCGTAGCCGCAAGATCAAGCAATCGCATCATGCCCGTCTCGGCACGGAGCGAATTTCGGGCTTCAGCTGTCATTTCCTAAGCCGCCATTTGGTCGCCATGAGACACGGCAGACCTTTGGGCTTGATCGGCTGATAGTAAACCGTAACAAGATCGCCGTTTGCCAGCTGCACAGTAGATGGATAACCAAGATCGCCATCGGTATGGGCGGAAAGGAATATCTCATGCTCTGCATCCCATGTGCGGCCCTCATCCGACGAAATGCAGGCGTATTCGCCATATCCCGTCGGCTTCGGCGAGCGCCGTCCAAACGTGCAGAGGATGCGACCGTCCTTCAAGCGTAGTAGATGGGGCGGAAAACCCACCATCGGAGTCTTCTCCATCGGCGTCCATGTAATGCCGCCATCAGACGAGAACGACTGACGCATGCACTTGTCTTCGCCATGATAGCGTACGAGCGCCAGAAGACGACCGTCGGAAAGCTCTATGACGTGCGGCTCATGGAACATCTGCGGCTTGGAGTTCTCCCCATTACGGTCGGGAACAGCATAGCACAGCGATTTCCAAACATGCCCGTCATCCGTCGAACGCATTGCAGTAATGCGCGTAATGCCCTGCCGCGCAGCATCGGTGTAATACTCGCGGCCGATATTGAAGAGCGAACCATCCTTCAGCTGAATGGGACCGTGCGGCGTAAAGGCAGTCAACGTATCAAGCTTTTCCGGCTTTGACCATGTTTTCCCATCATCATGCGACCTGACGCACCAAACGCCTTTCTGCGACTTTATGGTTTCGGCTCCCAGTTTCGAGACGTGACGCTGCCACTGGAACTCGCGAGATATCGGCGCGAAAGTGCGGGTGCGGAAATCCTTTATCTCGTTCCATGTCGCGCATGACACGTAGATTGCCAAGATCTCGCCGTTCTTGAGCTGCACCATGCCGCAGTCCCGGTCGTCAATCGGACTGTTCGCCGCCGTCAACGGCTTCGACCACGTTTCGCCGCCGTCCTCGCTGCGGACGATCTCCACCTTCCCCCAAGGACAGATATGCGCATCGCGGTCGCCGGAGAACGCCGCAAGCAGAGTGCCTTTCTGCGTCACGATGACCGTCGGCCAACCGATGTAGCGTCCCTCCTCCAGGCAAATCGGCTTTGTCCAGAGGATGTCCGCCAACGCCTGGCGCTTCGGCGCAACGGGATAGTCCCGCTCAGGGTTCGCCGCCGCCAAACCGGTTGACGCCAGAAGCACCGCCAAAAAAGATAAGCGCGTCATTTGACTATGATTGTCATCCCAAGCAAATCACTCGTGATCGTTGCAGATGCCGACGGCTCCCCGTCCCGCGCAACGCCATAGAAATCGTCGTACACGGCGATTGCCTGATAGGTGTGGACATACCCCTCATCGGTTTTCGTTCCGCCACGCGCCCATTCGGCTGAAAGAACGCCGTCCGTTCCGCCCGCAATGGGCTGCCCGTCCATAAGCCACTTGTAGGAGTTCGCCCCCGGCGCATACGCGGTCAGCGTCGTCGTGCCACGATGAGCAAGCTTCGCAGAGTAACCAGGCTTGATGTACGCCTTGAGCGATCCGTGGTCATGCCCCGCACCGCCAAACGTGAACGACGTGCCGTTGGAAATGACATCGCCCGTCACCGTATCATAAAGTCCCGTCACCGCGCCGCCGCCATACGGCAGAAACTCGTGTGCCAACGTCCCCGACTCGTAGATGCGGACGCTGTAGATGCGCGCCCTGGACACATTGGCGTACGAAGTCGCGGCGGAGTTCCAGAAACGGGCAAACA
>Ga0265298_10002504_pt1 | contig 25405 bp, 18 predicted proteins | sample AusTroGonzalo_MG_3_FD_193486 | JGI IMG/M metagenome (GOLD analysis project Ga0265298, IMG submission 193486) | Bovine rumen microbial communities from tropical cattle in Woodstock, Queensland, Australia - Gonzalo_01 | ecosystem: Host-associated > Mammals > Digestive system > Stomach > Rumen ...
AGTACCAGTAATGCTGGGGAAGGTAATCTTTTTCATCCCCGATGTAGAACATGGCCAGCTGCCCGATGGTTTTGAGCTGACTGGTGCAGGCTCTGCTCCGGGCCATGTTTCTGGCTGTGTTCAGCGCCGGCAAAAGCATTCCGGCCAGAATGGCGATGATCGCAATCACAACCAGCAGTTCTATGAGCGTGAATCGCCTTATCTCTTTTCCATCCAGTCTGGTGTCCCGATCTTTGAAATTCAAATCGCACATGATTTTTCTTACCTTTCGTTGAAGTTTGATATTTTATAAACAGCTTCGATCACAGGATATTCATTCTTCTGTTCTCTATTCAGCAGCAGATCCAGCAGCGCCGCGGCAATCATTTCATAACCGGGATCAAATGAAGGCAGAGACATATATTTGAACAATGGATCGGCATTGCCGCCGCAAATAGCCGGATTCAGCCCTGTATTGGACAGATAATTCCGCAGTGCGATGGTTGTGGCAGCGTCATCGATATAAAGAAAATCGGGACGGTATGGAAGAATCATCTTTTCCAAGGCCAGCTGCACTTTGGTCTGGGGGTCGATCATATTTTTTGGGGATTCAAAAATCAAGTTTTCATCCGGCTGAAGTCCATTTGCTGACATTGCCAGAATAAATTCTTCATGCAAAACACGTTCCGAATATGCCGAATGATGACGGTGTATTGTCCCGAATTTCCGGTATCCCTGCTTGAGGGCATCTGCGATCATGGCGGTCAATGCTTTCAGCCTGCTGGTACGGACATACGGCATGCCGGGAATGCAGGGTTTTTCCATGAACACTACATTTTTCGCCCCTTCAAAAAGTTCCGCGACTTCGTTTTTCAAATCGGGATAATCGTGGGCACAACAGATGAAGGAATTCACGCCGTAGCGCTGAAGCGCATGATAATCTTCGCGCATATTGGCGATATTGTCGTGGGTGAAACTGGTGATGATACGGTATCCCTGTCCGGAGGCGAGCCGTTCGATTTCCTGAAGCAGCCGTATGGTGCGGTAATGGGCAAATGAGTCGACGAACACGCCGATCATTTTCGAACTGCCGCCGGCGAGGATGGAGGCCGCCATATTGGGCTGGTAATTGAGCTTGCGCGCGGCATTGAGGATGCGTTTACGTGCCTCGTCGCCGACACCAATCTTGTCGCTGCCGCCGTTGAGCACTTTGCCCGCCGCGGCACGAGAGACCCCCGCCAGTTTTGCCACCTCGATCAGAGTCACTTTCTGTTTCTTCATCATGACAAAATATCCTTTTTAATAGAGCGCGCTATATGCTATATTTTACAACATTTTTGAAAATTGTCAAGGGGGCAAACCAAAAAAAGAGAAAATTTTATCGGGGGAAGGTGCAAGACGGATGGGGGGACGGCGCTAACACTAGGAATACTGCGGATACTAAGAATTCTGGAAAGGGCGCGAACAAACATGCTCAGCCACGAGATCACCAGGGTGGCAGCTATGAGATCTCGTGCCGGGAGTTCGGTTCCCCGCGATACTGTAATATTCCCAGCATTCCTAGATCCCTTAGAAAGTCCGTGATCCCCCGGCTGATGAAAAATAATCCCGCGATCTTTGCTTCTCCGGCTTGCGAGTTGAAATAAGAAGTGTTATATTATACGCAACAATCACAGAAAGGATTTGATCATGTTCGGAAACACGTTCGGAAAATTATTCAGGATCACCTGCTGCGGCGAATCTTATGCCGGCGGGTTCAGGAAAAACCTCAATCTGCCGCCGGAACTCTACGGCGGACTGCTCACCATCGTGGACGGCGTGCCGCCGGGAATCAAGATCACCGCCGAGCTCATCCAGGCGGAACTGGACAAGCGCAAACCCGGCCAGACCCCGCTGGATTCCCCGCGCAAGGAAAAAGACCGCGTCTATATTTTCTCCGGCGTCATGGAAGACCAGCTGACCACCGGCGCGCCCGTCGGTCTGGTCATCCCCAATAACGATATCCAGGACGTCCATATCGACCAGTACCGCTCCTACAAGGATTCGATCCGTCCGGGCCATGCCGAATACGGTTTCTTCAAGAAATACGGCGATCACGGCGACTGGGTCGGCGCGGGCCGTGCCAGCGGACGCGAAACTGCCAGCCGGGTGGCCGGCGGCGCGGTCGCGAAGGCCATCCTCGACACCATGGGGATCGATGTGGTCGCCTATACGATCGCGTCACACAACATCAGGATCGACCATGAAGTGACCTACGAGGAAGCCAAGGCCAATTACCGCAAGAACGAGCTGAACTGCCCCGATCTGGCGCTGGCCGAAAAGATGAAAGCCGACGTGCTGGAAGTCAAGAAAAGCGGCGAGACCTGCGGCGGCATCGTGGAATGTATCGCCCGCGGCGTGCCCGCCGGACTCGGCGAACCGGTTTTCGACAAGATGAACGCCATGCTCGCCCATGCGGTCTGCTCCATCGGCGCGATCAAGGGCATCGAATTCGGTTCCGGATTCGAAGTCGCCGGTATGGTCGGCAGCGAGAGCAACGATGAAGCCTATGTCGATCCCCAAAGCGGACGGGTGCGGTTCAAGACCAATCACGCCGGCGGCATCCTCGGCGGCATCACCACTTGGGAAGACATCCGTTTCCGCTGCGCGATCAAGCCGACTCCGACCGTTTCCGTGCCGCAGGACACCGTCAACGTGGCGAAGATGGAAAACACGGTGCTTTCGCCGATCACTCGGCGCGATCCCTCGCTGCTGCCCCGTATCTATCCGGTGATCGAAGCGATGACCCGCTGCGTTATTCTGGACGCTCTCTACATGGCGCAAGGCTATTGGAAAGTTTCCGGGATCGACGAAAAGTGGCTCAAGATCTGACGCCGAAGGGAAGGCAGTCATGACCGTTCCGGAGGACCATTCATCCCCGCGTCTTGAACTGTCCTTTTCCCTGGCTTTTGTCAGCTTGTTTTTTTTCACCGCAGTCCTGCCGGGCGTATCCGCCGGACTGCGGGATTTTTTTCCCTCGTGGCTGTTCCTGTTGCTGATGACCGTTCCGGTCCAGGCGGCGAACATCGCGTCCTGTCTGATCCCCGTGTGGCGGTATTCTCCCGGCCTGCCGTGGCGGGAAGCGCTGGACCTGAAGATCCCGAAGGGCAAAGATCTGGAGACGGCCGTTTTCGGCACGCTTATCGTTTATTTTGTGCTGGCATTCGTGACCGGCATCACGGTTTATCTGCTGCGGAAAATCGGGATCGAGCCGCAGGAACAGGAGGCGGTGATGATCTTCCGCAGGGGTACGCCGCTGGAGATTGCCATCCTGATCCCCTGTACGGTCATCCTCGCTCCGGTCGGGGAAGAATTCTGTTTCCGCTATGCGTTGTTCAAAATGCCGGAACAGCATCTGGGATATTTCCCCGCGGCCCTGATCGTCTCGCTGATTTTTGCCGCGGCGCATCTGAATCTGCAGGTTATGCCCGCATTGTTTCTGCTCGGGCTCTGGCTGTCCTGGCTGTATCGCCGGACCGGTTCCCTGCTGGCGTCGATGATCGCCCATGCGCTGTTCAACGCCATGAGCATCCTGCTGATCTATATGTTCCCGGGCATTACTTGAGATCACCGGTCCCGTGATGGATCTTCACCCGTTCGAGCAGTTCGTCCAGCCACTCCGGCGCGCCGCAATGGCAGGCGAATTCTTCGATCACGGGCCGATGCAGATCGCTGCCGCCCGATGAAAGGAGACCATGCTCCAGACAATATGCCCGGTAGACCGGGGTCATTTCCTGCGGCACGGAGTGATGCGCACATTCGATTCCGTCCAGCTGGAACATTTCGCGCAGTTCGTCCATCCGGCTGCGGTCGTCTTTCAGAAAATAGTTGTAAGGATGGGCGATAATGACTATGCCGCCGGCCTTTTTGACCGCGGGGATTACCTGATCGTATTCCGGATAGTTCGGCAGATCCGTGAAACTCTGACGCAGGGTATTGTACTGATCCTCATCGGAACATAAGCCGTTTTCGAGGAAATATTGTTTCAGAATTCCGCTCCGGACATGGGTATTCCCCTGGCGAGCGATCACTTCCGGCGGGCGATAACTCCGCAGCAGCTCCAGCCTGGCGGCATCGTCGAAAGCATATCCGCGTCGGCAGAAATTTACGGAAAGCGCCGTGCCGGAAGCCACCTGCCAGTTCCGGTAAAGTTCGAAAACTGCGGCCAGTTCCGGTCCGGGGTCCACCGGCAGGTTCAGGCAGACCAGGTCAAAATTGCCGAGCTGGCAATGCACGGTCAATTCCGCGCCGGCGATCCAGCCGGTTTCCGGATAGGCGGCTGCGGCCTTGAGCACTTCGCCGTAACCATCCATCAGGTGGTGATCCGTCACCGCGATCGCCCGGACATTCTTTTCCGCCGCGAAGCGGAAATAATCCGCGGGCCGGGAAAAAGCGTCGTAACTCCAGCAGGTATGCAGATGCAGATCGAAAATCGCCATGTTCAGAACCTGACCAATAAACCGGATTTCAGTAAAAATGGCTACCCCGTCGGGATTCGAACCCAAACTAACTGGACCAAAACCAGTTGTGCTACCGTTACACCACGGGGTAAGCGGCATCGATGCGGTACTATACGTCAGATTTTATAATTTTCCAGTTCGGAAATACGGAAAAATCATTTTTTTTCATTCTTGACTTTTCCCGCGGGCGCCGGGGACGGCGGCTCCGGTTTGGGCGGTTTGGGGAAATGCGCCAGCACCTGTTGTTCATGCCGCAGGACATGCAGACTGCCCAGATGTCCGCCGCAGTCGAACCAGACGATCTTCGGTCCGAGCGCGTCGTTCAGGAATTTCCGGTCGGCTTTGGACAGAAGCGGATCGTCGGCGTTGTGGATGACCCAGATGTTCGGCGCTTCGCGCAAAGTCTTTTCGATATGCCGCAGACCGGCGGACGCGTTGAGTTCGTCCAGAGTCGCCTTCGGATGGGTTTTCCGGTATTCGGGGAGCAGACATTTTTCGGCATATTTCATGCCGGAATAGGTGTCGATCTCCTTGTAAAGGTCGTCGCGGCTCCACCAGGAATACGGGGTGCGGAGCCGGTACCAGTCGGGATGGTTGCGTTTGTTTGCCATGAGGATATCGCGGAGGGTGAACCGGAAGGAGAAACCGGCCAGCACCGCGGCCTGACGGCGGTCCAGGTTCAGCCAGTACATCGGGTTGTAAGGCATGATCTTGTCCAGCCGCGGGAAATTGATCGATTCGGTGTAAATGAATTTGGCCATGGCATCGCTGCCGTAACGGAAGAATTCCGCCTTGGTCCATTCGGCGCTCCGTTCGAAGAAACTGTCGAATTTCTTCAGTGCGTATTGCAGGTCGGCCGGGGGATTCAGCGCCAGATAGCGGCTGATGTTCAACTCGTTTTTCCGCCGTTCCAGGTCGGCGATGAACAGCGTATGGAGTCCGCCCATGGAATATCCGGTCAGGGTGACTTCCTTCGGACGCAGTTCGGTGTTGGTTCGAATGTCGGCCAGGATCTTTTTCAGGGCGCCGCGGAGCACTTCCGCATCATGCGGGGTATTGCCGGGCAGGAAATTGCCGGACGCTTCGATGAAATCTGGATTGTAGACGCTGGAAGTGACGGCCACGGAACAGCCGCGTGAATAGATGTTTTCGGCCAGGGCGCGGAGCTGCGCCGCCTTATGATGTCCGCCGACGCCGGGGAGCACGATGGCCAGCGGCGCATTCGGGTCTTCGGCTTTCCAGAGATGATACGGCAGCTTCGGGCGGTCGGGATGCAACCTCAACGAACGTTTGCTGCACTGCGTCGAGAAATCCGTGTTCCAGATGGACGATTTCACCCACCAGCTGCGGTTGTCATTCAGCATGTCGAACATGGCGAATTTCATGGTGTCGACTTCGGCGGACTGCGGGCGATATTCGCCCGAGATGCGGATCACCCGTTCCGGCGGGATCTCCGCGACGGCTCTGGCGGCGTCCTGCCGTTCGAGTTTGTCCAGCGCGAAATCGATTTCCTTGCGCGGATCGATCTGAAAGGTTTTGGCGTTCAGCCATTCCGGCGGACCGAAAGCGTTCATCAGGGGGCCGATCTTCAGCAGGTTGCGGTGATAATCGTGCACATTGACATAGCGGAGCGCCAGGAGTCCGAGTTTCGCCATGTTGTAAGTGTCATACATGGTGGCGGTGGCCAGATTGTAGCCGTCATACGCATTGACCACGCCGTTCAGCAGCGATACCCAGCCCGCGTAGGGAATGATCAGCTTGAAATCGAGCGTCTTGTCGAACAGCATCCCCACATGGTCGCGGAAAGTGATATGCGGACTAAGCGGCAGCACCAGGATGAAGCCCGGACCGATGCCCCAGTAGGCGAACGCCTTGCCCATGTTGTCATTGCCCGGCGGCAGGCCCAGCCAGTAGTCGGCGGGGTCGAACAACCCGACGATGCCGACGGTGAAATTGACGATGAACCGGGCGAATTCGATGCCGCCGCCCAGAAATTTGAGCTGGCAGAAACAGCTGATCATGCGGCCGGGAAATGCCAGGTTGTCCGACACGTAATCGATACGCTTGATCACTTCCTTCGGCAGAATGGAACCGTAGATCCATGAGATCGGACGCACCAGATAGTGCATCAGCACATCGTTCGTTGCGAACATCGCGCGGTTGAACGGCTCGATCGGATCACGTCCGGCAATTTCCTCGGCCACCTCGGTCGGCGTCCATACCCGTGCCGAGCGCGGATCGTCGGGATGATACCCATGATCCACGGCGCAGGAACACAGCAGCAGACACCCCAGCAGAATGGCGGCTATTCTATTCATTATCAAATCTCCAATTATCGCATATTTTATACAAAGTAAAATACCATGAAATGAAAAAAAATCAAGCGGGGGATCAGTGATTTCCGGACGATTCGGACAATTGCGCGTCCCATCGTTGAAACAGGTAAAATGCGAAAAAAGAAATCGGCAGGTCTTGACTTTTTCCCTTCCTTACGGTATGTTGCAATACTATTTCAAAGGAGAAACGATCTTATGCCGGTATTGAATTTCGGTTCACTGAATGTCGATCATGTTTATTCGGTCGATCACTTCGTCGCGCCCGGCGAAACGTTGAGTTCCACTGCATACCGGATCAATGCCGGCGGCAAAGGACTCAACCAGTCGGTCGCGCTCGGCCGGGCCGGGGTGGAAACCTTCCACGCCGGGATGATCGGCCAAGACGGGCTCTTTCTCAAGGAAACGCTCGAAGCCGCTGGTGTGAATACCGATCATGTCATCATCGGCGATCTGCCCACCGGACATGCGGTCATCCAGGTCGAAAAGAAGTCCGGACAGAATTCCATTCTGCTTTATCCGGGAGCGAATATGGCGATACCCGACGATGAAATGCGGCGCATTCTCCGGACCATGCCCGTCGGAAGCTGGCTCCTGCTGCAGAATGAGATCAACGACATCCCGTTTCTGATCCGGGAAGGGAAGTCATGCGGTCTGAAAGTGGCAATCAATCCCGCTCCCTGCACGGACGCCGTGCGTTCCTGGCCGCTGCAGCTGTGCGATCTGATCATGGTCAATGAAATCGAAGCGGCACAGCTGACCGCTTCGACGGGAACTTTCAGGCAGATGGCGTCTGCGATGGCGGAACGTTTCCCCGGCAGTGAAGTGGTGGTGACGCTCGGCAAAGAGGGCGCGATCTACCGGCACGGGAATGAAGAGATCATTGTGCCGGCGCGGGTCGTGAAAGCGGTGGACACCACCAGCGCCGGAGATACTTTCACCGGTTATTTTCTGGCGGCAAAACTGCGCGGCATGAATGCGGAGGATGCGATGAAATGTGCAGTTTACGCCAGTTCCATCACCGTGAGCCGTCCCGGTGCGGCTGCCTCCATACCGTCAGCCGATGAAGTGTTCTGACGGCGGAAGGAGCGGTCAGAAAATCTTTTCCAGCGATTTGATCGCATCGGCGAGCAGACCGCATTCATAGAGCAGGTCCAGCACGGTATAACGAGTGCGGATGAGCTGCGCGGTCGGGACCGCATGCAGATACTGTTCGCGGGAAAGGCCGATCTGGGCCGGCGAGACCGGACAGTCCGCCTTTTTCAGCATTGCGCGCAATTCATCGAACGGAATGATCCGCTCTTTCAGACGGCGCTGCAGTTCGGACCATTTCGAGCCGATCAGCTTGCGCCGTTCGAGCATCTGTTCCGGGGTGAGATATTTTTTCAGAGCGGTTTCCGCCGGACCGGGACCGTAGCAGTTCTTCACCAGCAGGGCGTTGATCTCCTGCTGACGTTCGGCCTGGGACAGCGGTTTGGCCATCTTCGGTTCCAGCGTGGCGAAATCATTCCGGATCACATATTCATGCAGCAGGGTGGAAGTGAGCGTGCCGATCGCAACTTTGAATCCGTGCGACACGTCCACGCCGTTGCAGGTGAGTCCTTCCATTTCCCAGATATGGCTGTACATGTGCTCGGAACCCGATGCCGGACGGCTGTCATGATACATCTGCATGCCGTAGCCGGACGAGGCCAGTCCGTTGAACACCGGTCCCATCTTGGACGGATCGGCCAACTGGTCCCGGAGCGGCACCTGGATCAGCTGCCAGATGTCCTGCCGGATCGGTTCGAAGCCGAGCGTGTCGGCAATGATCCAGTCGGCGCCTCCGATGATCTTCGCGGCCAGGTCGGCATAACCGGAAGCGAACATTTCCGGCGGAGCTTTTTCCAGCACGTCCACATCCGCGCAGATCGCATACGGCGGGGGACACGGTACGGTTTTCTTGGTGCCTTCCACCGTCATTGCTCCTCCTTTGGAGGTATAGCCGTCCACCGAACAGGCTGTGGCGACGCAGCAGTAACGCACCTTCCTGATCCCCGATGCGCATTTGACCAGGTCGTTGATCACGCCGGATCCGACGGCCACGGGCACCACATTGTCCGCCATGATTTCCGCCAGTTTCTGCGAGATCGCGTAATCCGGATGCGGCCTCGGATCGGCCGGGAACATATACGGCTCGGCAGGGTCCATTCCGGCATCCTTCAGATACCCGTATACGGCTTCTCCCGCGGCTTTCCAGGTGTTCCCGTCGGCAATGATCCAGGGAACTTTCCCCGGGAAATAAGTTTTCAGCAGTTCCGGCACGGATCTCAAGGCTCCGTGTCCGAGCAGGAATGCTCCGGTTTCCAGTCCTTCCGGCACAGCGATCAGCGGCATTGTCATAGTCTTTTTCCTTATCTTTCAACCCTGATATTCAAACACTGCGAGTCCGTAACCGATCACCAGCGGGATCCGGACCTTGCAATATCCATTCTTCTGTTCGAACGGCAGTTCTTTCCGGTCCGGCGCCAGATAGACTTTGCGGACCGTCCGTCCGTCGGTGCGGAGTTCCAGGTCCGTGTCCAGCAGCGGAATACGGTCTTCCACGGCGGCGGCCTGGCCGCGTCCTTCCGGACAGTAGGCCAGCAGATGCACCAGCTCGGTGTTCTTTTTCCGCTGGACGAACGCACGGGCAAAACTCGGCAGATTCGGGGCGCGGAGTTTCAGGTTCGGGCACAGCTCCAGAATGGCGTTGCCGAGCAGCTGGCGGAGCTGTTTCGGCGCCCGCTTGGCATAACCAGTGAACAATTCTGCACTGATATAGATGATGTTTTCATTCCGCACCAGGAATGGTTCGGGCGCGGTTTCCTGCGGCGGATCATAGTAATTGGAACGCATTCCGTCCCACCCGAAACGGAAATAGGGTTTGACCAGGAACATCTCCGCTTTGCCGACCGGTTTGACTGCCGTGCCGCCGGCATAGACCGAAAGCGGCATTTCTGGCAGGTCTGCCGCCAGTTTCCCCGCCGGCATGAAATAGACCGGATCGTATTCGAGCGGACCGACATATTCCGCCGGCCATTCGGACAGGGCAAAACGCTGCTGCGCCGGATCCAGACCGGACTTGGAACTTGCCAGGACTTTGCCGCCCCGTTTCAGATGGGCTTTCACCCGTTTGACGGTTTCATCGGTGAAGATCACGTCATCCGGGAAAATCAGCAGCTTGTAGCGGTCCCAGGAGGCAAATTCCGTCACCAGATCGAACTGGATCTTCAGTTCGGTCAGCATCCGGACCGCCGAAGCGACCGCGGTGCCGAACGGCCTCGCCCGGTATTTTTCCCGCGGATAGACCAGCGCGATTTCCGGATCGTTGACCGCGCCCAGCACCCATTCGTCATACTGCTGCATATTCCGGTAGACTTCGCGGATGCGGTCGAAAACCGGCAGGTCGAGGTCGCCCCGCGGATGGAAATGTCCGCCGATATCCGGCCTCATGCCGTTGGCCGCGCCGTAGAACAGGTCGTATTCCAGTCCTTCCGCCGTGCGCAGTCCGCCGAAATCGCCCCACGTGTTGAAACGTCCGGTCATGTTCAGAACGCCTTTGCCCGGCGGGGTCACGGTCCGCATGTAATGCGCAAAGACCGGCAGGCTTTCGTAGCCCCATTGCGCGGTCGGCAGACATTCGCATTCCAGATGGCTTTCCATATCGATCACGTCTTCGAACGGCCGGCCGTTGAAAAACAGCAGTGCATCCGGTTTGACCTTCCGGATCATGTCGTTCAGTTCCCGGCACATGCGCATGACCGAGAAATAGCCGAAGTCCTGGACTGCCGCCGGATCGGAGCAGTCGATCCCTTTTTCCTTCATTTCCCGCACGCAGTGTTCGCAGACACATGCCGGGGCATAGAGACAATCGAAGAAGAATCCGTCCACCGGATAATTGTCCAGCAGTTCCTGCACCATTTTTTTCAGATGAGCCCGGAACGGGGAATTATAGCAGACCGCACGCGCCCAGGGACCGCTGAAACCGCCCGGTCCGCCGGCCCCGTGAAGAGTCTCGCCTTTCATCGAGATGGACATCCAGTCGCGGTGATGGATCAGTTCTTCGTCGCTGTAATAGCCGTTGAAATACACGCTGAACCTGATCCCTTTGCGGCGGCAGGCTTCGCCGAGTTCGCGGATCATGTCGAACTGCAGCGAAGGATGGCGGGTGCCTTCTTGGGTGTCGTAATAGGCGTTTCCCTGGTTGCAGCGGGCGTGCCAGGTCAGAAAATCCACTCCGCAGGATTTCACCTGGTCGGTGAATTCCTCCGTATTGAATCTGGCTCCCACATCGGGGATCGTCGTCATCGTATGAAAATCGTAGAATAAAGCGTACCGGAATTCCGCCATGGCCGTCTCCTGAATGATATATCGTTTTCACTTCATGTTATGCGTATTATACAGCTTTTCATGATATTTTCAATACCGCACCGGGAAAAATCCCCGAAATATCGTTTCCGATCCCGATTTGAAATCATTTCGTCCGTGCGGTATATTACCGTATAAAAAGCAGAAGCGAAAGAATTCAGCCATGAAGATCATAGACGCACATTTCCATTTTTCCCGCTGCGATCATTTCGACGAGCTCGCCCGTGAGGCGGGCCATGAGAACAGCGCCGCGCATCTGGCGGAGGTCTGCCGTCAGACCGGGCTCGTGCTCGGCGTCGCCATGGGTGAAATGGGCGGCGAACGGATCGAAGGAGTCTGCACGCCTCGCATGCCCGCGATGCCGCAGCCGTATCCGCCTTTCATCGCCTGGTGCGCCGGACTCGACAGCGGCGAGATCGTGCCCCGGACCACGAAACGTTCGCTCGAACTGTTTGCCGCGGCATTGTCCCGTCCCGACTGCGTCGGAATGAAACTCTATCCCGGCTACCACACGGTCTCCCTGACCGATCCGGTCCATGATCCCTATTATGATCTGGCCGGACAGTATGATGTGCCGGTGGTGATCCATACGGGCGAGCTGGCCGGCAATCACGGACTGCTGAAATATTCCCATCCGCTGATCGTGGACGAACTGGCTGGCCGTTTCCCGCAGGTGCGTTTTGTGATGGCGCACTGCGGCAATCCGTGGATCGTGGATGCGACCGCGGTGGCGGCGAAAAATCCGAATGTGTATCTGGACCTGTCCGGCCTGTATGTCGGCAACCGTTCCGCCGACTGGTACTGGAACCATTTCCGCGGCCACCTGGAACTGCTGCGGACCTGGCTGGTGTATATGGACAACTGGGAGAAAGTGATGTACGGTTCCGACTGGCCGCTGGTGAATATCCCCGCCTATATCGAAGTGATCCGGCGTCTGATCCCGGAAGAAAACCGGACGGCCGTATTTTTTGACAATGCCTGCCGCGTGTTCCCGAAGATCCCCGCACTGCTGCGGACGGATTCCCGGTGAAAGATGTTTGTTTTTTCACAGGGAGAGATCATTCCGGACTTGCAATCCGTAACAGAAACGCTATATTAGCAGGATTGTATTGAAAAAATCCTTAATAAAAGATAAGAGGTAGTCAGTTATGATGACGGAAATAGGGAAACTGATCAGTCAGGCGGATGCGTTCTTGTGGGGGCCGCCGCTGCTGATCCTGCTGCTGGGCACCCATCTGTTTTATACGTTCCGGCTGCGGTTCGTCCAGAAATATCTGGGGACTGCGTTCAAGGTCCTGATGGAACGGGACAAAAGCATGAAGGGGAATGTGTCCCCCTTTGCCGCATTGGCGGTCGCGCTGGCCTCCACGATCGGGACCGGCAACATCGTCGGCGTGGCTACCGCGGTCTGCATGGGCGGACCCGGCGCGGTGTTCTGGTGCATGGTCACCGGGATCTTCGGCATGTCCACGAAATACGCCGAATCCCTGCTGGCGGTGAAATACCGCGTCCGCGACCGCAATGGCGAAGTCCATGGCGGTCCGATGTATACCATTCTCCGCGGCCTGAAATGGCGCTGGATGGCGGTATTTTTCAGCGTCGTGGCGGCCATCGCCGTCCTCGGGACCGGCAACCTGGTGCAGACCAATGCCATCGCCGCGATCGTCCATAAGACTTTTGCCGTACCGAACTGGATCTCCGGACTGGTCCTGGCCGGCATCGTGGCGCTGGTGATCCTCGGCGGTCTGCAGAGCATCGCGAAGGTCTGCACCTGCATGGTTCCGCTGATGTCGTTCATTTATCTGGCGGGATGCCTGGCCCTGCTGGTGATCAATTACGATGCCCTGCTGCCTGCCGTCAAGCTGATCGTGCAGAGTGCGTTTTCCGCCAAGGCCGCCGCCGGCGGCGCGGCCGGTTACGGCATGATGCTGGCGGCCCGCTACGGGATCGCGCGCGGTCTCTTTTCCAATGAAGCCGGCATGGGTTCCGAACCCATTGTGGCGGCCACTGCGAAGACCCGCAATGCCGTCCGGCAGGGGCTCGTTTCCTATACCGGAACTTTCTGCACCATCATCATCTGCGCGATGACCGGTCTGGTGCTGGTCTCCAGTCTGCTGGCCCATCCGGACCATGTCAGCCTCAACAACAAAGAGATCCTCACGCAGGCCTGTTTCGAACATATCCCGTATTTCGGGAAATACATTCTGGCATTCGCGATTTTCGCGTTCGCTTCCACCACGGTCCTGGGCTGGTTCTACTACGGCGAACAGTGCATCGGTTTCCTGGCAAACCGCAAATGGGCCATGATCGGTTACAAAACCGTCTATATTCTGTTCGCGTTCCTGGGCTCGATCGGTTCCCTTTCCATCGTCTGGGATTTCGCCGATCTGGCCAATGGCCTGATGGTCATCCCCAATGTGATCTCTCTCCTGCTGCTGCACAAGATCGTGGTCGGGGAAACCCGCAAGTATCTGTGGAGCGGCCGTCTGGATGAGAACGATCCCGCCTGCACCGGTCATGCCGTGACGCAGGAAGAAAAACAGCTGTGAGTTATTCTGCGAACCGTTCGGTCCTGAAGAATTTGCCGCCTTCGCGGGGGAACCAGTCTTTGCCGACTACCGGACAGCCCATGTGGTAACGGAGCGAACCGTGAAGCCGGTTTTCCGGATCCCAGAGCCCGTGCGTCATGTTGGAAACTTCCGGCTGATACTGCGGTCCGCCCGGTTCGAAATCAATACTGCCGATCTCGACGTAGCAGGGACCCTTGGGCATGCCGAAGAGCGCACATTCCGTGGTCGCCAGGATCTTCTGGTTGTGCTGCGCCACTACGTGATTGATGACGCTTAGGTGCGAGGAATCATGGAAGACGATCGCCTCTTCGCTGTTGTGCACGTAAAGATAATCGGCTATCACATGTTCGCCGAACACGAAGCCGTAGCGGAATCCCTGCGATGCCACGTTGCGCAGGACATTGTTGTCGTTCTGGTCACCGGACGCGATCAAGCCCGCGGTATGGCAGGGATTCGGCAGCAGATGCTTGCCCGATTCATGGTCGCCGACATTCAAGGTCAGACAGAACTGCGAGTCCTGGATATTGACCCTGGCGACATTCTGCAGATTGGCTGCGCTCTGGGTGGGATACATCTTGTCCGGATTGAGCTTGGCGCGGAATTCCAGATTGCGGATCGAGAACATGAATGAGCTGAATTTCCCCCGGAGCAGAGTGCCTTCCACGCCGCCGATCAGCGACCACGGCCGGGCTTCCGGATCGTGTTCTTCCGGCGCGTCCCAGTCCGAAAAGATACGCGTATTGTCAGTCCGCATCGGAAAGGACGTTCCCTTGAGGATCCCGAGTCCCGGTGTCGGCGGACGCACCATATAGGCATTCAGCATGCGGCAGGGCATTTCGCCTTCCAGCATGATGTTATGGACCCCCGGCGGGACGACCAGCTGGGCGCGGGACGGTTCCGAAGCCGGTTTGGCGACCCGGTAGCCGCCCGGTGTATAGGGGAAAAAGATCCTGCCCCCGCCGCGTTTCGCGGTATAATCGATCGCCGCCTGGATGGCCTCGGTGTCATCCGTGACGCCGTCGCCTTTTGCCCCGAATTCCAGAATGTTGATCCCGCCGATAAAATCCGTGTTCATATCTGCTCAATCCTCATGTTCATGCAGTAAAAAAAACGTTTCGATTAATATACGTTCCTCATCGGGCTTTGTCAAGAGAAACCTTTCGCCAAAACATGTTTTGATTGAGAATATCAGTCAACACGGAAGTCGGAGTCTACGACGACTTTCGGCATTACGGCGTCTGTATGCCCGTCGGCATAGAGATGATTGTTGGAATTTCCGTGTTTGGGTTTCACTTCCAGCTGGTTTGCTGCATCGAAAGGTTTTCCCGGTAAAAACGGAGCTGTTAAAATTTCTCCGTAGATGTAGTACTTCGATCCATCTTTTCGGAGATTGCCGTCAACCAGACAGATGACCCTGGAGAGAGAGCGTTTCACCGATGAGATTTTCCCCTTTGCATAATAATTGTAGGAGTAGTTGGAAATTGATTTTGAGAATCCTGACCAGTGCGCGTCGTTGTATTTCTGGCTGGGACAATGCTGAGCTTTGTTCAAGCCTTTGTCAAATCCGGTAAAAGAGTCATTCAACTTGTACCACCACAGCGGGGTCCTGCTGCCGACCATGAATCCGCCATGATCATCCGCATATACGGTCAGATAATTACCCAGCTGACGCAGATTGCTCCTGCAGCTGGTGTCATGGGCCTTTTGACGGGCCGCGTTCAACGCTGGCAGCAGCATGCCGGCCAGAATCGCGATGATCGCAATCACCACGAGGAGCTCTATCAGCGTAAAGCTGCGATTACGCCGGGATGATGAAAGATGATCCTCCGCCGCTTTCCGAGCTATGGAGGACTGGGAGATGAAAGATGAAAAACGGTTCATGATCGGGTCCCTTTCTGTGTATGTTGAATTTCTTAACGATTCATTGATGTTCCTGCAGAATGCCCGGTTTTCCCCAGGGTGCAGCCGGAGGCCGTCCGAAGCAATGCGCCGGCAGCCAGTTTTCCTTGCCGTCGAATGAAAACAGGGTCTCTTTTCCGGAACCGATATTCAAACTCGGCCCGGTCAGTTCATACACCAGACCGGTCGGGCCGACAACATTTTCCACTTTGAATTTCAATTCATTCGTCCCCGGCTTCAAAAACGGTGCGGCCTTGAATTGATTCACAATACGGAACCCGGTGATTTCCCCGAGTCTGCGGCCATTGAGAAAGATCTCCGCCGAATCGTCGACCGAAGCCCGCAGAAAAGCTTCTTTCGGAACATTTTTCAGGGAGAAAGTCTGCTTCGCATATACGGTTTTTGCAGAGCCGCGCAGATATTCCGGATGGGCGGTCCATTCGCCGTTCAGCAGAACGGTTTTTTTGTGGATCCCGAAGTTATCGGCCGCGGCGACTGTCTGGCGGACGAAGCGCGGCGGTTTCCGGATGTCGAGCGGCTTGTCCGTAAGGATCAGCACTCCCTGCGGTTCGATGGTTTTGCCTTTATATTCAGCCGTTTTTTGGGGATGTTCGTTGACGATCACCTCGAAACCCTTGCCTTTGATGCCGGAGAGTCCGGCCGGCAGACCGGCGATTTTCGTGACCGGGGCTTCCATCATGAGACGGCTGACGGCGCGAAGTTCCAGATTGACTTTGGCAAACTCCCGCCACCATTCGGAATAGACATCGCGGGCGCCGGCCCCATACCAGAAAATTCCGGTTGCTCCATGGGTGATCGCATTCCATACCATGAAACGCAGCTGCTTTTCGTTCGGTCTGGGTTTGGCCGCAGTGATTTTCTGCTTGTTTTCTTCGCTCCAGCTCATTGCCTGCAGGATCATCCAGACTGGTTTGCGGCCCCAGGTCAGTTTCCGGCTGAGATCGGCATATTCCCCGACACAGGAGATGGTGGTGTTGTCCAGATTGTTGTGGCCTTTGCCTTCCGGCACGGGATAAATATCGACCCCCGTCACGTCCGAAGCGCGGGAATAAGCCCGGGCCGCCTGGAAAGACTGCTTCGGTTCTTCCGGATCCCCGGTCAGTCGCGGGGCGTTGTTCAGCCAGCTGATATAATTCGGCAGATATTTGTAATTGAAAGCATAATCCCGGCGGATGGCGGAAAGCTGCCAGCCGAGCCAGAGCGCTTCGTCCGCAAGAAAACCGATGAATCCTTTGTGCTTTGCCAGAATTTTGGCGATCCGGAGATTCTTTTTCCTCAGGTCTTCCGTTTTGAGGTTTGCCTGGATCCCCCAGTTGCTCCAGGCAAAGCAGGCAATATTGTATTTATGGAGAATCGAAAACAGATAGTCCGCCATCTGCTGTGAAATCAGCACATTCGCATTGATGACATTGATCCCCGATTCTGAATATACCCGCAGACTGTCCTGTTCGGCGGACGGGGTGACGATGCCGACCGGAAAGAACCTGCTGCCGTCCAGCACCAGATATCCGGATTCATCGAAATAACTTCCCACAGCGGGTTTGTCCATCAGGCGGAACCATTCATGATCGGTCAGATTGCCGCTGCTGAACCGCAGTTCGTATGCGCTTTTTTTCAAATTCTCCGGAAGGGTCATTTTCACGGTGGTCTTTTTATTGGGGACGAGTCCGGTGAAGTTCCATTCCCGTATTTTCGGCCCGTCGATTTCGAACAGTTCGACCTTCAGCTGTTTTTCCGGCAGCAGACATTCCAGTTCGATGCCGCCCGGCACCGCGGGGGAAAAGAAAGTGTTGGACATCGGCATTTTTGAGGAAATACGGCAATAATTTCCGGATACCAGCTGCAAAGTTTTTTTGGGTGCCGCATCCGCCGTTTTCAGGGAAACCTCATCGAATGTCAGGACCCCGCTGGTCATCAGCTGGACATAGATATTCGCAGATGCCGGCAGCGACTTGGGCAGTTTGAACCGGAGCCGCTTTTCCTTCCAGCCCACATAAATCGACTGGTTCGATGCGGTATAGGTGCCGATGAACTTGCCGTTTTTCCGGAATTCGATGTAGAAACGGAAAATCGTTGCCGGATTTCCGGCGGTATTGGCTTTCAGGGAAAGCACCATTTCCGTTCCGGGTTTCAAGCCGTTGAAACATTCCTCGCTCAAATGATGTCTCCATGCCAGCATCCCGCCGGGCTTCTCTTCACCGCTGAGACGGAATGCCCGTTTCCCTTCCGATGCGTCTGCTGTCGTGGCCTCCGCCGTGCCTTTGCCTTTTTTGATTGGCGTCCAGCCAGCCGGAGCGTTTTTTTCATCCAGTTTTTCCGCATTGCCGTTTACGATCAATTCTTTGGATCGAACGGTTTTCCAGGGATTTTTCCCGGCCGGTCCGAGATATGCGCAATCGAATACCGCACGGCCGTTGCCCATAAGCTGAAGACAGACGTATGGGGCCCCGTAATTGACATCCAGTTTCTTGAACTTGACCGTGATTTCGGTCCATTTGCCCGGTTGAAGTCTGGCGGCTTTGAGGTAAGTTTTCTTCGCCTGCAGCGATTCGAAATAGATCCGGACGGTGCATGGTTTTTCAATTGCGGCGGCGCGGGCGGAAAATTCCAGCTCCGTTCCGACCGGGATTTTTTTCAAAGCCTCCCCGAAATTCCCCTGCGACCAGATCAGCGTTGCTTTGGCCGTTGCGGGCAGGGCGTTGTCGATCTGGACCGACCGTTTTCCGGAAAATGCCAGTTTGCCGTTCAATGAATGGGTCGCTTCGAAAGACCCGCGTTTGATTACCGTCCAGCTTTCCGGCATGGCGGAATCCTGCTCGCTCTGGATTTCGAACGATGGATTTTTCAACAGATTCTGACCATGAAGGACAAGCACGGTCAAAAATACGGTGATAATCATCGGCAGCTTCATTTTCTTCTCCTTTGCTTGTCATAACTTGACATTTTTGTATTTATATGTTAAATTATACTCAAATTCCGTAATTTACAATGGATGAATATGACAATAAATTGCGTTTTTGTGCCAAACCAAGAGAGGCAGTATGGAAAATCAGACTTTTGATTTGAGGAATATCCGCAGATATCTGGACTTCCCGTTGAAAATCGAAACCATCGGTTTCCGCCCGAAAAACAACTGGGTCCACCGCCACAACCGGATCACTCAATACTTCCTCTGCTTTGTAATGAAAAGCGAAAAACTGTTTTCCATTACCAGGATCGATGGTTCATTACGCAAATCCAATGGCCTGGCTGCCCGTATGGCGCTGATCCGGCCGGGAACGGTGATGGATTCAGTCGAACCCAGCTGCAAAGAAGAACTGTTTTTTACTTATTCTCCCTCGGCAGACGAACAAATCGATAATTTTCACCTGCGGCCCTGCAGCTTCGAACTTACCCCCGCTTTCAGCGATACGCTGCAACGGATCCGGAATTCCTTTTCCCGGCTGCAGTATCCGGGCGTGGCCGACCGGCTGGACTGTCTTGCCATCGAGCTCGCGCAGGAAGCCATGATCGCCTCTTTGTCCTGGGAAAAGAATCCCGCCTCGAAAATGATTCCGGATGAACGTATTTTCCTGATCTCCAATTACTTTCAGCTGCATTTCGACGGTCCGGTCGATCTTGATCCCCTGCTGCGGAAACACGGCATGACCCGGCGGACCTTCTACCGGGAATGGAAGAAATATTATACGGTAACTCCGGCGCAGTACCTGATCGATCTGCGGCTGCAATGTGCTTGCGAACTGCTGCGTGACCCCGGAAAGAAAATCTACGAGATCGCCTTGGAAAGCGGGTTCTGCGATCCAATGTATTTCAATCATTGTTTCACGCGGCATTACGGCTGTTCGCCGCAGTCCTACCGGAAAAACGCCGTCCGGGGATGATCTTACAGCTTTTTGCAGTAGGTGACGGAGTCCAGATGCTTTTCGAATCCGGCACGTTCGTATGCCCGGCGCGCCGGGGCGTGGCCTTCGTCCAGTCCGGTCGAAACCGTTACCGCGATCATGCCTTCCTGCCGCATCCGCTCGAAAACGGCCGCATACATCTCCTGTCCGACGCCTTTTTCGCCGGAATCGGGATCGGCGGCATTGTTCGTCAGAATACCGGTTTTCGTTTCACGATTCAATCCGAAAGTGACAAAACCGACGATTTTGCCATTGCGCTCGCATACATAGCAATGGGTCGGATATTTGGCGGTGAATTCCGTCAGCTGATGCCGCTTGTCCTGCAGCCGGTTTTCATAGAGGATGGAATACAGTTCGTCCCCGAGCTGCCGCCGGAAACCTTCGAAGATCTTCTTCCAGGCTTTTCTGGCGATGACGACCATAGGCTCGAGGTCGGATGGCTGAAATAAACGGATCATGATCACTCCTGTCCTTGGATCAATTTGGAAAATACGGAACAGAGTTTCCGGATGGGGATGCCTTCGCGGATAGGGATGGACTCGCATTGGAACGACTGCAGCAGCGGCGCCTGACGCAGCAGACTCATGGTGTGACGCCAGTCGATGTTGCCGTCCCCCGGCAGCCGATGCTGATCCTTGAGTCCGTTGTTGTCATGCAGGTGGCAGCAGACGACGTACGGCAGCATTTTTTCCAGGGTCCGGTCCTCCCACTGCACCCGGTCGTGGCTGTACCAGTAATAATCCACCGAAGCGGTATTCTGATCCCGGAAACGCGGATCCATCAGATTGGCATGTCCGGAGTCGTAGCAGAGCCCCAGATACGGACTGTGGAAATGTTCCACCGCATCCAGCAGCCGTTCGGGCGTGTTGCAGATATTGTAAGTGTTTTCCAGGCAAAGGACGATGCCGCGCTGTTCCGCATACGGCAGCAGTTCTTCCAGCGACTGGAGGATGTTGGCATGCAGTTCATCGGCCGGGATGCCTTCCACGATCTCATGCCGGTCGCCGACATGGACCGCCATGGTCCGGACTCCGAAATCGGCGGCGATCTCCAGGCACAGCCGATGGAGCGCGATCATCTTGCGCCGGTCGGTTCCTGCCGGCAGATAAAGATCCCCGGCCGGACCGTAAAACGCATGGGAATCCACGAAACTCAATCCGACGGACTCCATTTCCTTTTCGAAGTTTTTTGCCGCGGCGGGGGAGCCTATGATCGCCCGGAAGAAATAACTTCCGAGCACCAGGTGTTTCGCGCCGCTGTCGGCAAATTCACGCAGGATATAACGGCGCATTTCATCATCGCCGTGATCGAATTCAAAAACATAGGTCAATGGGAGCATGGCTTGCTTTTTCTCCGCAATTTATTCGATGGCTCACTCGTGGCGTTTTTTCCACTGTTCCGCGGTTCCGGCATAAAGCAGACGGCACCGTTTCGCCCCGATCATGTAAGTGAACGACGGCTTGTCCGGCGTCAGCCTGCCGACGATCTTGCCGCTTTCGCAGTCATAGACGTTGAGTTCCGAAGCAACTTTCGGGAAGGATATCTTTGCCGTGACCGGTTTCGCTGCGTAATAAGCCCGGACCGCCAGCAAGGATTCCGCACCGAGCGAACGTCGGGTCAGCAGCATCTTCGGATCGGAAGCTTTCACGTCCGGCGAGAGACTGCCTTCCAGAATGATGTTTTCGAACGGCGTGACGGCATTGAGCGCGTCCACGATCTTGCTCATGCGCAGGGGTTCCATGAACAGGTCATAATAATACACGACCTGCCGCGTTCCGAAGATCATGACTTCGAAAATGCTCTCTTTGGCATGTTCCGGAGTCATCAGCCAGTCCGGACATCCGCCGGTCTGGCCGTAGGAAAGACCGGTCGCCAGACGGTGCTCATCCTTCCCGTGTTCCCGGGCGAATTTTTTCAGTTTCTCATAATTGCCGTCCGGGGTGAAATAAACGGAATTCTCAAAGAAGTTGAGATCGTTGTCCTTGTTTTCGACCTTCCGGAAAGTGCTGTAATCCTGCGCGGTGAACGCACCCCACGGGGAGGTGCTTTTGGCGCCTTTGACCGCGGCCCTGACCGCCTGGATCGCCTCGCCGGAAAAACCGGCGGCGCTTTCGACCTGGAACTGGCTCCAGACTTTTTTGAAGTCATCGCCGGACGCTTTGCGCGGATCGACCTTCGCCAGGTCCTTGCGTCCGATCTGGTTGCAGTATTTCACCCATGCCTTGAGGCAGGTGTCGCAATAGCAGATCTCATCCCACGCGGGCGGCCGCCAGACTTCCATGTCGAGCGAAAGCCAGGTGATCCGGTATTTCGCGAATGCGCTGCTGGTGACCAGTTTTCTGATCCATTTCTTATGGAGCGGACCGCGGTAATTGAAGCAGACCCCGGGTGTATTGGCATAGCCGCCGGCGGTGGATTTGGTCCCGTCACGCTTGATCCCGACCACCCCCGGTTCGTCGCGCATCGCCCAGACCTGCTGTTCCGGTCCGGTGGTAACACTTACGGTGTTCATGAAGAACGGCCGTTTTTCCTTCAGGAAATCCTGATACATCAGGTCGTAATAATCTTCCTTGGACTTCGGCTTCGTGCCCCGGTAAAACTTCTTGCTGACCATGGGTTCGATCGGAATGGAAAGACAGTTGAACCCCAGGGCGTAGTAATGGGAAAGGGGGTCTTTCGGGAACCAGTTGTAAAGCGTCACGGCATCCATCAGCCCGATATTGAACGGCAGACGGGTAAAGGGTTTCCTGACTTTCCCGACCTTTATGGTCTTGAACGTTTTCTCCGTTTCGCAGCAGACTTTGCCGTCCAGGACGAACCAGCATCTGCCGGTGAATTCCAGGCCGGGTTTCATGCTGCAGTCATAGAAAAACAGGAACTGCGGCGCTCCTTTGTTGGAGATCAGCGGCAGCGCAAAACGGAACTGCCGGTATTTTTTTCCCTTTACGGTGACGTCTTTCACCTTCGGCGGGAACAGCGGCGACTGTCTCACGCGGTAGGCGCTGAGGTCATGCATGACCCCTCGGAACTCGAGCCCGTCCGCCGGGACTTCCAGGACAAAATCCACCGGTTTCTGATCTCTCCGGATGATCCCCTCCCGTTGTTTGGTCGGCAGATTGTGGCGCATGAGCCAGGCAATGAAGAACGGCATGTCGGTCGCCAGATAAACGGTCTGGGTCCGGACTTTTTCCGGATCCAGGAACTCCATGGAAAGATGCATGCTGCTCGCCAGGGCATGGTGTTTCGCGATCAGTCCGGATCTGCTGCGGAGTTCCGTCCACATCAGCTTTTTGGTGTTCCCCTTGCTTTCGAACTTCACGTCCTTTCTGCCGTTCGCAGGGATGACCGTCCGCTGTTCGGCTGCGACGAAACCGCTTTTTTCATCCTGTTCGACCCGGGTGATCTGCAGCTCTTCCGGCTTGCCGGAAAGATTGCGCACGGAAACCGCGACCATATCGGCGGAGACTCTCGGAGAATCGGTCACCAGACCGCTGCGGCGGAAGATCCCTTTTCCGAAGGAATCGGGCCGCTGGAAATACGGGCTGTCATACTTCGCCCAGGTGGAAAGTTCCTGTCCGCGGGTCTGGACGTTGCGGCAGAAGCTGATCCGCCATTCTTCCCCGTCCGCCGGAGCGGATTTCCGGCCCATGGCGGCAAACGGGATCCGGGTCGTCACGATCCAGTCGTTTTCCTTGACTTCGACTTTCGTGCCGAACTTGGAAATATCCCATTTCCGGCGGTCGAACGGCCATTTCTTGTCGGACCACTCTTCGATCTGGCCCAGGGTCCAGCCCGACGGAGCAGCCAGCAGATGGAACTGTTCTTTTTCGCCGGGAGGCAGGAACAGCATTTCCAGATTGTCGCTGTTGTTCTTTTTCACCGCTTCCATGAACTGTTCGCCGCCCACACTCACCTGATGGCAGTTCGCCCGAACATGAAGAGCTTCGTCGTCGAAATAGACTTTGACGGTCGTGGGATGCGCCGACCTGATGCCGGTTCCCGGAACCGTAAATTCATTCAGGGTCACGGCATCGTCAAAACTTTTCCCGAATGGGATGGACGCCACTCTGTTCAAAAACGGATCCGTCGCGGCGCATTCTTCCATCTTCACGTCCGCATAGTAAGCCGTTCCGGCCTCCTTGCTGCCGAACCCGATACGGATCTTGGCATACTTTGCATTGGCGGGCGCAGTAATGGCGGGGATCGCAAATTCCTTCCAGTCGGTGTTTCCGTTGGTCCAGACCCACTGATGATCCCACATTTTCTGTTTTTTCCCGGATTTGTCGACCCATTCTTTTATAAGCTCGCGCCAGCCCTTGTCCAGCCAGATGATCTGCAGGCGCGCCTGGGCTTTCCACGGCATGTTTTTCGTTTTCATCATGCAGCTGACGCGGTAAGTCTTGCCGGGCGTGACCGCCAAGGTGCTCTGGGTCAGCAGACAGCTGCCCGTGACCACATACGAATTGCCTTGATATCCGGCCGGTTTTTCGGTCGTGCTTACCCCGCAGCCTTCGGGAAGTTTTTTGATCCCGCCAGCGACATACCACGGATGCGGCAGCTTGCCGTCCGGAACTCCTGCCGTCTGGCTTTTGGTTTCCAGAAACTGTCCGTTGCGGACCAGATTTTTCTGAGTGTTCTGCGCCTGGAGCATCCCGGCGGAAACAAGGATCGCGGCGGCAATCAGTATTCTGCTGAATTTCATTTCCTTTTTTTCCTTTCCAAAAACTTTTTACTCCGCTTTTTCAGAGGAGGCGACTTCCGTCATCTTGAAATCGGCAAACCAGGCAAATCCTTCTTTCGTATTGTCATTTCCGAAACGGATCTTTGCGTATTTCGCATTCGCGGGCGCCTTGAAAGCGGGAATCACCAGTTCCTTCCACTCCGGTGCAGAACGCACCCACGTCCATTGATGATCCCACATTTTCGTTCCTTTTTCAATCTTTATGATTTCACGCCAGCTTTTATCCAGCCAGATGATCTGAAGCCGGATCTGCGCTGAAGGTGAGGTTTCTTTCGTCTTGACTTTGCAGCTGACGCGGTAAGTTTTGCCCGGCGTGACCGCCAGGGTGCTCTGGGTCAGCAGACAGCGGCCCGTGACCACATACGAGTTGCCCTGGTATCCCTCCGGTTTTTCGGTCGTGCTGACCCCGCAGCCTTCGGGAAGGTTTTTGATCCCGCCATAGACATACCACGGATGCGGCAGCCTGCCGTCCGGAACTCCGGCCGTCTTGCTTTGGGTTTCCAGAAACTGACCGTTGCGGACCAGATTCGCCGGTTCCGCGCTGACAGCACAGACACCCGCGGCAAATACGAAAACCGATAAGAAATGCTTCAACATTGTTTTCCCTTGCTCCCTGTTCATCCGGTTTACCATTTCGCGACCCCGGTGTCGCGGTCCCAGCCGAACATCAGCCAATTGGTATTTACGCTGTTGCTGTATTTATTTCCGCGGACCGCCTTCAAAGTGTAAATTGAAGATGAGCCGACATGTCCATCCACATAACCGATGTTGGTTTTTCCGGTGTCTGCTTCATAATTGTTCTTCGGGTTGGTATCATTATCGGCGCCGGTGTAAGTGCCGGAATGACGGAATGCCGTGACTCCCGTTGACCAGATGCGGACTTTATTGGCGCGGCGGAGTTCGGCGAAATAAACCGCGCTCCCCGGCTGCGAGACGGCGGTCGTCTTGTGCATCCAATAGTAATTCTCCCCTTTGTTCCCTACCAGATGGCCGTTCGGGGCATAATGCGAACGCTGATAACCCGATTCGATGAACAGCTTCGAGTCTTCCGAAGGGCAGAGGAACATCTTGC
>Ga0265298_10002505_pt1 | contig 25404 bp, 20 predicted proteins | sample AusTroGonzalo_MG_3_FD_193486 | JGI IMG/M metagenome (GOLD analysis project Ga0265298, IMG submission 193486) | Bovine rumen microbial communities from tropical cattle in Woodstock, Queensland, Australia - Gonzalo_01 | ecosystem: Host-associated > Mammals > Digestive system > Stomach > Rumen ...
TTCTCGTCCGCATTGCGTTTGTTTACTTCGCCACCCTTGGCCATCAGGTCCAAGGCATCCTTGCGGAACTGCTCTGCCGTCTTGAACTGCTCGTTGCCCTTGCGGATGGCCGACAGCTCGGCCTTGGTCTGGGCTTGCAAGGCGGGCATGGCCATCAGAAGGGCAATGCCTATCAATGCGGCTTTTCCTTTGAATTGATGCTGCAATTTTCCTAACAGTTGTTTGATTTTGGAGGGAGTGGTGAATAACAAGATTTCAATAAAGAAAAACAGTAAACTGAGTATCAGAGGAATCTGGAATTTGCTGTCGTATCTTGTAAATGTAACTTCTTGAATATCAGTTTTGTTCATACTGTTGATTTTGTTCAGAATGGTTTCAAAGCCCATATTGGCGTTGGAGGCGTGTACGTAGGTGCCTCCGCCAGCGCGGGCGATATCTTGCAATACCTCTTCGTTGAGGCGGGTCATCACGGTGTTGCCGTCACGGTCTTTTTTGTATGTGGGATTGCCGTATTTGTCCCGCAGGGGAATGGGTTCGCCCAAGGTGTTGCCGATACCGATGGTATGGATGGTGATGCCCAGCTTGTGCACTTCCTGCGCCATCTCGATGGATTCGGGGAAGTGGTCCTCACCGTCGGAAACCACCAAAATAACTTTGGAGGTGAGGTCGGAGAGCTGTTTTTGCTGGACTTTGTCGTTTTCGGGCAACATCGACACGGTGGCCAGGTCGAGGGCGTTGGCGATGTCCGTGCCCTGCTCGCTGATGAGCGAGGGTTTCACAATGTTGATGAACATTTTGGCAGCGGCATAGTCGCTGGTGATGGGCAGCTGCACGAAGGCTTTGCCGGCAAAAACCACCAGTCCGATGCGGTCGCCCTGCAACTTGTCTATAAAACGTGAAAGGGCCATTTTGGAGGCTTCCAAGCGGTTGGGCTGGATGTCCTCGGCCAGCATACTGTTGGAGATGTCCATGCAAATCATGATGTCCACGCCTTTGCGGGTGCCTTTCTCTAATGAGCTGCCCACCTGTGGGTTCGCCAAAGCGAAAATCAGGCAGGTGAGTCCGGCGAGAAACAGACCGAATTTGACATGGTGCATGGCGGGTGAGTCCTCGGCGCTCAGTCTGCGGGTGAGGGCGCTGCTGCCGTACGCTTCCATCTTCTTCTTTCTATAATATTGAAGATAAATATACAATCCTATGAGAATAGGGATGATAATCAGGCTATATAAAACGGTTTCGTATTCAAATCTGAACATGATGACAAATTTTACCAGTTTTTATAGAGTATAAATCTGAATAATATTTCTAATCCAATGAATAGCAGGGCGAAAACCAGGAAAGGCATGAATTCGTCGGCCTTGTTTTCGAAGGTGGTCTCGTTGATGATGGTTTTCTCCATCTTGTCGATTTCCTGATAGACTTCCTCCAGCTTTTTGGCGTTGTTGGCGCGGAAATACTGGCCTCCTGTGGTGACGGCGATGTTCTTCAGCAGGGTCTCGTCAATCTCGGTATCTACGTAAACAGTGCCGTAGGGACCGGGGTAGGGGGCCTGACCCAGACTGCCGCAGCCAATGGTGTAAACCTTGATGTTGAAGTCTTTGGCGATTTCGGCGGCGGACAGCGGGTCCATATAGCCGCTGTTGTTCACACCGTCGGACAGCAGGATGATGATTTTGCTCTTGGCATCGGTCTCCCTCAGTCGGTTGATGGCGGTACCCAAACCGTCGCCAATGGCGGTGCCATCGTCAATCAAGTCGAATTTCACCCTGTCGAGCAGTCCCAGCAGCGTCTCATGGTCGGTGGTGGCGGGGCATTGGGTGAAAGCTTCGCCGGCATAGACCACCAGTCCGATACGGTCGGTGGGGCGGCCCTCGATGAACTCGGCAGCCACTTTCTTGCATGCTCCCAAACGGTTGGGGCGGAAGTCCATACACTTCATACTGCCCGACACGTCCAAGGCCAACACAATGTCAACGCCTTCCACCTGGATGTTTTGCTGTCTGAAGGCCGATTGGGGTCTGGCCAAGGCGATGACGATGAAGATGACGGCCAAAGCACGGCACAGCAGGGGCAGGAAGTGCAGTCGCTGCTTCCAGTTTTTACGCATGCCGTTCATCGGGGCGGTGGTGGGCACTTGCAAGGTGCTGCGCATCTTGCGCCGTTTCCAAATCGGCCATCCCACCAGCGGGATCAGCAATAAAAGAAATAAAAAGTAATAGGGGTTCGCAAACTCCACATCTTTTAGTATGTTGAAAAAGTCGCTTAGAAAGTTCATTTTAGGTTTTAGGTTTTAGTGGTCAGTGGTCAGTGATTAGGGGTTAGGTTTTAGGGGTTAGGGGGGCGCTTTGCTCAAGAGAAGTTTAAATTCCCCTTCTTTAAGAAGGGGTGGCCGAAGGCCGGGGTAGTGATTCTGAATTTTGGATTTTGAACTTTGAATTCTTAATTTAAATTGTCAACTGTCACCTTCTCTGCCGTTTGCTGCACGAAGCTTACCGCCTGCTTGAAGCAGCGGTCGTGGTCGTCGGGCAGAGGCTCCATCTTGGCAAATTTCACCAGGTCGGCGATGCCCAGCGTCTGCTCCAGCTCTTTCCGCAGTTGCTCTGGCAATTCCTTGCCTTCCAGTTCCTTGAGGATGTCGGCACTGATCATCTCCATGGCGTTGATGTCATAACGGCCGTCAATATAGGTTCTCAGAATGTCGGTCAGCTCAGAATAGTACTGCTTGACTTGTCCATTCTGCCATAATTTCTTGATTTTCAGTTTTTCCAATTCTTTGAGGGCGGTGATATGTGGCTTCACTTTGGGCTTGGCCTTAACCACTTTTTTCTTCGGTTTGCTCTTGCTTTCATGTTTCAGGATAAACCATACCAGCAGGGCGATGACAGCGGCTGCGGCTAGGCCGATGAGCAAATAGGGCAGGACTTCCTTGAAAGTGAGCGGCACCTTGGCAATGCCTTTGATGTCACGGATGGCGGCGGTGGTGTCCACGGACACGGTGTTCACAAAGAAGGGGAGTGCCTGACTCTGTGCCAACAGCTGTGAGTCGGGCGACAGCACCGGAATGGACGGGAACACGTAGGCTCCTGAGTCAAAAGCGGTAATGGTCCACTGCTGATGGTAGCTCACATTTTGTCCGTTAATAGTGGTGTCCACGGCACTGCTGCCCACCAGGTCGATGCCGCTGCCCGAAAGGGCTTCCTGCGTGACGGATGGAACGATGAATGCCGCGTTTTGGGGCACCGTTACGGTGAAGTCCACATGAATCTGGTCGCCAATGAGGATGCGGTTGGAGTCCAGCACCGCCTTGGCCTGAAAATTCTGGGCCGACAAGTGAAGGCCAATGCTTGACAATAAGAAAACTAATCCGAAGAGTAGGTTGCGTTTCATTTTTTTATGAATATATCAATTATTGAAAACGGGATCCCATTCAAAAATATTGTATGGAAAGCGTTGGTCTTGTTATTCCTGAAGTCTTTCGAAAGGGTGGGGTGTGAGCGGGAATTTGGCCATCGGATGATAGTCACCCACGAGCCCTACAGGTGTGGCGTTGTTGATGTCGTGCACAATGTTGACACTGCTGCGGGCCTCCTCGATGCCGAAGCCGTTGCCAGCGAGAATCTGCCGGTAGCTCTCGGTGTGCAAGTCGGTGAAGCCTTGGCTGAACTCTATCAGCTGGTCGCTCACCATGATGGAACGGTAAGTGGTCTTGCCTGCGGCACGACACTCCTCAGGAAGGTGCTTCATGTTGATACTCAAGAAGTAGCGGACTCTTGCACGCTCCAACTCCAAGTAACCGGCCACACGGTCGTGGCTTTTCACATGGACAATATTCTGCTTCACTTCGCCGAAAATATAGGTCAGCATGTCGTAGAAATGAATGCCGATATTGGTGGCGATGCCGCCGCTTTTCAGTTCGTTGCCCTTCCAGCTGGCATAGTACCAGTCGCCGCGCCCCGTGATGTAGGTGAGGTCGATGTCGTAAATCTTGTCCTTGGGTCCTTCTTCCACCTGTTGTTTCAATGCTTTGATGGCAGGGTGCAGGCGCAACTGCAGGATGTTGTATATCCGGTGTCCTGTGCTCTTTTCAACATCTTTCAACACATCGATATTCCAGGGCTTCAGCACCAAGGGCTTTTCGCAGATGACATCGGCTCCTAAACGGAGATTATAGCGTATATGGCTGTCGTGCAGATAGTTGGGCGTGCAGATGCTGGCGATGTCAATCTGCTGCTCCGTGCCTTTCAACTTGGAACAGTGACGGTCGAACAATTCTAATTCGGTAAAGAATCGAGTGTCAGGAAAATATTGGTCCAAAATACCCACACTGTCGCTTTTGTCAAAGGCGGCAACCAGTCTGTTGCCGGTATCCTTGATGGCCCTCAAGTGACGTGGGGCGATATAACCGGCAACTCCGAACAAGGCGAAATTCTTCATATTCTTCTTTCAAAAAAAAGTTTGCAAATTTACGAATAAAATAAAACGAAAAAAAATTCATTTTAGTCTGTAATCGTAGCAAATGTTTTGCTAATTTTGCAAAATAATTCTCTATGTGTCATGGAAGCTGAAATTGAAAAATGTGTTGAACTGCTATTGCAAGGGAAAGTTATTCTGTATCCGACAGATACCATCTGGGGGCTCGGTTGCGACGCCACCAACGAGGAGGCGGTGAAAAAGGTGTTCGAAATCAAACACCGCATCGAGGGAAAGTCCATGTTGGTATTGCTTGACAAGAGTGATCGCCTGCCGATGTATGTGAAACGTATCCCGCTGATTGCTTGGGACTTGATTAACGAAACTTCCCGTCCTACTACCTATATCTATCCGCAAGGTTACAATATCGCGCCTTCCGTGATTTCATCAGACGGCACTTTGGCCATCAGAATTGTTGATAATACCTTCTGTAAGAAGCTGATTGCCAAATTGAACCGGCCGATTGTGTCCACGTCTGCCAATATTTCCGGTACACCTGCCCCGCAACTCTTCTCCGATATTGCTCAAGAGGTGATTGCAAAGGTGGATTATGTAGTGCCTGAGAAATATGCGGATTCAACGGATTACAAGCCTTCACGATTGATCAAGTTTATTGATGATTATAATTTTGTGGTTGTAAGAGAATAAGTTATGCGTATCGCTGTTTTCCCTGGTTCATTCGACCCCTTGACCAAAGGGCATGAGGAAATTGTCAGAAAAGCAGTGCCGCTTTTTGACAAGATATACGTGGCCGTTGGTGAAAATGCCAACAAGCATTCTTGTTTCACGCTGGAACAACGACTCCTGTGGATTCGTCGGACTTTTGCGGATGAGCCAAGTGTTGAAGTGGCAGTATATGAAGGACTTACCATTGATTTTTGCCGTAAGGTGAATGCCCGCTTCATTGTTCGGGGGCTGCGCAATTCTTTGGATTTCCAGTATGAGAAGGATATCGCCGAAGCCAACCGACATCTGGCTCCCGAAGTGGAAACCATATTTCTCTTATCCAGCCCGGCATTGGCTCATGTCTCTTCTTCCCTCGTCAGAGAGCTGTACCATCATCATGCCAATTATTCAGAATATCTTTCTTACGAATTGTAACCTGCTGATCGCATGAAATCTGCCGCTTCGTTTTCCAAGGTGCTTTTCTTCGGCTTGTTGATGCTGGCAATGTCGGCATGGGCACAGAAAATCAGTCCTGTGATTATCCGTGGTCATGCGGATTTTGCTGTTGGTGAGGAGATTAGATTGATTGCCTATGAGGATCTGATCACGTATACCCCTAAAGTGGTGTCGTCGGATATGGTGGACCGGAACGGAACTTTCGAGTTGTCGTATGCCACCCCCGAGGTGCGACTGGTTCAGTTGGAAATTCGTACTTCCCGTGCCGAGTTTCTGGTGGAACCTTCTAAAAACTACGAGTTTACGATTTCGATGGATGCGGAGTTGTTCAACTTTTTCCGTCCTCAGGATTATGATGGCTTCTTGCAGGTGAAAAATGAAAAAGCCGATGAGAAAGACTTGAACCATAAGGTGAATTATTTCACGGCTTACTATAATTATGCCTTCAACCGCTATTATTTTCCGATTGTTTATGACCGGGATGAGGCCGCACGCGATTCGGTGCTGCTTTTGTTGCGACAAAAATTTGACATTAGCTATAAACCGCTTGATTTTTATCAGTCTTATCTGTTTTATGGTATTTCCCAGTTAGACAGAATTTACTGGCAGAAAGAAACTAAAAAGCTGTATCATAAATATTTGGATAACGATTATATTCTGTATAACAATCCAAATTATATGGAGCTTTTTAACTCTTTTTATGATGATTATGTGTTTTCTTCCTTGAAAATCAATAGGGAGAATGTGCTGATCAGTATCAATGATTCGGTGAGTTACAGAATGCTGTTCAATGAGTTGGGTCGGGACGAGTTTCTGGTGAATGAACGTATTCGTGAATTGGTGATTATCAAAAATTTAGGTCAGCTTTATTTGAATCATCCTGAATTTGATAAGCAAAGTATCCTGAAATTGCTGGAGGAGTTGCAGCATACGACTCATTTTGCGGAGCATAAGCCTTTGGTGGCCAATATGATTAAATTTGTGAACAAGTTTTCTGACAACCAGTTGGTGAAGAATGTGAAGCTGAAAGAGGCGAATGGCAAGGATTTCTTACTGGGCAAGTTGAAAGGTCAGTGGACTTATGTGCATTTCTTCCGGACGGATTGCCTGGAGTGTGTACGTGAGCTGATGGTGATCAGAGAGATACGGGAGATGTTTAAGGATTCGCTCCGCTGTGTTGGGGTTTGCCTGGATTTTGATAAATATCAGTTACAGAATTTCCTGAATAAATATCCGCAGTTTGATTGGGAGTTTGTACATTTCAACCAGCAGTACCAGTGGTTGAATAGCCTGGAAGTCAATTCCTTGCCGGATTATTTGCTTTTGTCACCGGAGGGAACGATTCATGACCGCTACCTGCCGGCTCCTGCCGACGGACTGGTGAATTACCTGAATCGCCTTTTTGTTCCCGCTGCTCCCGAGGACAACAATCCCATGTTTCATCAGCGGAAATAATCTTTATCGTATAGGCGTTAAGGCGTTAAGACGAAATTCTTCTCACCTTCTCACCTTCTCACCTTAAAGTTCAAGGTTCAAGAGTTCAAGGTTCAAGAGTTCAAGGTTCAAAATCCTGTAATCCTGTAATCCTGTAATTCCGTAATCCTGTAATCCTTTAATCCCGTAATCCTCCACCCCCACTTAAATTTTCTGATTCCGGTTAATCACCCTTGCTTCCAGCATCGGCACAAAATTGCAATTGCCGAACTCCTCTTCCTTGTAGTTGTCGTCATCAATCTTGGTAATGCGCTTCATCACTTGTTCGTCGGTGCCTACGGGAATTACCATGATGCCGCCGGGTTTGAGTTGGCGGAGAAGGGCATTGGGGATTTCAGGAGCGCCGCAGGTGACGATGATTTTGTCGTACGGAGCGTATTTCTCGAAACCTTGGAACCCGTCGCCGAAACGCAAAATGATGCGGTCGTTGATTTTGCTTAACAGATTTTTGGCTTTGCTAAACAGTTCCAGGTGACGTTCCACGGAGAACACGCGAGCGTCCATGGCTCCTAGGATGGCGGCTTGGAATCCCGATCCAGTGCCGATTTCCAGCACTTTTTCCTTGGGTTTTACTTGCAGGAGCATGGTTTGGAAAGCTACGGTGGAGGGTTGCGAGATGGTTTGGCCACAAAGGAAGGGCAGGGCTGTATCCTCGTAGGCCTTGTCCCACAGGAAGGAGTCCAAAAACAGATGGCGGTCCACCTTGTCGAAAGCGGCCAGTACCCGCTCGTCGCTGATGCCTTTCTCCCGCAACGTGTCGATTAGTTTCTTCTTCGCTCCCAATAACATGTATTCCATAGCAGTCCTGTAAATTTCTGCAAATTTACCGTTTTTTTATGGAAGAAGGAGACCTGTCACAAAAAAAATTATAACCTTGCAAGGTTGATAATAGACGTCTTTGATTATTCCATATTTTTCTGATCGCGGCGGTCGTGTTAACAGCTTCGGTGCATATGACACCCGCGCTGCGACCATATACCCTTGTCCATCATTTTCCCAGGGCGTTGCCCTGGGCTACCGAGCCATGCAGACCTACGGCCTGCATACATTGGCGACATCAGCTCATTGACCCTTCTCACCTTCTAACCCCTAATCACTAATCCCTGACCCCTGACCCCTGACCCCTAACCCCTGATCACTGATCACTGATCACTGAAAATTGGCACATTAGCACATTTACTAATTAGCACATTAAAAAAATTTGTATCTTTGCAGGTCAAAATTTAAACTCTTTATCAATGAAAAAGATATTAGTAATTGGAGCTTGCGGTCAGATAGGTTCTGAACTTACTCCCGCACTGAGAAAAGTTTATGGCACCGACAATGTGGTGGCCGCCGATTTGATGTACCCCTTGAAAGGCGACTTGGCTGACAGCGGTCCTTCCTGCAAAATCGACGCTACCAATGCGCAAGATATTGCCGATGCGGTGAAAAAATATAATATCGACTCTATCTTTAACCTGGCGGCAATCCTTTCCGCTAAGGCTGAAGCTAACCCCATGTTGGGCTGGAATGTGGGCATCGGAGCCCTCCTCAACTGCCTTGAGGTATCACGTGAATTCCATTGCGCCCTCTTTACCCCCAGTTCTATCGGTGCTTTTGGCGCCAATACCCCGCACGACAAGACTCCGCAGGACACTATCCAGCGTCCGCAGACTATATACGGTGTGACCAAGGTGACAGGTGAGCTGCTCAGCGACTACTATTTCAAACGCTTTGGCGTGGATACCCGCTCGGTACGTTTCCCCGGTTTGATCTCCAACCTGACCCTGCCTGGTGGTGGCACTACCGATTATGCAGTGGAGATTTACTACGCCGCCATTAAGGAAGGTAAGTTCACCTGCCCGTTGAAGCCCGGCACCTACATGGACATGATGTATATGCCCGACGCTTTGAGAGGAACCATGGAACTCATGGAAGCAGATCCCTCCAAGCTGATTCACAGAAACTCATTCAACATCACGGCTATGAGCTTCGAACCCGAACAGATTGCTGCGGCTATCAAGAAGTATATGCCTGATTTCAAGATGGATTACCAGTTGGATGAACTTCGTCAGGGTATCGCCGATTCATGGCCCAACTCGATGGATGACAGCTGCGCCCGCGCTGAATGGGGCTGGAAACCGCAGTACGACCTCGATGCCATGACCCGCGACATGCTTGAGGTGCTGAAAGTTAAATTGGCAAAATAACCTAAAATCAAATAACATGTATAACAATTTTCAAGCTCATCTTCAAAAAGAATTGACCGACATCGAAAATGCCGGCTTATACAAACACGAACGTATTATCGTTTCTCCCCAGAGTGGCGAGATTACGCTGAAAAATGGTCAAAAAGCCCTGAACTTCTGCGCCAATAACTATCTTGGACTGGCTAACAATCCCCAGCTGATTGCCGCTGCCAAGGAAGCTCTCGATACCCATGGTTATGGTATGGCTTCTGTTCGTTTCATTTGTGGTTGCTCCGACCTGCACAAACAGCTGGAAGCTAAGATCGCTGAATTCTTCGGCACGGAAGACACTATCTTGTATGCTGCATGCTTCGATGCCAATGGTGGTGTTTTTGAACCCCTGTTGACTGAAGAGGACGCTATTATTTCCGATGCCTTGAACCACGCTTCTATTATCGACGGTGTACGTCTGTGCAAAGCAGTGCGTTATCGTTATGCCAATGCTGATATGGCTGACCTTGAGAAGCAGTTGCAAGCCGCTCAGGCTCAGCGTTTCCGTCTGATTGTTACCGACGGTGTGTTCTCTATGGACGGCAATGTGGCTCCGCTGGATAAGATTTATGAACTGGCCAACAAATACGACGCTATGGTGATGGTGGACGAATCTCACTCTGCCGGCGTTGTGGGCGAGACTGGTCGTGGTGTAACCGAACAGTACAACCTGCGTGGCAAGATTGAAATCCTGACCGGTACCCTCGGTAAGGCTTTCGGTGGCGCTATCGGTGGTTTCACTACTGGTAAGAAGGAAATTATCGACATGTTGCGTCAGCGCTCACGTCCATACCTGTTCTCCAACTCTATTCCGCCAATGGTGGCTGCCGCTGGTGTGAAGATGGTGGAGATGATGTCCGCTACCAATGAATTGCAGGACAAATTGCACGCCAACACCAAGTATTTCGTGAGCAAGATGCAGGCTGCCGGTTTCGACATTAAACCCACTCAGTCCGCTATCTGCGCTGTCATGCTCTATGATGCTAAATTGTCACAGACCATGGCTGCCAAGTTGCAGGAAGAAGGTATCTTTGTCACTGGTTTCTACTATCCTGTGGTGCCGAAAGGACAGGCTCGTATCCGTGTACAGATTTCCGCTGCTCACGAAACCGAGCACCTCGACAAATGCATCGCTGCCTTCACCAAGGTGGGTAAAGAATTGGGCGTAATCAAATAAAATTATAATCTAAATCTCGACAAAAAAAGGCTGCATCGCAGCCTTTTTTTTATTCTTCACCACCGCCTTCAAATTCCATATTGCCATCGTCAGAAGGCATCTCCATTTTGCGACGCTTGTAGTTGTTGATTTTGTATGTGACATTGAGGGCGATACGACAACCATTGCGGTCGCGCAGACTATATGCGTCGTAGCCGTTTCCATCGTTATACTGGTAGGAGTGTACCGAGGTCTGGTTGACCATGAAAAGTAGGTCTCTGATATTCAAGCTGACCACCAAACTGTTTTTCAGGAAGCCTTTCTTGACAGCGAAATCCAAAGAGTAGCGGGCCGAGCGGCGGCCTTGTCCCACACCACCGGTGCCCCAGCCCATACTGCCCGTGGTCAGTGAGGGCGAACTGTAACGGAAATTCAGCTGGATATCCCAGTTCTTGCCGAAACTGAAGGTCTGGTTCAAACGGAATCGGAATTCCCAGTTGCGGGCAAGGTTCTCATCCAGCAGGTTGTCGCTTTCAATGATGTTTCTGTAGAAATTGAAGGAGGCGTTGATCTTCCAGAATTTCCATATTCTCTGGCTGTAAAATAACTCCACACCGATGTTGTGGCTCTGGTTGAGGTTCTGGTAGGAGGTGAGGGTGTAGATGTCACCGTTCTCCAGTGTGTCGAGGGTGGTGTAGCGGGTGATGAGGTGGCTGCGGTGGCGGTAGAATGCCGTGGCGGTGAAAAATGATTTGTTGATGCTCAACTGGTAGCCGAGTTCGAGAGAGTTGGCCAATTCGGGATCCAGATAGGGGTTGCCGCAACGCACATTCTGCTTGTCGGAAATGTCCCGGTAAGGATTCAGCTGCCACACATTGGGACGTTGCACACGGCGCGAGTAACTGAGCTTCAAAGAGTGCTTGGCGTTGATTTCATACTTGATGTGCACGGTAGGGAAGAGGTTGTAGTAGTTCTTCTTGTAAATGGTGTCCGCTGATTTCAGATTGGAAAAGGTGTTGGCGATTTCGCCTCGCAATCCCACTTGCAATTGCAGCTTGTTCCAGAATGTGTTGGAATAGATGAAATACAAGGCGTTGAGATATTCAGTGTATTCGAAATTGTTGATCTGAGAGGAATCCAATGCCCAGGGAGCGGTATTCATGGCATCATACAGCGAGTAGTCCTGGCCGATGAAACGGTAGGAGAATTTGTAGCCCGTCTCAATTCGTCCGCCGTTGCCAATGGGGGTCACAAAGTCAACTTGGGCGTTGGCATTCCGGTTCAGGGACTTCGAGACGGTCTTCTGGAAATAGTCGTATTCGTTGGGCAGTACAAAATTCTGGACAGACCAGTTGTTATTGTTGCCGATATTATGGTTGTACGAGATGTCGGAGGTGAGCTCGCGTCCCTTCATCTCGAAGGTTTTCTTATAGTTGATGGCGGCGTTGAAGTTCATGTTCTTGTTTTTGCCGTTGCCGAACTGGTCGTAGGTGTATGAGGGATACAGCACCCCGTCGGTTTGTTCGGAGTTGGCGGAGGCGAGGGCGCTGGTGTCTTTGTGGGTGCCATAGCGGAAACCGAAAGAGAAACTCAGCGTGTTCTTCTTGTTGATGGACCAGTCCAGACCGGTGAACACGTTATGGCCGCCACCGCTGCCTTGGCCTATATTGGTTTGGTCCAGATTGGTAGTGTCGGTGCCATACCATTGGTCACGCTCCAAATGGCCGCCGTTTCTGAATTTGTGCCCGCGGTAGCTGTAGTTGATGAAAAAGTTGATCTTGTCGTAGCTGTAGTTGAAGTTCACATTGGCGTTGTAATGGTTGATATAGGGCTTTACAATGTAATGCTTGGGGCGGGGCTCCAAGGTGTATAGCGACATGCCGCCTCCCAGGGAGACCATGCCGTTGAAGCCCGATTCTCTTTTTTTCTTGAGTACCACATTGAGTATGCCGGCCATGCCGTCGGGGTCGAGACGGGCCGAGGGGTTGGTGATGACCTCGATGCTCTCAATCATGGACGCCGGTATCTGGTCCAAAGTGAGGTTGGTGGGACGGCCATCCACCATGATGGTGACATTCTCGCTGCCTCGCAAAGTGACATTGCCTTCCATATCCACATCCACCGAAGGTATCTCCTCTAATACTTCCACCGCTGTGGCTCCGTCTGCCATAATGCTCGATTCCACGTTGAAGACGGTCTTGTCAAGATTGGTCTGCAACATGTCTTTCTGGGCTTTGATTTCTACGGTTTCCAGCGAGGTGCTTTTGTTGGAGAGGGTGAACTTCGGAATCCTGAAAGTCGATTGTTCTTTGCTGATGGTGAAGGGTTTGGAATAATGCTTCCGATAGCCGATGTATTGTATTTCGATGAAATATTCCCCGAAAGGGATTTCCTGAATCAGAAAACGTCCAGTCTCGTTGGTGATGCCTGTCTGCGCAATGGTCGAGTCCGCAGTCTTTTTGACATAGATGGAAGCATATTCGATGGGCTTGGAGTTCTCATCCACAATCATGCCCATGATGGTGCCCGAAGTGGAGGATTGTCCCGGCATGGGTGGGCGCATCATTTCGGGTTGTGCGGATGCGGATAAGGAAATCAATATAAACAAGAGGCAGCTGACAAGACGGTAGAGTTGCTTCATACTTGGCTTTTTAATGTATTATATATATGTGGATTTAAAAAACAAACAGCATAGACTGTCTTTTTTTGCAAAAGTTTAATCTATGCTGTTTTTTTTTTATGCTATGCGAGATATTTTATCTTGCGTAGAACAGGTTTCTCTGATCCAAAATGTCAGCCTTTTGTTTCAAGCCCTGCAGGATAGTGCTTTCGTTGCGGCTTCTGCCAACACAAATGTTTCTCAAAGCACTCTTTTCGCCAATGTAGTTGGGAGAAGCGGGTTGTTCAACGAAATCGTTTACGGCTACAAGGTAAACATAGTTTTTGCCGTTCACGGCCTTGCTGCTGTTGGCAGGCATGGCGAAAATCTTGGCGATGGCCATATCTTCGATGTTTCTGTTCATGTAGCTTTCAGCCAGGTAAGTCAATGGAATGCTATCCATCAGGTTGGAGCTGTATTTGCCAGCCAGGTCTTGCAGTGAAGCGCCCTTGGCCATTTCGTCGTTGGCATTCTGGGCAATCATCTCCACTTTCTTCTCGGCTTTCAACTGGTTCTCGATGTCGGTCTTCACAGCGTCAAATTTTTGTAAGCCTTTTTCTCTCATGTTTCTGATAGCGGCCACAGCATAAATTCTGTTGTTGGAGAGGTTGATGACGTCGGAAACATCGTCGGTTTTGATGTCTTTGTTGAATGCCCAGCTTACAATCTCACGGCAGTTAGGCAGCTGAGAAATGACAGCGTCCATGGCTCTGATATTAGTGCCTCTCAGTACTTGAACACCCTGTGCGTTGGCATTGTCAATCAGCTCGTCAGCGTTGGTGGCAGTTGCGGCCAATGTGGTGGCACTGCTCTTGATGTTCTTGATGGTCTGTTCTGAAGGAACGATTTCAGTAGTGTAAATCACAAACTGACGTTTCTCTATAGGAGTGGTCTTGGACAGAATCTGGTAAACCACGAAAGCGGAACCAGCCTGATGTACGTAGGTGCCACCAATATTAGTATGGACAAATTCATTATATAAAGAAGGAATAGTACCACGTTCGGGAACCCAGTAGGTGGTGTCGGTAGCCTGACGACCTGCCAGATAGTTGGGCATCAATTCAAAAATGTTGGCGCCGCCTTTTACCAGTTGGTTCAAGCTGTCAGCTTCCAAACGGGCCTGTTTTTTGCTGCGGGTACCATTGGGGTTCTGTGCAGAGGTCTTATAGTCCACAACCAAATAAGCCACGAGCACTGAGTCGGGACGCATTTGGCTGCCATAAACCTTACCATAATACCATACCATATCCTGATAGGTGAAAGGTTCAATCATAGAGCCGACAGGACGTTTGAAAATCAGACTGTCCAATTCGTCAATGGTGATATCCTCAGCGGTATAATAGGTGCTGTCCACCAAACCTTTTTCTTCTGCCATGTTGAACTCGAGCAAAGAGGGAGCCTCAACAAAACGCTGGTATTGGGCTCTTACGCTGTCTTCAATGGTTTTCAAATCTTCTGCGGACGGAGAAACGGGGAACACGGCCACGTCAATGTCGCGCATACTTTCTGCCACGTTGAAGGCTTTCTTGTGGTTGTTGTACCACTGCTTCATCTCTTTCTCACTCACGCTCGGCACCACGTCGTTGAACACGGGAGCGTAAGGATTCAGAATAGCTAAAGAAGCCATCGTGCTCTTGTTGTTCTTGGCCAGCTGTTCAGCCATCTTGTCAGAGAAATACAAAGCACCCTGTGCCATAGCATAGTAGTGCATTCTCTTGGCATCGGTGATGTTGAAGCGCTTGATGGCTTTGTATGCGTTGTACAGTTCAGCGGCACCTTCCGCATCGCGGTAATCCTCGATGTTGGAAATGATGCTCAACGCATTCTCAACGCCAACCTGATCCGCCAACTTGCTGACCATCTGGGCCAACAGCTGGTTGGGTCTGTTGGTACGGAGACTGGCAATCATTTCGTCGGTGGCAGCCTCAATCATTTCACTTGAATACTGCAGACCCAACTTGTCTAATTGTTCGTCCAATAATTTGCTTTCTACCAGATTGTTCCATGTGAGTTCATGAATCTGATAGTTTTCAGTCTCCTCTAACGTCTGCTTGTCGTAAAGCAGTTTCCACAGAGCCGAATTCTCTTCATATTCTCTGCTGTACTGATCGTTGAGTTTCTCTCCGTTGACACTCGCCATGGTGTATTTGTCGGAGAAAAGTGCTGTTAAATTGGTAAAGTCGCCAACGATAAACGCAAGTAATGCGAAACCGATAATAATCATCAAAAGCACTCCATGCTTACGAATTGCGCCAATTGCTGCCATATTTTATGCGTGTTTTAGTTATACTTTTTTTTGAGGTGCAAAAATAGTGTTTTTTTTTTTACGATGGTCGCTTTTTTTAAAGAAAAAAAATGTATTTTTGCAAACTTTTTTTGACCAACTAGTATTAACGTAAAATTTTTAAAGAATGAAATCAGTGTCTATTAGCGGTTCTCTAAGAGAGAACGTAGGGAAACGAGATGCGAAAGCTCAGCGTGCTCAGGGCCTTGTGCCTTGCGTGATTTATGGTGGAAAACAGCAATATCAGTTTGTTGTTGACCAGCGTCAGTTCAAAGATTTGATCTATACTCCCGAAGTGAAGTATGCTCAAGTTGAATTCGATGGAAAGAAATTCAATGCTATCCTTCAGGAAGCTCAGTTCCACCCCGTAACCGACAAGTTGTTACATGTGGACTTTCTCGAAGTGGTTGAAAATAAACCTATTACTATCGATATTCCCGTTAAGGTGACCGGTACTTCTCCTGGTGTCCTCCGTGGTGGTAAACTGGCTAAGAAAGTCAGAAAACTGAAAGTTAGAGGTCTGCTTGAAAACGTTCCTGAATATATCGAACTGTCTATCAATGGTTTGGAAATCAACGAGTCTATCAGAGTTTCTGATGTGAACGTTCCCAATATTACCGTGGTGGACAATCCTGGCAAGATTCTGGTATCCGTGTTGACTTCACGTAACGTGAGCGAGGCCACTACCGAAGAAGCTGCCGAATAATTAGCGGATTTTATTTCCCCCTTATATCAGAGACGCAATCATTGCGTCTCTTTTTTTTGCCCTAATGTTAAATAATTCAAAATCCAAAAATCCTCTCACCTTCTCACCTTCTAACCCCTAACCCCTGACCACTAATCACTAACCACTGACCCCTAACAAACTAACTTGCCAATTCAAAAAAAAGTTGTATTTTTGCTGTTTGGACTTTCATATTTATATATATGGGCGTAAAAAAGTTTCTTCTGGCGATTCTCTTGCTGGCAATGCTCTTGCCGGCGTGTCGGCGTACGGAAAAATATCCGGTGGAGCCGCATATCGAATTCGTCAGTTTAGAATCTATTGATGAACCAGACAATGGGATGGATGTGCGTCTTATTTTTAAATTTCAGGATGGGGATGGCGATATAGGACTAGATGCGGACGATGTCCGTCCTCCATTTGACACGGCTTCCATTTATTACTATAATTGCTTCATTACATATTTCGAGAAACAGAATGGACAGTTTGTGGAAGTGGAACTTCCTTCTACCCTCAATATGCGTATTCCGCGCTTGAGCAATGATGTGCCGGAGTCTATGTCGGGCCTGATCAGCCTCGACCTTTATGCCAACAACCCCTTCTCTCCCTACGACACCATCCGCTATGAGCTTTTTATCGTTGACCGCGCCCTCAATCATAGCAATACCATCACTACCACAGAATACATCACTAACTAATTAGCAAATTAGTAAATTGGTTAATTAGCAAATTAAAATAGAATTCAAAATTCAAAATCCAAAATCCAAAACTACTCAACCCTCTAATCTTCTCACCTTCTCACCTTTTAACCTTCTCACCCTATTCAATTAGCACATTAGCACATTAACTAATAAGCACATTAACATCATGACAGTACACGAAACCATCATCGCCGCTTTGGCAGAAGACATTGGCAACGGAGACCACTCTTCGCTGGCCTGTATTGCTCCCACCATCCAAGGACAAATGCGCCTGCTGGCGAAAGCCGACGGCATCATCGCAGGCATCGACGTGGCACGAGAGGTGCTGCATTGTGTGGATCCCTCCATCACCATGGAGCAGTTCAAAAACGATGGCGATGAGGTCCATAAAGGCGACGTGGTGTTCATCATCCGCGGTTCTTCCCAGAAAATGCTCACCGCCGAACGCACCCTGTTGAATTTCATGCAGCGGATGAGCGGCATCGCTACCACCGCCAGAACCTACGCCGACGCGGTAAAAGGTACTAAAACCCGTATCCTCGATACCCGAAAGACCACCCCGAACATGCGCATCTTCGAGAAATATGCGGTCCAGTTGGGTGGTTGCACCAACCATCGCTTCGGCTTGTTTGACATGGTGATGCTGAAAGACAACCATATCGATTTCGCTGGTGGTATTGAAAAAGCGATTGATACGACAAGAAAATATCTGAAAGACAACAATCTGGATCTGAAGATTGAAATTGAAACCCGCAATTTGCAGGAGGTGCAGCGCGTAATTGATCATGGCGGGGTAGACCGTATCATGCTCGACAATTTCACGCCGGCGTTGGTGAAAGAGGCGGTGAACATGATTCAAGGCCGATATGAGACGGAGGCTTCCGGCAATATCACCCTTGACAATCTTCGCGAATATGCCGAGGCAGGGGTTGATTTTATCTCGGTGGGGGCACTGACCCATCATATCGCCAGCCTGGATCTGAGCCTGAAAGTTTTCTAAATGCTTTAATTATAATTTGTTATAATGAAAAAGTGGCTTAAAGTATTATTGATTATCCTGCTCAGTCTGGTGCTCTTGCTGGCGGTGTTGTCGCTTTGCATAGGTCCCATTGCCAAGCCTATTTTGGAAAAACACAGTAAGGAGCTGTGCCATAGGGTGGTGACGATGGACAAGCTGCGGGTGAATCTTTTTACGGGCAGTGTGGGCATCTATGGCTTTCGAGCCTTGGAAGAGGATGACACAACTCCTTTCATGAGTTTCAGCTCCTTGAAAGTCAATATTGATGTGATCCCCTTGCTGGCTAAGAAAGTGAAGTTGCGCTATATCAAGCTGGATGAGCCGGTCATCAATGTGACCCAGGACGGTATGGTCTTCAATTTTTCGGACATTATCGAGTTTTACAGGCCGGAACATCCCGATACCACTCCCAGCAAATGGCTGGTGGATTTGCAGAAGATAGAACTGTCAAAGGGTAATATCTGCTATGCCGACTTGCAACTGAACAGCAGCCTTTGTATGAAGGATATCAATATCAAAATACCTCGTTTGTGCTTCGGACGAGGCAATTCGGATGCGGCACTGGAGCTGCTGTTCGCCAATGGAGGAAAGCTGGACGTGAAGATGGCCTACGGAATGGACGAGACGGATTTTGTGATTTACCTGAATCTGGAGGATTTCAATGTCGATCCTTTGGAACCTTACCTTCGCCAGTGGGTGAATTTCAAGGATGTGGCGGGCAAGTTGTCGGCCAATCTCTCTGTAGAGGGAAAAATGAAGCATATTCTTGATTTGGATGCTAGCGGCAACCTGACCTTGCGCGATTTCAATGTGGATGCCGACCATTTTGACCATGTGATGACGATGGACCGGCTGAGTGTGGATGTGGAAAGACTGAATCTGGAAAAGAAAATCTATCATATCGAAAAAGTGGAGTTTGATGCGCTGAAACTCAATTTCGAGATTAACAAATATGGCAGTTCGTTCTCCACCTTGTTCCCTTCGGATACAGTAGAACAGCAGAATGCTCCAGCTAAGACCAAAAAACAGAAAGAAAAAAGACGCGGGAAGAAAACCAAGGCCATAGAGGCCGAGATTGTGGAGTCTGAGAATCTGACCACCAATAGGCCCGCGGATATTAAACTGCAACATCTGGTGCTGAACGGTTGCGAGGTGAATTTCACTGACCGCACACTGAAAGAAGGGGTGATGACCTTGCCGGTGAGCGACATTACCGTGGATGCCCATAATCTGTCCTCCCAAACCCGTAGCAAGGCTTCCTTGTATGCCCATTTCGGCAAAACTGGCGAGTTCCATTGCAAGTGGGACGGATACTTGGCCAACAAGGGTAGTCAGATTATTGACTTGGAAATCAAAGATTTGCAAATGCAGGAGTTGTCTCCTTATTGCCTGCACTATTTCGCTTATCCGATTTCCAAAGGTGTGCTGGTATATAAAGGCAAAACCACTATTCAGAATAAAATACTCGATAGCAAGAATCATTTTGACATGTATAATCTGGTGGTGGAGAAGAAAAACAAGAATATTGATCCTGAGTATAAACTCCCGCTGCAGGCCGCGGCATACGTGCTCACCGACATGTCAGGCCGTGCCAAGATTGACCTTCCTGTTAAAGGGGATATCAGCAATCCGAAGTTTTCTTTTAGAAAGATTATTGTCAAGGCTTTCTTCAATACCATCCTCAGGGTGGCCGCCTCTCCGGTGGATATGATCATCCAGGCTTGCCGTGCCAACGCCGATGCCTTCAAGGATCTGACGCTCGATCTGGACCAGGAATCTTTCACTTCCCGCCAGTACGACCAATTCAATGCCATCTGCGAGGTGATGAAGGACAAACCTGAATTGGCAGTCTTGGTTACGCCGTCATTCAATATGGCCAATTACTACCAGAGTGGAGATGAGAAGACAAATCAACAGACAATGCAGAAGTATGAACGGCTGCAGGCATTGATACATGCCCATTTCGGACAGTATGGCATCAGCAGCAACCGTATCGAATTTACCAAGAATGTCGGAAAAAAAGTCGCCTCCAAAGGCAAGGTGCTGATGAGTTTTGATATCCGTACACCCGGTATGGACGATGTGGAGGGTATGGAAGCCGCCGAAGAAGCCTTCGAGGTGGAAAACGCTGCCAGTCAGAAATAGACATATAATTATGTAGGGCTGTCACACCGTGGCAGCCTGATATAACGAGAAATAATATTGTAGGGCTGTCACATCGTGGCAGCCTGATATAATGGGAAATGGAAAATAAATACTGGTATCAGAAAATCAGCGATTGGGCCGAGACCCTGGTGTTGCCCGGCTTTCAGCATATCCCTTTGCTCACCGTCATGCGCCTCTTCGGCAAATCCCTGGTGAAAGGCATTCTCTTTCAGCGCGCCGCCGCCATGACCTATCGTTTCTTTATCGCCTGTATCCCGATGGCAATGGCGCTGTTTTCCATTCTCTCGTTTATGGGCGAATCCATGCAGCAACATGTGCTGAATGCCATCAGTTATGTGATTCCTCACTACGCTTGGCCTGTCGTTAACCAGATGATAGAAGAGGTGATGTCGCGACAAGATAGTTCCCTGGCGTGGATTTTCTTCGCGATGGGATTGTACTTCTCGGTCATCGCCATCAATTCTTTCCTCAACTCCCTTCGCTCCTCTTATTACGAGGTGCCTACACGAAACCTGTTCAAACAGTTGTTCGTCAGCTTGCAGATATTCGTGATTTTTATCGTTGCGGTATGTGTCATCATCATGATTTTTGTGCTCACCTCACGTCTGCTGAAATATATTGACACATACACGCTGCATAATGCGGTGCTGTATTCCAATGCGGTTTCGGTATCCCGGTGGTTGCTCATTTTTGCGGCGGTCTATTTCCTGATATCCATGCTGTATTATTATGTGCCGGCCGATAAACAGAATTACCGCTTCTTCTCGGCAGGGTCTTCTGTGGCGACGGTTCTGCTGGTGATTTTGATGGGTGTCGTGGATATCTATTTCTCTGATTTTGCCGATTATAATTTCATTTACGGCTCAATGGGGGCTTTGATTACCGTGCTGCTCTGGATTTACTGGAATGCCATCGTTATGCTAGCCTGTTTCGATTTGAATGTAAGTGTTGCAGAAGCCAAAAAGAATAAACAACAAATAATTGACAATCATGAAGATAAAGGAAGTACTACAGTTTCTTGAAGGTAAATTTCCCTTGCAGTGGCAGGAGGATTTCGACAATAGCGGCATGCAATGCGGCGACAAAGAACAGGAGATTACCGGTGCTGTGGTGTGTTTTGAGTTCTCCGATGCCGTCATCGAAGAAGCTATCCGGTTGAAAGCTAATTTGATAGTGGCACATCATCCCTTGATCTTCGGAAACGGATTGAAGAAGATTGAACCAACCGACAGGGTGGGACGAATGGTGTGCAAAGCTATCGAAAACAGACTGGTGCTCTATTCCATGCATACCAATGTGGACAGTGGGATAGGTGGTGGTAATGATGCTTTTGCCCAGAAATTGAAGTTGCAAAATGCCCGTGTGCTTGATCCTAAAATTGTTGAGGGTGAGTTTAACGGTCTGGTGGGGCTCGGCAAAGTTGGCGAATTGCCTCATGCAATGAGTGTTCCTGAGTTTGTCGCATACGTGAAAGACTGCCTCGGCCTACAGGTGGTGAAGTATGCAGGAGATATTAATCGTCCTGTCAAAACGGTGGCGGTGTGCGGTGGTGCCGGCTCTTCCCTCATCCGTCAGGCTATGTGCTCCGGAGCCGATGCGTATGTGACCGGAGATGTTCGCTATCATGATTTTTTTATCACTGATAATCAGATGCTTATCCTTGACGTAGGTCATTTTGAAGGAGAACATTTTATTAAAGATATTTTATATGCTGTATTAAAAGAAAATTTTAGTAATTTTGCAATCCATTTTTCTAAAATGGATAAATTTGATATTTTGTACGCATAGTATTGATAATCAATATAATAAAATATACAATATGGCAACAAAGAAAGTCGTTAAAGATGCAGAAAAGACAAGCGAAACTCCCGTAACCGCTAAAAAAACTGCAACGAAAAAGACCAAAAAGGAAACTCAGGTAGAAGAAACGGAAAAAACGGAGAAAAAAGCTGCCGCTAAAAAATCCGCGGTGAAGAAAACGGTGTCCAAGGCTGAAAAAGCCGCTGAGACCCATGCTGCTTCCGAGAAAAACAAACCCGTGGTGATTGAGACCCATTCTGAGGACAGTGTTGCCGAAACTGTTGAAGATATTTCCATTGCACAGAAACTGCTGTCACTCTATAACTTGCAGCAGATTATGTCGCAAATTGACCGTATCCGCGTGATCAGAGGCGAGTTGCCCGATGAGATCCGCGACCTGGAAGATGCCCACGAAGGTATGCAGACTCGTATCAACAAGTATCAGGAAGATATCGAAAATCTGAATACGAAGATTGCTGAGGAGAATACCAAAATGCAGGATGCCATTGTTGCTATCAAAAAGTATGAGGAACAGCAGAATAATGTGCGCAACAACCGTGAATATGAGTCTCTGGCCAAGGAAATTGAATACCAGAAACTGGAAATTCAGGTGGCCGAGAAACATAAAGGAAAACATCAGGTGGAAATCGCTACGAAGACGGAGGAAATCGCTGGCTTCCAAGATAAATTGAAAGAATACGAAGAGGTTCTTGCCCAGAAGAAAAGCGAACTGGACGATATTATCGCCGATACCGAGAAGGAAGAGAAAGAACTGATGGAGAAAGCTGAAGTCTTGAAAGCCAAGGTAGATGAACGCCTCCTCACCGCTTTCGAACGTATCCGTAGAAATGTGCGCAACGGTCTGGCTATCGTGCAGATTGAGCGTAATGCTTGCGGCGGTTGCTTCAGCACCATTCCACCGCAGCGCCAGTTAGATATCCGTTTGCATAAGAAAATTATCGTGTGCGAGGCTTGTAGCCGTATCTTCATTGACCACCAGTTGGTGGAATCCCAAGGCAAAACCGAGGAGTAGCAGAAACCGAGACGCGTGCCATGCATGCGTCACCATCTGACTGCACACGCAGTAACAGTTTTTATCACAAGAACAATACAGGGATGCGATTCATCGTGTCCCTGCATTGTTCTGTGGGCGATGCCAACGGTCGGGAGTGTGTGTTGAAAAAAAGTATTTATATTATTCCTAAAAAACTTCCGAAATACAAATTTAAAATTAACAAATAAATCTAAATTTATTCTGATTTAATATTATAATATCTTGATTATCAGCCGATAAAAATTTTTCAACTTGTTTCCTATGTAAAGATGTATTATAGTATTTTTGCATTGAAAAAATCATTACTGCAATACACACCCAAATCTCGAAGAAAATGGAAAATATATCGACAAGCACCCCGATGGACCCCAATCAGCCCCAACTCAGACAGCTGGTATTAGAGAATACCAAAAGATTAGGCAAATATGAAGTCAAACTAGAGGAAATGCGTGTGGAAAATACTGAATTTTCTCAACAAATGCGTGAACAATACGAATGGTTGAGAAACTTTCGGGAAGAGCTTGATCAGTCCATGCGTTGCTCTAGGGAAAGAATGGATAGACTTGAGAGATTTTCTGAGATATCCAGATTGGAACACGAGAAGAGCATTTGCGAACTTAAAAAACTGATCAAGGAGAATTCAGAACAGATGAAAGAGAGGGATAAAAGGTTCGATAGGGATATGAAAGATAGGGATGAAATATTCGACAAAGAGATGAAAGAGAAGGATGAAAGGTTCGATAGGGATATGAAAGATAGGGATGAAAAATTCGACAAAGAGATGAAAGAGAGGGATGAAAGGTTCGATAGGGAAATGAAAGAGAGAGATGAAAAATTTGCCAAAGAGATGAAAGAGAGGGATGAAAGGTTCGATAGGGAAATGAAAGAGAGAGATGAAAAGTTTGACGAAGAGATGAAAGAAAGGGATGAAAAGTTCGCTAGAGAGATGAAAGAAAGGGATGAAAAATTTGCCAAAGAGATGAAAGAGAGGGATGAAAGGTTCGATAGGGAAATGAAAGAGAGAGATGAAAAGTTTGACGAAGAGATGAAAGAAAGGGATGAAAAGTTCGCTAGAGAGATGAAAGATAGGGATGAAAAATTTGCCAAAGAGATGAAAGAGTTTCGCGATGAAACAAATACGGCTATCAGACGGATCTCCGTGGAGTTTCTTGGTGCCACGGGCCATATTGTGGAAGGTCTCGCGAGTTCCGCTGTTGACAAGATTTTTAAAGATGCTGGCCTAGATTTGCTTCACTATGGTAAGAACATAAAACCGAAGTTACCCGGAGACAATAGCAAAATGGAGGTGGATGTCCTACTGGGTAACGAAACATTTGTCGTGCCAGTGGAGGTTAAAGCGGATTTTACCAAGAGAAAGGTGAAACGCTTTGTTCGTCAGATGGCGATGTATAGGACTTTTTTTCCAGAATATGCCGATAAGGAAGTTGTCGCCGCGGTCGCTGCAATCAATTATGAAGGCGGAGCGGATCAACTTGCCCATGAAGAGGGCTTGCTAGTTATCCGTGTCAGCAGCGATGACATCTTCTCCCTTGATCCCTTTGATGTGAAGACTTTGCGAAGATTCTGACAGAACTGAATATCCCGTCCGTCGTCTCTGCGACAGCGAGTAGGTGAGAGAAGCATCAGGTCTTGACAGTGCATACTGTAGCGATGATGTCACGTGATTGTGGTACGTATTAAGCCATGAAGATGCGTGCGTGGGCAATTCCGACGGGCGGGGGGGACGGGCTTGTGCGGTGGCACTTCCGTCGGCGAAGATCTTTTGGATACTTTTCCATCTCTGGAAAAGTATCTTGTTACTCTTGTAGGCGGTTTCTCAAAATGTCAATGGCCAGATAGATGGCGCTGCGCAGCGACTGCTCGTCGGCGATGTTCTTGCCGGCAATGTCATAGCCGGTGCCATGAGCGGGAGAGGTGCGCACAATGGGCAAACCTGCCGTGTAGTTCACACCTTCGCGATCTGCCAAAATCTTGAAAGGTATCATCCCTTGGTCGTGATACATGGCTAATACCGCATCAAATTTGCTGTAATTACCCGAACCAAACAATCCGTCGGCAGGGTAGGGTCCAAAAGCATAGATTTTCTGATCGAAAGCCTCGCGAATGGCGGGAATGATAACATTTTCCTCTTCCTTACCGATAAGTCCCTTGTCACCCGCATGGGGGTTCAAAGATAATACGGCAATCTTGGGATTGGTGCAGCCAAAGTCCTTGACCAGACTCTGGTTCAATATTTGCAGTTTTTTGATAATCAGCTCTTTGGAAATAGTTTTGGCCACATTTTCAATGGCCACATGGTTGGTGACAAAGGCCAACTTCACCGCGGGCGAAATCATCATCATCAGTGGATTCTCAGCTCCGAAGGTGGAGGCCAAATACTCGGTATGCCCTGGAAAATGGAACTGCTCCGACTGGATGTTGTTCTTGTTGATGGGTGCGGTGACTATGGCATCTATCGTTTTGTTCTTGAGGTCGTTGCAGGCATAACTCAAGGCCATTTCGGCATATTTGCC
>Ga0265298_10002506_pt1 | contig 25400 bp, 22 predicted proteins | sample AusTroGonzalo_MG_3_FD_193486 | JGI IMG/M metagenome (GOLD analysis project Ga0265298, IMG submission 193486) | Bovine rumen microbial communities from tropical cattle in Woodstock, Queensland, Australia - Gonzalo_01 | ecosystem: Host-associated > Mammals > Digestive system > Stomach > Rumen ...
TTGAACGACTTGATAAGAATGTCGCTTCCGCAATATTCACACTGTTTGGTCTGAGTAGTGATACTTGCTCCACAACTGGGGCATTTCATTGAGATTATTTCCATAAATTCTTATTTGATAGTGACACTATTGGTTTTCAGTCTCTGCACGTCCTCTATGGCACGTTCAATAATATTGCCGAATTGAGCATTGTTGGCTTCGACATCGCTTTCCGCCGTTCTCTCCATATTTGAAACTGCATTGTCAATTTCGTTTATGATACGGGAAATCTTACTGCCTGCATTGCTGTCGTTTAAAACGGAAGCAGGTAATGAGGATACATGTTTAGACAATAGTTGCAGTCTCTGACTCTGCGCCTTGTTGGAGACGTTTTTCTCGCGGCAAATCCTGTTGTAACGTGAAACGACCAGTGCTAAATCCTCTGAATAATTGTGTATCGCTGAGGCCTTTTGTTGAAGCACATCCATATCCTTACCGTGACTTTCAATATTCCTATATATAATATAGGTAATGAATGCAAAGAATACGGTGTAGACTGCCAAGCATATATAGACGAGATTCAGCGAAGGGAAGTCTGCTGGCCATTCGTCAAGTGCCCGGCTCAGTCCGTAACGGCTGATGAGTCGCATAACGCCCATTTTTACGGCAATCAGATAGATGCCTGCAAAATAGCAGAACACGCATGAGGCGAGGATATATTTATTTACCGTTTTCATAGTTCTTCTGCTTTATGGCATAGGTGGAACTGGTGGTGGGGGAGGCGTTGCAGGAGCAAAGAATTGTTGCAGATCTGGCTGGTCGCCTGCCTTTCCCCATTGTGCCATTCCCTGTTTCCAAACGAGGGTGTCACGGTTCATTACATTTGAGTCAATAAGACTCTTCAGCGTGTTTGCATCGAATGGACCCTGTTGATTGCCGTTGATGTAGACATGATAGGGGGAGAATACCACGGGGGGAGGTGGTGCTGCCGGTTGAGGATTAGCCATTGGCTGTCCTACCTGTTGCATCTGTGCACCAAAGATGTTGCCCATGCCAACTCCCATGCCCAGACCGATACCTGCTCCCATGAGGTTGCCTGCACTGCCTTCGTTGCCTGCAGCCGTTTCGAGAATGTCGAACTGGCGCTCCTGTTGGTAGTTGAATCCTTGGATCTTACGACGTTCAGCTTCCTTGAGCGATTCAAGACGGTTGTCGATAAGTCCCTTGACAACAGGATCGTCTTCGTTAGGACCTACATGAGCAAACTGGAAGTCAACGAGCTCAATGCCGTAGAGGTCAAACTTTCCTGTAAGTGTGTCCTTGATAAAGTCGGCAATCTCAGGGGCATATTCTGGAAAGTCGAGTGTAGATATGTTTTGCTCGCGAGCATAGCGCTTCAGATTCTTGTTGAGCTCCTGAACCACCATTGTGGCGAACTGTCTCACAAATTCGTCGGTGGTAAGCAGGTGTTGAGTACCCACAAATTCATTCAGCAGCATCTGACAGTCTTTCACCCTGATGCTGTAGTCGCCATGAGCCCTGACAGGAATGTCAACACCAGAATATCTGGGGTCGGAAACTCGGATAGGTTGGGGGGTGCCAAACTTCAGACCACGGCGTATGACCTTGTTGACATACCATACTTCTGCCGTGAAAGGTGTTCTGCCACCAAAGGGAAGGTTAATGATTTTCTCCAGCAGCGGCAGGTTGTTGGCTGATAAAGTATGTGTACCTTCGCCAAAGACATCGCATACGGCTCCACCCTTTACAAAGATGGCTTCTTGGCTTTTGTTTACTATAAGTTGTGCTCCTGTGGAAAGGTTGTTGTATGGAAATTTCCATACGAGTTCGTCTGGCGCACCATTATATTGGATGACATCGACTAAGCCACGGCGTTCATCACCTTGACCGTCGTAAGTATCTCCGTCTGAGCGTAATTTACTGAAAAATCCCATATTGTTTTAAGTGTAGATTATAGTTATGGATAGTCTATCTTATACCCTGGCTTGTCGCAGGTAATTGTCACACGTCTGATGATTAGAATCAATGCCTTCGGCCAGATATATTTCTCCAAGGCTATCAAGGCGTATTCAGAACAGGTAGGCATACATTTGCATCCTCTGCGCACGCGCTCAGGAGCATACCGCTGGTATACCTTCACCATCAAAGAAAGCAGATGTCTGCCCCATACCAACAGAATGGTAAAATGGCAGACATCTGCCAGTAGTAAAGCCTGACCAGCCTTCAGGTCAAATATGATGAAACTGCATAACAAGACACCCTCGAATGCCGTAACCGCTATGATAATGCGTAGCCATGGGATATGAGGACGACTTAGTGGATGATGCTCCACGTAGTTGCGTACATCTTGTTCTGAAGGATGGTCCGGCATGTTGCGATTATCCGTTCTTCTTCTCGCGCAGCTTAGCCTTCATGCCCTGAATAGCACGCTCTGTGTAGTCGTTCTGTTCGAGTGAGCAATAGAAGCGGTCGCCAGGTACTGTGATGACAAAGCGGTTGCTGTCAACATTGACCAATACAGTCTTGTCATTCTTGACATCGTACTCAGGTGTCTCGACAGTATCACTGGTGGTAGAGAAATTGGTGATATCCTTGTAGAAATACTCCTCAGTGCGTTCTTTCTTACCATCCTCGTCCATGTTGAACGTGTTCTGATAAACATAAACCTGAGTATCGCTAAAGAATATCCAGCTGACCTGATACTGTGAAGAACGGTATTTGCCATCCTTACCTCTGCGAGCAAAGCGAACATCGTCACCATACTGGAAACCTTCGAAGTGTACGGGTTCAATCTCTTTTACCTGATCTTCGTCAAGGCCAATCTTGCTTAATGCCTTAGCTTTGAAGTCCACTGAGTTGAGATGACCGATAACCAACTCCTCGTACTCCTCGTCCGTGATAGGCTTTTTCCAAAGACAGCCAGTCTCGTTGCAGAAGTAGCGGATAACGGCTTTTTGTTCGTCGGAGCGACCTTCCATTCTTTCCTTCATCCACTTGGTGTCCTTGTAGTGAGTCATTCTGTACCAGAGATAAAGTCCCACGATGGCAATTAAAATAATCCACATCATAATTGTAATAGATTAAAAAGTTATGCCTATAGCCCCCTAATTCGGCGTTAATATTCTGTTTAGGTTTGGAAAATAAAAAGACGTGGGAGTTAGTTCCGTTCAGAAAACGTCCTTTTCCTTCGGCTGCCCTTACGAATGGTTCTTTCAGCCTTTGGATTCCACTGTTATTGGTTCTTAATTTGTTTTGACCTTATGGTTGTCAGCCATACTGTCCTCTGATAGTTTTAATAGCCTTGGTCGATTGCAAATATACACATTTTTTTTATAATGGTTTCATTTTCGCAAAAAAAATTCGCAAAATGACTGAAATTTGTGAAAAAACATTGTAATTCCCCCTGTAAAACAAAGAAAAATACGAATAATTGATGGTCTGAAGGGGGATTTGCACATAGTTGCAACGTGCGGATGCGAACTTTTGCAAACTGAAAATGGAAATGCGAATTATTGCAAACGAAAAAGTTTGGATAGTTCGCTTTTTTCACGTAACTTTGCGACAGAAATCATAAATGAACGATCATGAACCATTTGATTACAATGCTTATTGAACGGAAATTGCTCCTGTTGCTTTGTCTGGTATCGATGAATGCTGTGGGGCAGATTAAGGTTGAGGTGTCGGAAACTGTAGAGCTGATGGCTATCCTCTCGCGCACTGCGGGCTTGAAAGAGTATAGCAAGGATCTGGCTGGACAGTACACGAAAGATACTGAGGCGTGGTTTGCGTCTTACAAAGAACATCCGATTATTTCTTACTATCAGGGATGTCATGATAAATATGATATTAGTTACGATGCAGTAATGAGCATGGCCGTACACCTTAATATAAATAAAGGAAAGGTTGTGTTTGTTGGTGAGACATCGGATCTTGAAAAGAGATGGAAGGATATCAATGTGGATGATTTCGTTGGTCGACTGAATCAGTTCTATAAAGATACTCGTTTCCATGAGTTCTTCGAACAGCATCGTAGCTTCTATGAGGCAGGTATGAAAAGCTTCGAGGAGAACGTTATGCAGTTCTTCCATCAGGAATGGTATGCCCGCTTCTATGGTACGGAGCCGACCGAGCAGTTCCGTGTCATCGTAGGCTTCACTTATGGTGATAATAATAACGGAGTTGCACGTCAGCTGAAGGGACAGCCGAAAGAGGTGTTTGCCATCTGTGGCTACCAGCTTAACGCTACGAGTAATAGACCGTATTGGGATGCATCAATTTTGATTCATGAGTTCAACCATTCTTTTGTCAACCCATTGCTCGACAATGCAGCTAATGTGTCGTTGATGCAGAAATGGGGCATGAAGCTATTACAGTTCTCGCAGCCCGAAATGGTGAATCAGGCATACGTTGATTGGGAGACTGTTATCAATGAGAGCGTAGTGCGTGCCGCTGTCATCATCTATTTGATTGATCATAATCTTGTCAATAAGAATACCGGAAACTTCATATTTAACGAGACCTGGCGATGTGGCTTCCGCTGGCTTCCAGAACTTGTAACTTCCTTGCGTTACTATTCGAGTCATCGTGAGCAATACAAGACTTTAGGTGACTATTACCCTGAGATAGCCCGTTGCCTTGCCAAGTATCTTGAAGATGAGGTAGGACGTATGCAGAACTGTTTGAAATAATGTCTATGAATCAGATAATGGCGATACTCACTCAGCGCGAACTGTTCCTTTTAATAATCGGTGTGGTAACCTATATAGCGCTGTTCGTTGTGACTTGGCAGAATAGCCGCCGCAAGGTGCTGATGCTACAGGAACGATTAGATAAGGTACGCGCGATGCAGGAGGTGGCCGACGTGGAGAGTAACCGTCAGAAGATAGAAGAACTGGAGCGACTCATATCGAAGTTGGGCTCTGAGAACTCGATGCTGCGACTGGAGCTAGAGGAGAAAAAGGCTAAGCTCGACTATGCTAACACGATGGCGAGGATTGAGAACGAGAAACGAGAACGGGCCGAGGGCGACATCTTCAGTTCGGACATCTACCTGAAGATTCAGCGACTGGTTGCTGAAGGAAAGAACCTGAGCGAAGATGACTGGCAACAACTGGCGATGCTGGTGGACGGTATCTATACGGGATTTACGGAGAAACTGTACAGCCTGTATAAACTGTCGGTGAATGACTATCGTGTATGTCTGTTGGTGAAGGTTCACGTCCAGCCGAAGGATATTGCCCTGCTGACATCACATTCGAAAGAGAGTGTATCGACCACCAGAAGCCGACTCTATCAGAAAGTGTTCGGAAAGAAAGGATCGGCCAAGGACTGGGATGATTTCCTTACGTCACTATAAATGATATTAATAACTTAATCTATAAAGCGTATGATTGAATATCTTGTAGCCAATATGTGGCAATTGTGGGCTGTATTAGCCGTTGTAGGCCTGATACTCGAATTGACATCGGGCGACTTCTTCATCATGTGTATTGCCATCGGAGCTGCTGGCGCAGCTATCACGGCTCCCTTTGCAAATATCTATTGGCAGCTATGCGTCTTTAGTGTGGTTACGTTGTTCTGCCTGTGGCAGGTGCGCCCCTTCGTGTTGCGCTATCTGCATAAGAACGAGGAGAATCGAGTGAGCAATGCCGATGCGCTGATGGGACGTCAGGGACGTGTGAGCGAGACCATTCAGGCTGGTGGCTTCGGCTATGTGGCCATCGATGGCGACCTGTGGAAAGCAGTGGCTGTCAACGACGAGGAGATTCCCGTTGGTACACGTGTCAAAGTGGTGGGACGCGAAAGCATTATCATTACTGTAGAGAAAAATTAATCAATAAACTATTCATTTAAAAACCAAAACAATTATGGACATTACTCTTTATTTCTTTCTTGCCTTAGCCATTGTGGCTGTACTGATTGTGAAGAAGGCATTGGTCATCATCCCGCAGTCGGAAACGAAGATTATTGAGCGTCTCGGCCGCTATCATGCAACGCTGGAGGCTGGTATTAACTTCATCATCCCCTTCATCGACAGTGCCAAGAATATTGTAGTGCTCAATCATGGTCGCTACTCATATTCGTCGACTATCGATCTGCGTGAGCAGGTGTACGACTTCCCCTCACAGAACGTGATCACGAAGGATAATATCCAGATGGAGATCAATGCACTGCTGTATTTCCAGATTATGGATCCTTACAAGGCTGCCTACGAAATCAATAACCTGCCCAACGCTATTGAGAAACTGACGCAGACAACGCTGCGTAATATCATCGGTGAACTGGAACTTGACGAGACGCTGACTTCGCGTGATACAATCAACACGAAACTTCGTTTGGTGCTCGATGATGCTACTGATAAGTGGGGCGTCAAGGTGAACCGCGTAGAGCTGCAGGACATCACACCTCCATCATCAGTACTGACAGCGATGGAGAAGCAGATGCAGGCAGAGCGTAATAAGCGTGCACAGATCTTGACTTCAGAAGGTGAGAAGGCTGCAGAGATCCTGGCATCTGAGGGTGAGAAGACCGCTATGATCAACCGTGCTGAGGCTGCTAAGCAGCAGGCCATCTTGACGGCTGAAGGTGAAGCTCAGGCTCGTATCCGTAAGGCTGAGGCTGAGGCACAGGCTATCGAACTGATTACGCAAGCTGTGGGTAAGAGCAGCAATCCTGCTAATTATCTGTTGGCTCAGAAGTACATTCAGATGCTTCAGGAACTGGCTAGCGGCGACAAGACTAAGACCGTTTACCTGCCTTACGAGGCTACTAACCTCATGGGTAGCATCGGAGGTATCAAGGATTTGTTTAAGAGTGAATAAGCTGATACCTTTATATATAAAATAAGGAGTGGAAATTTCCACTCCTTATTTTATTTTCTTCACCTCTAAGGCTGCTGCGACAAAAGCGCGTCGCCAATCGGTGTCAAGCGAAAAACGTGTCAGGCTATTGCCATCGGAGAAATAACTCAATACGAGTTCCTTGTCTGGATCGTTGAACAGCGGATTGCTGTAGCTTGCATCCATGAACAGCTTGATGAGTTTCACCTGATAGGCGGCTGGCTGTTTCCGGTTGTCGAGAATCGTCTGCATGTAAAGGCTTACGAAATTGTTTAATGCGTAGGCCTGACGATCCAGGAAGTTCACAGTGGAGTCGGGCATCGTTTCTTTCATCTTGATTCCCATGTAGTCCAAAGCATCGACTTTGAACTGATTGATCTTCTTCAGCATGGGGTTGGTTGCAGGATTGTTTACTGCGGCAATCGCTTTTGAACGTACTTCGTTGTAAACGACTTGTGCCATCGAGGATGTGCAGAAAGCGAATGCGACTACAAGTGAAATAAATAACTTTTTCATTATGATGTTCTTTTTTGTTATAATCATTGTGATTTAGTTTCTTTTCAGATACAGGTGCTTGTTGATACAAGGCGGTAGTTCCTCTTCATAGTGGGTCACCATGATGAGCGTCTTTCCGTCTTGTTGACAATAGCGTTCGATCATGTCAATCACTCTTCTTCGGTTGCTGTCATCAAGACCGTGAAGTGGTTCGTCGAGAATAAGCAGGTCAGGGTTCTTCACAAATGCTCTTGCTACCAGTGCCAGTCGTTGCTCGCCACTGGATAGTGTCAAGAAGGAACGCTCAGCCAGATGACCAATACCGAACACGTCGAGCCAGCGTTTACACTGTTCCTTCTCGGCAGCGGTAGGTCGTATGTATAGACCCACAGTATCTTTCAGGCCGCTCGCCACAACATTGACGGTTGGCAATGGGCGTAGGTACGAACGATGCATCTCAGGCGATACGTAGCCGATGCGCTTCTTGATCTCCCATATGCTTTCGCCACAGCCTCTTTGGTTGCCAAACAAACTGATATCGCAGGCATAGCCCTGAGGATTGTCGGCACAGACGAGTGAGAGTAGGGTTGACTTGCCACTTCCGTTCTGTCCACTCAGTGCCCATCGCTCTCCCTTCATCACGTTCCAGTTGAGGTCGCGGAGGATGGTGCGCTCGCCATAGCGAATGCTGACGTGATGCATTTCAATGACAGGTTCAGCGGATGATTCGTGCTGGCTGTTGTTCCCTTGGTCTTCGGTAGGCTCAAACACATTCAGCTCATTGAAAGCTTTCGGCTCGGGTAGGGGTATCTCTTTGACCTCATCGGCATAGTCGGGAATATCACCGCTTCTGGCAATGACCAGATAGAGGTCGATGTTCTGTTGACTGACAATCAGTTGGAAGAGCTCGTTTAGTTGATGGCGTGCTTCAGCATCAAGTCCAATGAACGGATTGTCGAGAATCAGCGTCTGAGGATGAGCCAAGAGGGTCTTGATGAGTTGGAACTTGCGCAGTTCGCCGCTTGACAAAAGAATGATATATTTGTCGAGTAACGGCTGCATATTGAAGAGCTCATAGAGATGGTCGCGGAATGCTCGTCGCTCATCGGTATCTTCGCCCGACTGGGCGTAGGCTTTCTCCAGTAGTGTGGCTACGCAGGGTGTCTCCGCATCGATGTCGTGCTGGTTCCAGCGCAGCTGTAGATAATATGCGCGGTCGGTAGCAGGTCCATAGGCATCGCTGAATGCCAAATAGCGGACACGGTCGCTTGCCATCTCGCGACGCATCTTCTCCACGTACTGTGTCTTGCCACTTCCGTTGGGACCGAATATAACGATTACTTTTCCACTCATATGCCTGAAGACCGTTCTTTGTTCTTGTTTACAAAATCCTTCCAACCGCTGTAATGGGGCGCGTCACTCTCAGGACGTCCCATCTGAAGATAATGACAATAGGCGGCTGCCAGAGCATCGGTAGCATCCATGAACTTGCCCATCTCTTCCTTCTTGATGTTCAGTAGTCTTTGGAGCATGCCTGCTACCTGTTCTTTTGAAGCTAGTCCATTACCTGTAAGGGCCATTTTGATTTTCATGGGTGCATACTCATGAATGGGAACACCGTGTCGGATGGCAGCAGCGATAGCCACACCTTGTGCGCGTCCGAGCTTCAGCATCGATTGCACATTCTTTCCAAAGAACGGTGCTTCGATAGCCAGCTCGTCGGGCAAGAAGGAGTCGATGATGCCTGTCACACGTTCGAAGATATGGCCAAGTTTCAGGTAACCATCGCCAAACTTACGCAGGTCGATGACGCCCATAGTCACCATCTCGGCTTTGTTGCTCTGCATGCGCCCTCTGACAATCTTGCCTCCAGTCACACGAAGAACACCGTAGCCCATGATATTGGTGCCAGGGTCAATGCCTAATATTATTTTCTCGCCTTCGTTATTCATTACTTTATAGGAATGGATTGAGTAGATGTGCAAACCACCCGCGGAACTTCTGCCAGGGAGAACGGAACTCATCCCATGATTCAGGGGTAAGCAGAATACTTTCACGTTTGTCGTTCATAAACATATCGTCGAGTTCCTTGGTGGTACAAGGGTCGATGATGACGGCATTCTCTTCGTAGTCGTATCTCAGACTGCGCGAGTCAAGGTTGGTGGAACCAACGGTACAAAAACGCCCATCGACCATCATGATCTTCGAGTGATGGAATCCTGGCTGATAGAGCCAGACGAGTGCTCCTTGTTTCATCATCTTGTGAGCCTGATAGAAAGCACAGTCGGGGGTCAGGGGAATATCGCTTTTTGCTGACAGCATGATTTCCACTTTCACACCACGCTTGATAGCATTACGCAACGCCTTGGTCACACTGGGAAGAAGAGTGAAATAGGGGTTGATGATATGGATGGAATCTTGTGCCTTATCGATGGCTGAGATATAGAACTCGCGCATCAGCTTATTGGTCTTTCGCGGTTCGCGATTGACGATACCCACTAGTTTCTTACCAGCGGTAGCCGTTGTATCGGTCTTGAGTCCTTCGAAGGTCTCTGGATGATAAGCGCGGAAGTATTCAGGCTTCCAGATATCTTCTCCAGTTGTTTTTTCCCAGATACGTGAAAATATCATCTGTAATTCGTTGACCGCACCTCCTTCGATACGGCAATGCATATCGCGCCAGGCACCTACCTGGTCCGTACCTTTTATATAATAGTCGGCAACATTCATGCCTCCTGTGTAGGCGATAGAGCCGTCGATAACTACAATCTTTCTGTGATCACGAGGCCAGATGTGGTTCACCCATGGAAAACGGATAGGGTCGAATTCCCAGATATTGATACCATCGCGACGTAATGCTTCGACATGTTTCTTCAGCAAGGGCTGATTGTTGGAGTCGTTGCCAAAGCCATCGAAGAGAGCTCGCACCTCAACACCTTCCTTTCGTTTCTCCTTTAAGAGTTCAAAGAGTAACGATGCAATGGAGTCGTTACGGAAATTGAAGTATTCCAGATGAATGCTGTGACGGGCCTGACGGATGGCTTGGAACATATCGTCGAACTTTTGTTGGCCCGACATGAGGAGAGTCACTTTGTTGTTGTGTGAGAACTGTATGCCAAGACTCTCCAGTTCTTTCTTGATAAGCGTGTCGGATGTTTCGTGTGATTCAACAGTCAGATCGCTTTGCGTTATTTGTGCATCGGCTGTCAAGTATGAGGAAGCGAGGACGATGGCTGTCATCCCCGCTTTGATGATTGTCGTTATCTTCATTTGCGATATTTCAATCTGTATTCTGATGGCGATAATCCGAACTTCTCCTTGAAGGTGTTGATGAAGTACTCACCAGTAGAGAATCCGATATTCGTAGCCAGCTCACTCATGTTGATGTTGGTACGCTTCAGCAACAGACAAGCGTGCTTCAGTCGCATGTCGCGTACTACCTCGGCGGGCGTCTTTCCTGTGATGTCGCGTATTTTTATAAAGAACGGACGCATGCTCATGCCCATTGCCTGAGCCATCTCTTCAAGATTGATTGTGCCTCGGCTCATGTTCTGTTGTACGTATTGCTCAACATTCTTGATGAGTTGACGATCCATCTCGTCATTCATGGTGTACTCACTGAATTCTGGATCGTTGTTTTCTTCTTCAATATCGAAGATACCATTGTCGCGTCTGATGATAGGTACGTCCACCGAGTGCATCTCATCATCAGGATCATCGACCTCTGCTAAAGGATTGAAGTTGCCATAGTCGATGGTCTCTGTCGCTGTGGTCATACTTGAGTTATGACCTTCGAGCATTCGAGTCTCTGCGCCCTCGATAAGGTTGTTGGTTACCTCGATGGCAGCGGTGATGCCCAATAGCTTGTTGAATCGCATGGCTGCCTCCTGGAGATTGAACGGCTTGCTGAGATATTCATCGGCTGAGAGCGTAATGCCTTGTGCCTGCATCTCCTCACCACTCAGCTTTCCTTCAGTCATGAGTACGAACTTGATCTTATTGAGGAAAGGATTGGTCTTTACCTTGTTACACAGTTCGCTACCATTCATTGGCTGCATATCCTGCTTACAAATAATCAGGTCGGGCATTGTCGTTTCAATGTCGGAAGCGGCACTCACGATATTGCTGTAGGAATGGAAGTCGTAGACGTAGCGCAGACGAGCATCGACGAAACGTATAAAGTCTTCGTTGTCGTCGATAAACATGATGCGGAACTTCGAGGTCGGTGATTCGCGATATTGAGAACGTATCTCCGATGTCAGTTCTTCGTTTACGATATCGGGCAGGTTCATCTCGCCACGACTGTTCAGTTCGTAGTGCTTGTTTACTTGTTGTCTTGCATTCTCCTCAGGATGTTCCAGTGCCGACTGCATGTCGCTGACACGGGTGATGATTTGCAGCATTTGCGAGTGAAGCGTGTTCAGCTGCTCGCGTTCCTCAAGTGATGAGTCGCGTTCGGCCAGGTTCATGATGATGGAGGTCATTCGTGCCATTGGCTGACGCAAATCATCGCTGGCAGACTTGATCTCTTCACGCTGGATAGCAAGCTCTTCGAGAAGTGACTTTTTCTTCTTCCATAATGTCTTGAGCTTGTCAATACCAATCTTCCAAAGGTAGATGGCTATAATCAGCATGACAGCATAGAACAACAACATCCACCATTGTAGATACCACGGACGGTCTATCACAATTTCGATGACTCGTTCCTGCTTACTGATAGCACCTTCGGCACTAATAGCTTTTACGTGTAGTTTGTAGGTTCCGCTTTTCAGGTCGGTAAACGTAACACCATGTTTCAAGGCATCGCCGTTGCGCCAGTCGTCGTCGAGTCCTTCCATCCAGTACATGAACTGGAGACGTTCGCTTTGGTTATAGTTGCCGGCGGCAAAGCGGATGGTGAATGTGTTGTGCTCATTGTGGAGCTCGATGCGGTTACTTTCGTTGAGTGCCTGAGGCAGGGGAACATAATTATTGTAGGTGTGTGCCGTGAGGATTTCTTCCTCGCCGATGAACAGTTCAGTCAGCATCACACGTGGTAACGCAGCGCTCTCATCGACTGACTGAGGACGAGCCCAGTTGACACCAAAGAGTCCACCCATATAAACCTTTCCTTCGTGTGTGGTGAGAATGGAACCGCTATTGAACTCGTTGCTCTGCAATCCGTCGGTAATGCTGTAGTTGTAGAGTCCGTAGGTGAAGTTGCCGTCTTCATGGTTACGTTGCGCAACGAATCGTGTGACACCATTGCTTGTCGTAATCCAGATGTTGCGGCTCATGTCCTCAGCAATACCACATATATTATTATTACATAGTCCTTGCTTTTCAGTGAAGATAGTCAGATCATCGTTTTCAGGATTCAGCACGTTCACACCTTCACGAGTACCCACCCATATAAGACCTCTTGAGTCTTCATAGAGTGTGGTGATATAGTTGTTGGTGAATTTCTGCATGCTGGTGGAGTTACCAATCAGATGCTTCGTCTCGTTTGTCGACGTGTTGATGATGGTAAGTCCTTCGGATGTTCCGATCAGCATATTTGTCTTCCCACTAAAGAGAGCAGTGACATCGTTGGATTTCAACTTGCCGTTCTCCTTCGTGTAGTTTGAGAACGTCTGCATGTTGATGTTGTACATCTGCAGACCATTTGCTGTTGCTATCCAAAGATTTCCTGTCTTGTCGACACAGAGTGCGTGGATCTCATCATTGATAAGCGTCTTACGGGTGCTGTCCGACTTGGTGGAGAAGATTCTTGACTTTCCTTCTGTTATGCGTGCAAGTCCGTTTTGTTTAGAACCGACCCACATACTTCCGTCTCTGGTAATTGCGATGGAGGTCACTTTCATGCTGGGTAACATGCTTGGATCGATGTCCATCACTCCATAGTCGCTCGTTCCGTACCAAATCTTTCCATTGAAGTCCTCAACCATCGCTGTGATGTCACCATTCAGATTGGCTGAGAACTTATAGATGTTTGAACCCCAATAGGCAATACCTGCCTTCGTCGTACCAACCCATAGCAGGTCGGTGTCATCGACATAGAGGCTTTGTATGCTTGGAGTCTTCTGGATACGGCCAGACCTTAGGGCAGATATCTCTATAGGTTCTATCTCATGAGTGTTTACATTCACTTTCATCAACCCGTGGCGATTGGTTGCAATCCAGATATTGCCGTTACGATCGCCAGCCATATCGTTGATGTCGTTGTCGATACCTGTGCCTGTGAGATTCAGTCGCTCACCAATGGAGATGTCCCATGTCTTTGATTTCTTGTTATACATGAAGAGCGTTCCTTGACCATAGAGCCAGATGTTGTCCATCTGATCGGCAAACACATGATATACAGAGTTCAGTTTGATCTTTGATTGTGCCAGTTCGTTCGTTTGCCACAGAATGCTTTGTTGGTGCATGACATCACAGCAAACCATTTGGCCGTTGTTGTAGACGATGATGGTTCCGTCCTTACACTCGCCAAAGGAACAGATCGTTCCGTTGGGTATTCCGTAAGAGCCTCGTGCACTTCCCATGAAAGAGAACTCATACAACATCTGTTGTTGCATGTTGTAGCAAAAAACGCCTCGCTCAGGTATGTACCCCCAAAGGTTATGGAAACGGTCGATGAACGAAATCTTTGGAACACTATTGATGCCCATGCCCGTAAACACCTGTCGCATATCGCGCTCGAAGCTCTCGCTTTGCGGATGATAGATGCAGTAACCGGCAGGGGTGTTTATCCACAGACTTCCGTCGATGGCTTCCTGAATGTCGAAGATATAGCTGTCGGGTAGGGAAGCACCGTCTTGTGAGTCGCACTGGAAATGACGGAAGCGATAGCCATCATAGCGATAGAGACCGGCAGGAGTTCCGAACCACATGAATCCACGTGAGTCTTTCAGTATGCTGGTCACTTGACTGGAAGTAAGACCGTCGCTTGCATCAAGTGTCTTGAAATAGTTGTCAGCACTGCTTTCTCTGATGCCTGTCAGCATCAGAACCAGTATGCAGGTGACTATTATCTTTATGTTTCGAATCATCATGTTCTGTCTTTATATCATGCAAGAATAGCTGTCAACAACTCCGAATAGCTTGTAGTCACTGTCGACCACAAGAACAGAGTGAATCTTGTATTTATGCATGATGCGTTGTATTTCAGATATTTTCGTTTCAGGCGCTACTGTCTTCGGCGTGGTGGTCATGATGTCTCTTACCGTGCGGTCGAAGAACTCGGCTTGCCACTTCTCCATTGCTCGGCGGATGTCACCATCGGTTATCAGGCCGACAATCTTTCCGTTCTCCTCAGCAATGCCAAGTCCAAGCTTTCCTTTGCTCACCAGGATGATGGCCTCGCCCAAATGCATCTCGGGCGAGAGAATGGGCAGGTCGTCCTGTCGCATCACGTCCTGAGCTGTAGTGAGCAGTCGTTTGCCCAGTTCGCCGCCAGGATGGAAGTGAGCAAAGTCTTGCGGACGGAAATTGCGTTTCTCCATCAGGGCTATTGCCAGCGCGTCGCCCATTGCCAGTGTGGCTGTCGTCGAACTGGTGGGGGCCAGGTTCAGCGGACAGGCTTCTTTCTCCACATGAACGTTCAGGTGGTAAGTGCTGTACTTGGCTAAGAGTGATTTTGGATTGCCCGACATACCGATGATGGGTATCTGCATGTGGAGCACCATTGGGATGAAGCGCAACAACTCGTCGGTTGTTCCTGAGTTCGAAATAGCCAGCACAACATCTTCATGGGTCATCACACCAAGATCGCCATGATATACGTCGAGTGGATTGATGAAGAAAGAGGGCGTTCCTGTTGAGGCCAGCGTGGCGGCTATCTTTGCTCCGATATGTCCACTCTTTCCTACACCAGTTACGATTACCTTTCCTTTGCAGGCGAGAATCAGGTCGACGGCTTTGTCGAACTCTTCGTCTATAATAGGAATGAGGTCGAGCAAGGCTTGTGCCTCATCCTTGATACATTGTATGCCGTATTCTCTTGAGGTCATGCCAATATTTGCTTGATGAGATCTTCCAGTTTATTTAGTTCCAACATGTTAGCGGCGTCGCTGAGGCCACGATCCGGATCGGGGTGTACCTCAAAGAAGTAACCTGTGGCTCCAAAGGCTTTTGCTGCCAGCGCCATGTTAGGCACGAAGCGACGGTCACCACCAGTCTTGCCGCCTTTGGCATCAGGACGCTGCACGCTGTGGGTGCAATCCATGACAACGGTAGGCACTATTTCGAGCATATCGGGGATGTTACGGAAGTCAACGACCAGATTACCATAACCCATCATGTTGCCACGTTCCGTGAGCCATATATCGTGGGCGCCTGCGTCGCGTGCTTTTTCTACTGGGTAGCGCATGTCGCGACCTGATAGAAACTGGGCTTTCTTGATGTTTACTGTTTTGCCTGTGCGTGCTGCGGCTACAAGAAGATCGGTCTGACGGCACAGAAAAGCTGGAATCTGAATGACATCGACTACTTCTCCTACAGGTTCGGCTTGCCATGATTCGTGAATGTCTGTCAGTAATCGCAAGCCGTATTTGTTCTTGATGTCTGCCAGCATACTCAGGCCTTTCTCCATGCCTGGTCCTCTGAATGAGCTGATGCTGGTGCGGTTGGCCTTGTCGAATGAGGCCTTGAATATAATGTCGGTTCCCAAGTGGCTGTTGATTTCCACCAACTTGATTGCTACTTTTTCGAGCAGTTCCATTGACTCAATGACACATGGACCTGCAATGATTTGGGGTTTGTCCATTTCGTAGTATCTTAATCTTTATGATTAATAATGTTATCAATCACTTGCAAAATTACGAAGAAAAAACGTTACCACCAAACTTTTAAGACGAAAAACGGGCTTTTGAGGGTAGAATGGAATCGAAAAATAGGGTTTTTATTATTTTTTTTATTTCTTTTGCTTTCTTATATATAATAAGGTGTGTATATTGCAAGAGGGCTAATTTTAACACAAAATTCCGGTTTTATGTCAATTTTCTCCATGAAATCGCAAAAAAATGTCGAAAAAATTTGGAAGTGTTAATAGTTTTTCCATATATTTGCAGCGTGATTTGATAACAACCACGCCGAAAGGCTGGTAAAAAAAACTTTAATTAACTAATAAAAAGAAAGACAATGAAAAAACTTTTGATGACAGTTGCAGCTGCTTTTGTTGCAGTGAGCATGAACGCACAAATGTATGTTGGTGGTACCGTAGGTTTCGGCAACACTGTTTCTAAAACTACTACTTTGGAGACAAAAACTAATACCTTCTCAATTAATCCTGAGTTTGGTATGGCTTTGGACGATAAGATGGGCGTAGGTATTGAGCTTGCATTTATTACAGGTTCTAGCGAAGATAAGTGGATTGGAACTGGCAATGATCCTGTTGCTACAAGATTGAAGCCATCTTCAACTACATTCGCTATTCGTCCTTATGTTCGTTATCAGATGTTCCAGGTTGGTAAGGCTAACATCTTTGTTGACGGCGGCGTTAACTTCGCTATTTCTAAGGATAAGGAAGTTGGCTTCGATGCAGCTGGTAAGGTTGTTGATAACAAGCCTGGTATGGACCTCGGTCTGTTCGTACAGCCTGGTATCGCTTACAACGTAACTGATAAGTGGAGCATTGTTGGTAAGCTGGAGGATATGTTCACTTTGGGTTATTCAAAGAGCCAGGTTGCTGATGTTTCTGGTGCTCCCGATGCTCCTACAAGCTTCAGCGTAGGTCTCGCTTCTGGCGGCTTCACCCTCGGAACTCTCCGTTTCGGTGTTTACTACAACTTCTAAATCGTAGAATTAACAAATTAAATCACAATAAGGCCCACCTTTCGAGGTGGGCTTTTTTTTGTGTTTACGTCATTCGCTTCGAGCGTTTGCATCATTTGCTCTGGGCGTTTGCGTCATTCTCTCTGGGCGCTTCCAGGATTCTCCCTGAGCGTTGTCTAGCTTCTCTTTCGTTGCGCTTTTTAGTTATGTCATTTCTTGTGTGGTTTTCATAAATTTTATTTATTATTTGGTCGCTTGCGGATTTTTTCATACCTTTGCACGTCAAAATAAAAATAAGTACTTATAAGATATGGCAAAAAGATTCGCTGAACATAGCGGTTTGAACCTGACAAAGGTAAACAATGAGATTTTGGAAAAGTGGAAGGAACAAGACATCTTCCACCGTTCAATCGATGAGCGTGAGGGCTGTCCTCAGTTTGTTTTCTTTGAGGGACCTCCATCGGCCAATGGCCATCCTGGTATCCATCATGTGCTCGCTCGCTCTATTAAGGATACCTTCAACCGTTATAAGACCATGCAGGGCTTCCAGGTGAAGCGTAAGGCTGGATGGGATACCCACGGACTGCCCGTAGAATTGGGCGTCGAGAAGGAGTTGGGCATCACTAAAGCCGATATCGACAACAAGGAAAGCGAAAAGTATATCTCTACGGAAGACTACAATAAGAAATGCCGTGAGAATGTGATGATGTTTACTGCCGAATGGCGTGAACTGACTGAGCGCATGGGTTATTTCGTGGATCTCGACCATCCTTATATCACCTATGATAATAAGTATATTGAGACTTTGTGGTATCTGCTGAAGCAGTTCTACAACAAAGGATTGCTCTATAAGGGTTATACCATTCAGCCTTATTCGCCTGCAGCAGGTACAGGCCTTTCTTCTCACGAGCTGAACCAGCCAGGTTGCTATCGTGACGTAAAGGATACTACATGTACGGCTCTGTTCAGGGTGAAAGGCACTTTGCCTGGATTATCCGGAAATACCGGAGATCCGGGATTCTCTGGAAGACAGTATTTCATGGCATGGACCACAACTCCTTGGACACTTGCAGCCAATACGGCACTCTGTGTAGGTCCTAAGATTGACTATGTGGCGCTGGAGACCTACAATCCCTATACAGCTGAGAAGATTACTATCGTGATGGCCGACGCCCGCGTACCGGCTTACTTCGATACTGCTGCTGAGATTACTGACGGCGGCGAGATGCCTGAATATAAGAAAGGTGAGAAGTTCCTTCCGTATCGTGTCGTTGGTCGTTACAAAGGTACTGACCTCGTAGGCATCGAATATGAGCAGCTGTTGCCTATGATTAAGCCTATGGGTGATGCTTTCCGTGTGATTCCTGGCGACTATGTGACTACTGAGGATGGTGCTGGTATCGTGCATATCGCTCCAAACTTCGGTGCCGACGATGCTTTCGTGGCTAAGAAGGCTGGTATCGTGCCTGTTGTGCTGATTGATAAGAAGGGCGCTGAGCGTCCTGTCGTCGACCTGCAGGGAAAGTACTTCCTCATAGAAGATCTTGACGATGAATTCGTTAAAAACTATGTTGACGTAGAAAAATGGAGCAAGTATGCTGGCCGTTATGTGAAGAATGCTTACGATGAGAATCTCACTGACAAGGACGAGACGCTTGATATCACTATCTGTATGGACCTGAAGGCCGACGGAAAGGTGTTCAAGATTGAAAAGCATGTGCACAACTATCCCCACTGCTGGCGTACAGACAAGCCTGTGCTCTATTATCCACTCGATTCGTGGTTTATCAAGAGTTCATCGATGAAAGAGCGCATGTCGGAGTTGAATAAGACTATCAACTGGCAGCCTGAATCAACTGGTACGGGACGCTTTGGTAATTGGCTCGACAATCTGAACGACTGGAACCTCTCGCGTTCACGCTTCTGGGGCACTCCGTTGCCTATCTGGCGCTCAGAAGACGGTGAAGAGAAATGTATCGGCTCACTTCAGGAGCTCTACGATGAAATCGAGAAATCCGTGGCCGCTGGTGTGATGAAATCGAATCCTTTCAAAGATAAGGGATTTGTTCCTGGCGACTACTCGCAGGCGAACTATGATAAGATTGATGTGCATCGTCCTTATGTTGACTACATTATGCTGGTGAGCGAAAGCGGAAAGCCCATGAAACGCGAGTCAGACTTGGTTGACGTGTGGTTCGATTCAGGCTCAATGCCTTATGCACAAATACATTATCCATTCGAGAATAAAGATCTGATTGATAAGAACTTAGCGTTCCCGGCTGACTTTATTAATGAGGGCGTCGATCAGACACGTGGATGGTTCTTTACCCTTCATGCCATTGCAACGATGATCTTCGATTCTGTGGCTTTCAAGAATGTCATTTCTACAGGATTGGTACTTGATGCCAAGGGTAACAAGATGTCGAAGCACGTGGGTAATGTGGTCAATCCATTTGAGATGATTGACAAGTATGGCTCTGACGCTGTACGCTTCTATATGATGACCAACAGCGAACCTTGGGATAACCTGAAGTTCGATCCGGAAGGCGTGGCTGAAATCAGCCGTAAGTTCTTCGGAACCTTATATAATACTTATTCGCTCTTCGCGATGTATGCCAATGTGGATGGCTTTGATCCTGCTGCGCCTCAGATTCCTGTGGCTGAGCGTCCTGAGTTCGACCGTTGGATTCTTTCATGCCTGAACACGCTGGTGAAGGGCGTGGAGACTGAGCTGAATGGCTTTGATCCTACTCGTGCTGGTCGTCTTATCGATAAGTTCGTTGACGAGGACCTCTCTAACTGGTATGTTCGTCTGAACAAGAAGCGTTTCTGGGGTAAGGAGATGGACAACGACAAGCTTGCTGCTTATCAGACACTCTATGAGTGCTTGCTGACAGTTTCTAAGCTTCTGGCTCCATTCGCACCCTTCTTTGCCGACCGTATCTATTGCGATCTTGGCGGTCAGTTCGACTCCGTTCATTTGGAGAAATTCCCTGTAGCCGATATGTCGCTTGTCGATGCTGATCTTGAGAAACGCATGGAGATTGCACAGCGTATTACTACTATCGTTCTGGCTCTCCGTCGTAAAGAAAGTATCAAGGTGAAGCAACCTCTTCAGACTTTGATGATTCCTCCAGTGGATGATACTCAACGTACTGACATCGAGAGCGTTAAGAGCATCTTCTTGCAGGAGGTAAATGTCAAGGAAGTGAAGTTCGTTGAGGGCGCTGGCATTCTTGTGAAGAAGGTAAAGTGCAACTTCCGAACGATGGGCAAGAAGTTTGGAAAACTGATGAAAGGCGTGGCTGCTCAGATGGATGCCCTTTCACAGGAACAGATTGCTGAACTTGAGAAGAACGGAACTATTGGTATCGTTGTTGAAGGTCAGAACTTGAACGTCGAGGTGGCTGATGTTGAGATTATCAGCGAAGATATTCCTGGATGGCTCATGGGCAATGAAGGCAACCTTACTGTTGCTCTTGACATCACTCTGACTGATGAACTGAAGAACGAGGGTATGGCTCGCGAACTTGTGAACCGTATTCAGAATATTCGTAAGAAGAGCGGATTGGAAATTACCGATCGAATCTGCGTTACTATCGAACCTAATGAGGCAGCAACTAAGGCTGTCGAAGCATTTGGAGACTATATCGCCCGTCAGGTGTTGGCCGACAAGATTGAATTGGCTGCCAATGATGGACAGGCTGTGGAATTCGATGACTTTAATTTAAATATCAAAATCATAAAATCCTAAAACCTATGGCAGAAAAAACACGTTACACTGATGAGGAACTCGAGGAGTTCCGTGAGATTATCAATGAGAAATTGGCACTGGCCAAGCGTGACTACGACCAAATGATGAGCGCCCTGACCAATCAGGACTCAAACGATGTTGATGATACATCACCCACCTATAAGGCTCTTGAGGAGGGTAGTGCAACTCAGTCGAAGGAAGATCTTATCCAGTTTGCTGCCCGTCAGCAGAAGTTCATCCAAGGACTGAAGGCTGCATTGGTGCGTATCGAGAATAAGACTTACGGTATTGATCGTATCACTGGTAAACTTATTCCTAAGGAGCGCCTGCGTGCTGTGCCTCATGCTACACTCAGCGTGGAGTCGAAACAGATGGAGAAACAAAGAAAGTAACTTTGGAATTGAAGACTGAAGGAATACTGACTAAAGGACGACTGGCGGTAATAATAGTTGCCGCCATCATCCTTATAGACCAGGTGATAAAGATTTGGGTGAAGACTCATATGGCTCTTCACGAGAGTATTCATATCACTGACTGGTTCTATATCGCTTTTATCGAGAACAACGGAATGGCCTATGGAATGCAGATAGGTTCCAAACTGCTGCTGTCATTGTTCCGTGTAGGGGCCATTAGTCTGCTTGGCTATTATGTATGGTCACTGACGCGTCGACAAGTGAGATTAGGCTATGTCGTTTGCTTGTCCATGATCTTGGCAGGTGCTATTGGTAATCTCATCGACTGTATGTTCTATGGACTTGTGTTCGACGCTTCAAATGATTATACCGTAGCAGGCTTCGTTCCGTTTGGCGAAGGTTATTCTTCGTTCCTGATGGGTAAGGTGGTAGACATGTTCTACTTCCCCCTCATCGTATCGACCTATCCAGATTGGTTTCCCGTATATGGAGGCGAGGAGTTTATCTTCTTCAGTCCTGTATTCAACTTTGCCGATTCTGCAATATCGGTTGGCGTGGTCTTGATGTTGCTTTTCTACAGAAAGGAGTTAAGTGAAATAACGCTGAAGCGTGAGTAGATACATTATCATATGTATTATCGGGCTGACTTGTCTTTGGAGTTGTAAGCCTACAATCCCCAGTGAATATATTCAGCCAGACGAGATGGAAGATCTTCTCGTCGATTTTCATATGTCGCGCGCAATGGCTCAGCTGGATGGCAGTTTTGAGGAACAGTCATATAAGAAACAGCTGTATTGGCAGGCGGCTTTGGAAAAGCATGGAGTGACACAGGAACAATTCGACTCGTCATTGGTCTATTATTACATCCGTGCCGATCGTTTCGATAATATTTATCAGCGTGTGCTGAATCGTCTGCAGGATGATGCACTTGCCTTAGGCGCTTCTGAAGGCGATATCGGACGTTTCACTTCTTATGATGAGAATGGCGATACTGCTAACATTTGGCGACGTAATTCTGCATTGGTAATGACGCCTGTGGCTCCCTATCATCGTGTGGAGTTCTCTATACAGGGTGACTCACTTTTTCGCCCAGGCGATACTTTCCTTATGCAGTTCATGTCGGACTTCATCTATCAGACCGGAAAGAAGGATGGATTACTTTACTTGGCTATCGAATATCCCGATTCCATCGTGGTTCGACAGACACGTTTCTCTTATTCTGGTCTTAACCAGCTGAATGTGAAAGTAGATGAGAAAGTGGGATGTCCTAAACGAGTGTATGGCTATTTCTATCTTGGAGGTGCCGACGATCCATCGACAACAATCCGACTGTTATTTGTTAATAATATACAGTTGATAAGATTCCATACAACAGCTATTATTAATAACGATGAAACAGAGCAACAATCTCAGACGGATAGCATCTCATCAGGTACAATTGCCCGACGGGACGCTGATGAATCAAACGGTGGTGGAAATACAAGCGGGAACGGTGCAAAGGTATTACCCGCTAATAGAGGAGCTTCCCCAAACCGAATGGTGGAACGGATTGATTCGCTTAAATCACGAAGATGATGGCTCGATAACTGCTTATTATAATGGAAAACGAATAGAATAACTAAATAAAACTAAGAACTATGATGAACCTTAAAGTAAGATTGTCAGTAATGAATTTCCTTGAGTTTGCCGTGTGGGGTGCATATCTCACTTGTATGGGCAACTATCTGGGAGTAGCCGGTCTTGGCGAAAAGATAGCATGGTTTTATGCCATTCAAGGTATTGTTTCAATCTTTATGCCAACTATTATGGGAATAGTGGCTGACCGTTATCTGCAACCGCAGCGAGCTTTGGGCCTGTGTCATCTGATAGCTGGTATCACTATGCTTGGTTGTTGGTGGTTGGGTATGGATGCTGGCTTTGGACATGAATTGTCTAATAAATCAGCATTCATCGCACTCTATACGGTTAGTGTGGCATTCTTTATGCCAACTATTGCCCTTGCCAATACGGTCGCTTTCTCGGTCTTGAATAAAAACGGGATGGATACCGTTAAGGATTTCCCGCCTATTCGTGTACTCGGAACGATTGGTTTTATTGCTACTATGTGGTTTGTCAATTGTGCTTTTGTCGACGAGTCGGGCTTTGGCTTTACTCTGGGCTTGAATGCTCATAAGTTCCAGTACACTTACATGCAGTTCTTTGTTTCTGGTATTCTGAGCATTGTGCTCTTCCTTTATTGTTTTACACTGCCTGATTGTAAGTTGGAAAGGAAAGAAGGAAAGGTTTCACTGGTTGAGAGTCTGGGCTTAAATGCTTTCAAACTTTTCAAACGCCGTCAGATGGCTCTCTTTTTCATCTTCTCGGCTATGTTGGGAATGTGTTTGCAGGTGACTAATGGCTTTGCTAATCCATTCCTTACGAGCTTTAAGGGCATTGAAGAATTCCAAGATACATTTGCAGCTAATAATGCTACGTTGTTGACAAGCATTTCACAGATTAGTGAGGCTTGTTGTATTCTGATGATTCCATTCTTTTTGAAACGTTTCGGCATTAAGATTGTCATGCTGATGTCACTCTTCGCATGGGTGTTCCGTTTCGGATTCTTTGGTATTGGTAATCCTGCTATGCCAGGCGTTATCTTCTTCGTGCTCTCTTGTATCGTCTATGGTGTTGCCTTCGATTTCTTCAACGTGTCGGGTGGTATCTTTGTTGATCAAGAGTGTTCGTCTGATATCAAAGCATCAGCCCAGGGCTTGTTTATGATGATGACAAATGGTCTTGGTGCAACTATTGGTACCTTGGCTGCTGGTGAAATCGTTAACAGTTTCTGTGCTTGGCAAGAATTTGTGGTCAACGGAGAAAGGCAGAGTTTCCTTGTTGGTGACTGGCAGTCCTGCTGGTTTATCTTTGCCTGCTTCGCATTAATCGTAGGTGTGTTGTTTGCCTTGGTATTCAATCCGGAAACGAAAAGAACGAAATAAGATTTTATCACGATCTGTAATATTGTAGAAATGCAACGTACGCTACTTCGATTTGAAAGTATCCAAGAAATAATGGGGGGCGAGAATCTTGCGGTTATCATGTTGACCGATGAGAAGCGCCAGCGTGCTATTTCTTCAATATGTGATGAATCGATGACGCGTCAGATACTGTTAAGGGTACAGTCACCCGGTTCCTGCAAGAATATGCTTCCTGAGACACTCGTGGAAATGCTGAAGGGGCAATATGAGATGATGATCTATGGAGTTCATGACGGACAGTATCAGGTTGTGTTATCTGATAGCGAATTCGAACGTAGTGTTCGAATAAGGTTTAGTGATGCTGTCTTGTTGAGTATCATTGCACATTATCCTCTTTATATAGAGGAAACTCTGATGAAACGCCAATGTATCCCCTTTGACGAAAAGGCAAAAGGAATTGCAATTCCGATTAATACGATGGATATTCCCCGTTTGAATATTGCGATGCAAAAGGCTATTGATGAGGAAAACTACGAATTGGCTTCGAAATTAAGAGACGAGATTAATAATAGAGCAAATCATACAAAATGAAGGAAGTAAGATATTTCTATGTACCTGAAGCTGCAGTGAAAAATGAACTGCCTGCTGAAGAAGCGAATCATGCGGTACGTGTGCTTCGTATGCAGGTTGGTGATGAAATGATGCTCATGGATGGGAAAGGGTGCTTCTATAAGGCTGTCGTAAAGATGGCTGCATCACATCATTGTTTGTATGATATCGTTGAAACACTGCCGCAAACTCCAACGTGGAATGGACGACTGCATCTGGCAGTTGCGCCAACAAAACTGATGGATCGTATGGAGTGGCTTGTGGAAAAAGCTACGGAAGTGGGATTCGACGAATTGTCGTTACTCAATTGCCAGTTCTCTGAGCGTTCTGTAGTAAAACTTCCGCGTATAGAGAAAATTGTTGTGTCTGCTGTTAAGCAGAGCCGTAAGGCTTGGATGCCTCTGCTCAATGATATGCAGTCATTTAGTTCTTTTATAGCAAACCATCAGTCTGGTCGGCGGTATATTGCTCATTGTTATGACGAAGTGCCTCGTGTTAATTTGTTTGATGAATTACGTAAAACATATCAGAATCACGTAGACGAAGAGGTAATTGTGATGGTTGGTCCCGAGGGTGA
>Ga0265298_10002509_pt1 | contig 25388 bp, 13 predicted proteins | sample AusTroGonzalo_MG_3_FD_193486 | JGI IMG/M metagenome (GOLD analysis project Ga0265298, IMG submission 193486) | Bovine rumen microbial communities from tropical cattle in Woodstock, Queensland, Australia - Gonzalo_01 | ecosystem: Host-associated > Mammals > Digestive system > Stomach > Rumen ...
AATCTTCTTGGCTTTATAGATGGTTTCCACCAGCCAAACATACTTATTTACAGTATTCTTTGCCATGCTTTATAACTTTTATGGTGCAAAGATACGAAAAAGGTGTGAACAATCAAGGCATAGGTTGCAAAAAAGATTAAATAAATCACCTAGACAGGACAAGTTTAAAAAGTGTTTGCTTGATTTGTCGCCTGTGAGATCGTTTGTCGCTACAAGTTGGAGAAATATATGCGAGAAAGTTTGCAATGGGGCGAAATATGGCGTAACTTTGCACCAGATTTAAGATTCACGCATAAGTTAGTTAGAGTTAGTTTTCTTTTTCATATTGCTTTTGGTTTTAGTTATTGATTTAGTTGATTAGTTGATTGCTTAGGGCTCGCAGAGATGCGGGCCCTAAGCATATTCGATGATGATTATGAATTGTCAACTTCCTCAATAAATGGTAATTCTCCTAAATACTTATCAAAGTCGCTTTGGAACAGACGGTCTTGAACAATACGGTATTTCTCAAACTCAGTTTCTGCATATTCCTTAGCTTCCTCTGCAGTCACCTTACCTGTTGTCTGTAACACCTCGTTTCCACCAGCAGCCAAGATAGTATCTATCTGTTTTGCCCAATCTTCCATTGTCATTGGGATGTGACGTTTGGCCATTCGTTCTGCCAATTCGAGCACACCATTCACCAACTGTCCCATATCTGCCAGTTCCATTTCTTTCAAATAATTCTTGGCTATCGACACATCCGTCTTCACGATCTTACCGTCTGGTGCATTCTCCCAAGTGGTCAATCCCATGTGTTCCTGTTCTGCATCAGCACGCTCCACAATCAGCTCTGCAGCCGTATGTCCGTGAACAGCATAATGCATTTTGTTTTGCATCATTTTGAAGAACATTCTTGTAGTGGGAGCATCGCAATTATAGTCAATGGCCGTAGCATAAATATCTGTTAGTTTCTGATAGAAACGACGCTCAGAGAGGCGTATCTCCCTGATTTCAGCCAACAGATGCTCGAAATAATCTTCATCCAGGAACGTACCATTTTCCATACGTTTTCTATCGAGTACGTAACCACGAATGGCATATTCTCGTAATATGCTAGTAGCCCATTGACGGAATTGAGTAGCGCGGATGCTGTTCACACGATAGCCAACGCTGATTATAGCATCCAGGTTGTAAAACTGAGTCATATAGTTTTTACCGTCTGAGGCAGTTGCCGAAATTTTTTCGGTAACTGAATCCTTAACTAGTTCACCGCTCGCAAATATGTTCTTCAAGTGTACACTCACATTGTCTGGGGTACAATCAAAGAGTGTTCCCATTGCTTTTTGGGTACACCAGACAGTCTTGTCCTTATAGTAAACCTCAATGCCTTGTCCTTTTCCCTCAATCTGAAAGATCAGGAATTCCGCTGTGCTGTTTCTTATTTCTCTTCTTTTTGCCATATCATCTGCAAAGATACAACTTTTTTCCGAAAAGGAAAAGGATTTTGAGAAAAAAAGTGATTCCACAAGGCTTGCGAAGTAGACAAGTAGACAGGTAGACAAAAGTTGAAAATTAAAGGATAAGAAAAACTCTAATAATATATAATATATATATTATATATTAATATTAGTAATTTTTGTTGACTTTTTATGATCATTCAAAAACAAGTTTTGTCTACTTGTCTACCTGTCTACAGTAAACTGGATGTTTAGTTAGCCTAAAGTCAGAGTTTAAAGAAAGTAAAGTCGGAGTTTAGTCTAAGTAAAGACAGAAGAACAAAAAGACATAGTAACATACTAACTTATAAGAGGTTAAGGGCAGCTCAAGGCTGCCCGAGGTGTTGGTAAATAATGTTTACTTCGGCTGGGAGGAAGGTGCGACGCCGGAGTCTGGCGAGATGCGCGAGATCGGGGTCTTCATTCAGGAGAGAACGTAGCTTCTGCCAGGCGGTCTGCGGTAGAACATAAGGAAAATACATTTGAGCCAACTGCGTGCGGCCCATAGTTAAACACTGGTTTTGTTGCATGATGGTTATTTGTTTAGGAAAGAAATTAGAATAATTAGAATAATTTTGTTCAGAAATTGATATGTATTTGTATGATGGTACAAAGGTAGTAAAAAACGGCGAAATAACCAAATAAAAGCGCAAATATTTTGGTTAAATGTGGAATAATGTGGAATAACGTTGAATAATGTGGAATAACGCATTTTGAAAGAAATAAATATTTTCATAGTTTCAAAATTATTCGTATCTTTGTAATGTAATTCAGGAGGAAAGGTGAGAAGAGAATGGCGCCTGTTCAGACCACCCCTAACCCCTCCTAACTTAGGAGGGGAAAAAGATACCTGAAGGGCGGGAGGTGGCGACCCGATGTAGATCGCTGCAAAGTGAAAAGTCAATGTTTAACTAAAAAAAGAAAGGAACAAAAAGAATGGCAAGATCAAACATCCCAATGGTGATCAACCTGCGTCAGAACACCAATGACACCAATGCTGCCTACGGTAAGTATTTCGCCGAGGTGGATTCGAAGGAACCCCTGAACCTGAAGGGATTCGCCCGCCACATGACCGGTCACGGCAAGATCGCCGACTATCAGATGTGTGTGCTGGTACTGGGTCAGGTAGTTGATTGTATGAGCGAACTGCTCGCACAAGGTCAGCCCGTGAAGCTCGACGGTCTGGGAACCTTCTCTCCCTCCGTCGATGGTCAGAAGCTGGGCAAGATCAGCATCGAGAAGGCTGTGGAGGCCGGTGCCGATGCGATGATCAACGGCATCAAGATCAACTTCACGCCGGAGAACATCAAGGGCGAGAAGCTCACCAGCCGCGCCTTCAAGGAGCAGTGTGTGTTCGAGTTCGGCTACCTGGTAGAGAGTGAGGTGCGCATGGTCGGCGGCAAGGAGCGCCGCGTGCAGAAGAAGACGCCGATCAGCTATCTGCTGGCTCCCGCAGCCGACGGTAGCAACGGTGGCGGCAACGGCGGTTCGCAGAGCGGCAACCAGAGCCAGGGCGGCGAGCAGCCTGCAACGGTGGCAGCCCCCACGATCAGCGGCACGACTCCGTTTACTGAGATGACCTCAGTGAGCATCAGCGGACCTGCCGGCGCAGAGATCCGTTACACCACCGACGGCAGCACGCCTACGGCAGAGAGCACGCTCTACAGTGAGGCATTCACCCTGAGCGAAACCACGACCGTGAAGGCGATCGCCATCAAGGACGGTGTATCGAGCGAGGTGAGCACCAAGAGCTTCACCAAAGGTGAAGGCGGCGGTGGCAGCAACGGCGGCGGCAACGACGTGAACTAAAAAAGGAGTAGCGTATGAAGAAGGAAAAGTGGAAGACCGTCATTCAGGTGATTGTGTCGATACTGACGGCAGCACTAACGGCACTGGGAACTACCAGTTGCATGGGGAAGGGACCTTTCTAAGCCACAGATTCTTGCGTCCCGTTGGTAGCAAGCGGCAAAGCCGAGCGACACAGATTAACACAGAAGAGATGATTTTCACAGAAAGGTGAAAGCGACGAGAGGACTGACAGACTACAAGAGCTGTCGGTCCTCTTTCTCACTTAATATGCGACCATCGCCTCCGGTATTCCCAGCAAAGGCCGTTCTTACTGCAGATCGTACCAAGTTTCTTGCGGTTCCGAGCTGCTACTTGCTTTACCGCTCAATGTTAGAAATCGAGGCAGGCACGAACTTTTCTTCCAATATTCTTGCCATAGTTGTACCATATATTTGTGAAGAAATCGAAGAACCAAGCATCATCTTCATCTTCGGGACCATTGTCCGTGCTTGACCAATATCCGCCGGCTTCTCTACTGGCATCCATATTGACGCCGCCGACGCTAGCGAAGCCATTGATCAGGTCGCCGAGTGTCATGTTTGTGTCAGTTACACCCATAAGTTCCCAATCGTCTACGCTGGGCAGCCTCCAAGAGGCACCTGTAACTGCATCGGACGTGCCGTTCTTGGCAGAGCATGCGGATATGGCCTCTGACCATTCCATTGAGCCCTCGTCTTCCAGCGCGAGTGCAAGATGATGGGCCACAGTGATAATTTGGGCCACGGCGGTCTCCCCGTCAGTGGCTGCATCGCCCACTGTTGCATATACGTTGCCGTCGGTAGTAATTACGCTACCGATATAGGGACTTGTCACATTACTTAGAGCGATGGGATAAGTGAGCTGCATCTTCAAGCTGATGTTATAGCCATTATTTGCTGCGTAGGTCTTGCCTGTTAATGACTTAATGTAGTTCGTTGAGCCGTCGGTGGCTGTAATCTCGATGTCTGCATTGGTAACGGGACGGATGGCTACGTAGATGGGGTCGTCGACTGGTGAGCGGCTGACGGTGTAGTTGTAGGTGCCGTCGCTGATGGTCATGCCCATGATGGTGTTGGTGATTTCGCTGCTGCCCGTGCTGTTCTTCAGGGTGTAGGCGCAGATGGCCAGCTGGTTCTCAAGCGTCAGCGAGGGCAGGTCATCGGCGTTCCATGAGCCCGAGTTCGTGCAGTAGTCGAGCTGGCTGGCGAGTGTGGCCAGCGTGCCGTCCTGCTCGAGCAGAGCGTCGTAGTTCACCGAACCGTCGGCCTTGGCCATCGCTGCGGGATAGATGTAGGTCACGTCCTGCGTCTTGTCGGGGGCGTTGAGCGTCACGGTGAACGTGGCCGACTTGCCGTCTTCAGCGATGTCGTCTTCGGTCAAAGCCACGCTTTCGGCCTTAACGGTATTACCGCTCGTGTTTTTATAGACCACGGCCATCATGTCGCCCTCGGCGAAGGTCCTTATGCCGTCGTCGGTCAGTGCACGGGTAGTTGCGCCAGTTGCGCCGTCGCTGAGGCCCACGGTGGTGGTCAGGGTTACTACTTTGTTCTCGGGCTGCTGCGGGGTCTCGCCTGCACCATTGAGGATGTCCACCATCTTGACGACGTCTGCGGCGTCCACCTTGCCATCGTTGTTCAAGTCACCAGCCAGCTCCTGTATATCTGACGGTGTCTCGCCCATAACGATCTTGACTATCACGTCGAGGTCATTTTCGTCGATGTTGTGATCGCCGTTGACGTCGCCCAGCTTGACAGCATTGACAAAGACGGCAAGCATCGGCTGGTTGGCAACGGGATCCTGCACCCAGATTACCTCGCTGCGGCCATTCTGTAAGTTGGCAGTTGTCGTGCCATCGGCAAGTTCCTCGGAAGTTGCCACTGTTCCCTGAGTGTAAGTGCTACTGCTACCAGCCATTGTGGTATAGAGATTCGCCAGAGTACTTCCACTTTCGTTGAATGTCAAAAAGTTGCCGTAAATTGTGTAAAGCTTGCCGTTAATGTCAACAGAAGCAGGGGCAAAGAGAGAGTTGCTGATGTTAACCGTCGTATTATAAATCCATCCGACTAATCCGCTCCAGTTAGAATTAGAATTATTGGTTCCTTCTAACTTACCGTCGAAAAGGCAGTCACTCATGTTAAGAGTAGTAATGGAGTTATCAGTAGAGGAGGTTCCTGCAACTATACCGCCAATTCTGGAACCATGGATAAGATCGAAGGTACTCTTCAAAGTGACACTTGACCAGCAGTTAGTAAGCGTGCTTGGACCTCCAATATAACCAGCAATACCTCCAAAAGATTGATACGAGTCATCGGTTATCGTCCCTGTCACATGAAGATTCTTAATGGTAGCTCCATTTAAGGTGAGGAATGGTCCGTAGCCGTCTTGTGTGGTTGTCAGATTGACTGTCAGCGTATGTCCCTGTCCATCGAAAGTGCCCTGATAATAACTATCGTTCGTTCCATCGTTGTCTGATCATCGCCGAGATCAATGTCTGCAGTCATCTTGGCATTAGCAGCTTTGTTCGTATCGCTATTGACAATTTCTGCGAACTCCTTCCAGCCCGCTAATGATCCGATGAGATAATTGCCATCAACGTCTTGCTGCAAACCTTCATAGGCCAAAGTCGGATCGTTGGTATAACCGCCGTTTTTACTTCTATAGACACGATAGCTCTCGTCGTTTGTTAACAACGGCATATCATCTTTATCATCTGTGCCGATGCGCTGTCCCCAAACCAGATCAGCACGACCAGCTTGTAACCTGTAGGCAATAGAGCCATCGGCAAGTTGCTCTGCTGACACAAGTGTCCCCTGGTCGCTATTGTTTATTTGAACTGTGTAATAACTATTGTTTACTGTTCCACCATTACCTGAGAATGTTGCAGAATATTTTGCTGAAACATTTACACTCATCGGAACAAAGAGACCATTCTCTATGTTGACAGTATAAGAATTTTTCCATCCGACAAAGCCACCCCATGTTTGCGAAGATGCACCTTCAAATTTTCCATCAAAAATACAGTCGTTGAAATTCAACGAGCCCCCTCCAACCGATGCAGCAAAACCTCCGCGAACGGCATCACCATTATATGAAGAAATCATCTCCACACTTGAACGACAATTCTTTATGTAACTTGTTCCGATGGACTTGCCTATAAGACCGCCTGTATAGCGGTGTGAGGTGTTTATCGTACCTGTCACATGCAGATTTTTGAATGTTGCACCATTGATACAAGGGAACGGAGCGCAATAATCTCCCGTCGTGGTCCAGTTGACAGTCAACGTGTGTCCCTGACCGTCGAAAGTGCCTTTATAAGGAACACTCTCCGTCCCTATCATCGTCTGGTCGTAGCCCAGGTCTATATCGGCTGTTAAGCGAGCATTGGCCGTAGGCACGGCCTGAGCTATCGCACTGAATACCTTCCAGTGCTCAGGCTTGCTCAGTTCATAATAGCCATCATCGGCAATGCCGATAGAGTTCTCATATGGTTCCGCAATGGCCACATGATTACCTGTGGCCTTGCAACCATAAGGTAAGATAACATCGCAGTTAGCAGGAATACCTCTAAAGATTCCTGAATTTCGGTTGATGGAAGTCATCGTGTAGAGTACCGCTATTTGCGTTGCTTTGCTAAGGTCTAATATTGTCATATTTGCGCAACCATACCATATTCCATCTCCATCTAATGATTTGACATTCACAGGAATGGTAAGGCTTGTCAAGCTGGTACAATTCCAAAACACCCAACCGCTGATAGAAGTGACTGACGAAGGGATTTCTATCTCTTTGAGACTTGAACAATTATAAAATGTTTCAGACGGAAATCTTGTCAGTTGGCAACCTTCCTCGAAAGTGACTGTTGCCATAGAGGTGCATCCCGTAAATACACGATCACCAAAGGATGTCACATTATTGGGAATTTCCAAACTTTGTAAGCCTGTACACTCTTGGAAAGCATAACTTCCTATGCTCTGAACATTTCTTCCTATATTGAGAGATATGATGGTTGACTTCTGTTTGAAGGCATTGTTACCAATGGCAATCACAGGATAGCCGCCTATTTCGTCTGGAATGTCGAGCGCATAGTCAGATGGCGGTGTAAAGTCACTTCTGAAACCCTTTATAGTGATGTCGCCGTTATCAACGATAGTAAAATCAAGTACAAGATCTGAGCCCGCCTGAGCAGGGTCGTTGGTATAGCCACCACCTGCCGCACTATACACTCTACTGCTATTGTCGCCGAAAGGCTGTGGGTGTGGGTGTGTGTCTGAGCCTATCTTTTGCGCCCAAATGAGGTCGTTACGTCCTTTCTGCAGCAGATATGCCACACTTCCGCTGGTCATCTGTTCCTCAGAAACCAACACGCCTTGAGTGGTATTCCCTGACACTGAGGTAAAGCAGTTCGTCAGAGTACCTCCACCATATGAGAATGTGTAAAGACCACCCTTAATGTTGACAGAAGCAGGGGCAAAGAGAGAGTTGTTGATTTTTACCGTCGAATAATAATTCCATCCGAGAAATCCCCCCCATTCAGAAGAATTGGGGCCGTCAAACGAGCCGTCGAAGAGACAGTCGGTCAAAATAAGCGTATCATAATCGTTGGTTATACCAACCAAACCGCCAATGCGCCATTCCCATTCTCCACTTTTGGTACTTTTCAGAGTAACGCTTGACCAGCAGTTAGTAAGTCTATTGGTTCCGCTACCTGCTGAGGTACCGACGATACCTCCAGCATACAAATATGAGGTGGTTATCGTTCCTGCCACATGAAGGTTCTTAATGGTACCACTATTTAAAGCATGGAAAGGTCCGTAGCTGCTTCCTGTGGCAGTCAGATTGACCGTCAGCGTATGTCCCTGCCCGTCAAAAATGCCCTGAAATTCATTAGTACCATAATAATTATATGAACATGGAATCACCGTCTGGTCATCTCCGAGGTCGATATCCGCAGTCATCTTGGCATTTGTCGCCGGCATGGTGACCACCATTGCAGCAAGCTCCTGCCAGTCAATGACAGAACCTATGAGGTAATAGCCGTCTGCTGCATCCTTCTGAAGAAGATGGGCCTGATTAAAGTTGTTCGTATAGTATGTCCCGTTCTCATGTCTATAAACGCGATAACTCTCAGTACTGGTAAGTGCCGGTTTGACGTCGGTGCCAATCTGCTGCCCCCAAACGAGGTTCTCGCGGAAGGCTTGTAGTCTGTATGCCACATAGCCGCTTCTAATTTGCTCTTCTGTAACCAGCGTAGCTTTCTTAGCATTGTTCGGATCCATTGTTACATAGGTGTTCGTCAAATAACCGCCATTGCCGCTGGTAGGATCTAATTCTTTAACATGGACACTTGTTGGCGCAAAAAGACTATTATTGATATGTATAGATCCAGGTGTACCAGCTGAGCTATTGTCATATCCGACAAATCCGCCCCAGTAGGTGGCTTTAGATCCTTCAAACACACCGTCGAAGAGGCAGTCGTTGATATAAGTTAAACTTTTCACGCTGCCTACCAAGCCGCCAATAGAGACTCTGCCTTCCCGCGAAGAGTTGATAGTAACGCTCGACCAACAATTAGAGATGGTGGTCCGTCCATATATATAACCTACGATACCGCCAACATCACAGTGGGAGGAATTAATCGTTCCTGCCACATGCAGGTTCTGAATGGTGGCTCCACCCACTTCGCGGAATAGTCCATAGCTGTTATCCGTAGTAGTCAGGTTATATGTGATGGTATGTCCCTGTCCATCGAAGGTACCCCTGTAGCGGCACGTACTGCTGGCAGCCACCGTCTGGTCATCACCAAGGTCGATGTCTGCCGTCATCTTGGCATTGGCTGTCGGTGTCGTTTGTACCAATGTGGCAAAGTCCTTCCAATCCTGCAAGGAGCCGATGAGGTAATAGCCCTCGCCGTCCTGCGTTAGTCCCTGCGCCGCCATCGTCAATGACATAACGAGGGTGAGCATTGAAATAATAATTCTTTTCTTCTTCATACGTTTATTGATGCTTTAATTTTGTGTTGCAAATATAGGTAATATCATCGAAAATGGGCTGCCAAATACGGAAAAAAGACTGCCAAAACGCATTTTGGCAGTCGATTTGCGGGGTAATGGTCTCGTCTGCCATATAGCATGAGTTTTTGTATCCTGCGGGCAAAGTTACGAAATCTTTTCCAAATATCGCCCGCTTTCTACGTTATATCTATACGAAAAGTGATTAATACTTCCATTTATTTGGTACTTCGCTCAATTTGCACTATCTTTGGCTACGCCGAAAGTACTCTCGCTCGAGAAAATCCAAATAAAATTTGGTTTTCTTCTCGCTTATTCGTACCTTTGCAGCGCAATTCAACAATCGTCTTATGAAGAGAACTATATTATCAACTATTCTGCTATGCATTGGTGTGATGATGATGGCACAGACGCCCTTCGGAAAAGGACGGCTGAAAGTGAGCAAGGTGGCCAGGAATGCCGTGCGCATCCAGTATACGACGGACGATGCCGCGACCAACGACCTGCCGGACTGGCTCTACGTGAAGCACGACGAGGTGGAGAGCCAGGACATCAGCACACAGATCGATGCCCAGCAGCAGACCATCACCATCAAGGACAAGGACGGAAAGCCTGTCTTCAAGGCTACACAGCACCAACTCACAGGCGGCGTGGCCACGCTGGCCTTCGATTCGCCAGAGGATGAGTTCCTGTTCGGACTCGGACAGTTCCAGGACGGTTATAGCAACGTGCGCGGACTCTCCCGCAGGCTGACGCAGGTGAACACGCAGATCTCGATGCCGATGCTGATGTCGAGCAAGGGCTACGGCGTGCTGTGGAATAACTATGGCATGACGGAGTTCAACCCAAGTGAAAAGAGCGTGATACTGGATCAGACCACCCCTACCAGAAGATTGCTCCATGAAGACGCAATCGCCTACTCAGGAGGGGAAACAGACGCAGAAGTCGTGGATGTGACAAGTACGGAGGGGAATAAGAAAGAGGTACGCGAGCGGCATATCTTCGAGGCAGAGCTCAACATCGAGGAGGCTGGCAACTATGCCCTGCTCCTGGACGTGGGACAGAAGATGGCGCGACGCCATAACCTCTGCATCGACGGCGTGCCCGTGATCGAGATGCAGAACCTCTGGCTGCCTCCGACGGCGTCGAAGAACGTGATGTTGGACAAGGGACGCCATAAGCTCACGGCGGAACTGACGAAGGACGACCAGCCGACGGTGTACTATCATCTGATCAAGGACGAGACGGTGTTCCGCTCGCCCGTCGCCACAGCCGTGGACTATACCGTCTTCGTGGGCACACCCGACGAGATCATCGCCACCTTCAGGGAGCTGACGGGACCATGTCCGCAGATGCCGAAGTGGGCACTGGGCTATATCCACTGCCGCGAACGGTTCCACTCCTCGCAGGAAATCCTCGAGACCGCCAACCGCTTCAAGGCCGAGCAGATGCCCGTGGGCATGCTGGTGCAGGACTGGCAGTGGTGGGGCAAGCACGGCTGGAACGCGATGCAGTTCGACGAGGACTACTACCCGGATCCCAAGGCGCTGGCGGACAGCCTGCACAAGATGGACATAAGGCTGATGCTCAGCGTGTGGTCGAAGATCGACAAGACCTCGGAGGTGGGCAAGCAGATGGAGCGCGACGGCTATTATATCCCTGAGACGGACTGGATAGACTTCTTCAATCCCGACGCAGCCGCGGCCTACTGGAAGAACTTCAACGAAAGGCTGGTGCCTACGGGCATCGACGCCTGGTGGCAGGACGCCACAGAGCCCGAGAACGACGACCTCGCAGGCCGTCGCGTGAACAACGGGCGCTGGAGTGGAGAGCAGGTTAGGAACGTGTATCCGCTGCTCGTGAACAAGACGGTGTATGAAGGCTTAACCCACCCCCAGCCCCTCCCCAAGGAAGGGGTGTCTGATTACTCCAGAGCAGGAGAGGTTTTCATTTTAACTCGTTGCGGTTTTCCGGGGATACAGAGGTATGGCTCAGCGCTGTGGAGCGGCGACGTGGGCAACGACTGGGACACGTTCAGGCGCCAGATCGTGGCAGGACTGGGTGTACAGGCGGCAGGACATCCCTGGTGGACCTATGACGCAGGCGGATTCTTCCGTCCACACGACCAGTACACCAACCAGGACTATATCGAACGGATGCTGCGCTGGATAGAGACAAGCGTGTATCTGCCGCTGATGCGGGTACACGGCTATATGAGCAATACGGAGCCGTGGAACTACGGCGACGAGGCGAAGCAAATCATCGCCGGCTGCCTGAAGGAGCGCGAACAGCTCAGGCCGTATATCGAACAGTGTGCCGAGCGCGTGGCGAAGGAGGGATATACGCTGATGCGGCCGTTAGTGTTCGACTTCGCGGATGACGAGACGGCACTGAGGCAGATGTGCGAGTATATGTTCGGACCTGAGCTGCTCGTGAGTCCTGTGACGGAGCCGGGGGTCGTGGTGTGGAACACCTACCTGCCGAAACAGGAGGGTGGCTGGACGGAGATCCACACGAATCAGCACTACGACGGTGGGCAGTATGTCACGACACCCGTGGACAAAACATACATACCTGTTTTTAAGAGGACAACGAATTAAACGCAAAAGAAAACAAAAAAATGAAACAAATGATTAAAGGATGCCTGATGGCGGCGGGGATATGGATGTTCTCGACGGGTGCAGGCGCGCAGATTTCAACCAACCAAAACAAGTTCTTAGGGAACATCACGACCAGAGGCAACGTGGAAGCCGGAGGCGTCGTGCCACAGTATTACAAGCTCTGGAACCAGATCACGTGTGAGAACGAATCGAAATGGGCCTCCGTGGAGGGTACCCGTGGCTCGTTCAACTGGAACGGAGCAGACAATGCCTTCAGCTACGCCCAGAACCACGACTTCACCTATAAGTTCCACGCCCTGGTATGGGGCGCCCAGTATCCGGGATGGCTGGAGTCACTGTCGGCCAGAGACCGCTTCAACGCCATCACCAACTGGTTCAACCATGCCAAGGACCATTACGACACCCTGCCCATGATCGACGTGGTGAACGAGGCCATCGGTATGCACCAGAACGGCAACCCCATGATGAAAGAGAGCTTAGGCGGTGGCGGCAAGACGGGCTACGACTGGCTCATCAAGGCCTTCGAGATGGCCTACGAGCGCTGGCCAGACGCCATCCTCATCTATAACGACTACAACTCGTTCACGTGGGACCTCGACAACTATATCGACCTCGTCCGCACCCTGCGCGACGCCGGAGCGCCCATCGACGCCTACGGCAACCAGTCGCACGACGTGACAGACATCAGTGCTAGCAACCTGGAGAATGCCCTGAAGAAGCAGCAGGACGCGCTGCAGATGCCCATGTTCATCACAGAGCTGGACATCGACCTCGCCAGCGACGAGAAACAAAAGAATCAGTATGAGAGCATCTTCCCGCTGATGTGGGAGGCAGACTACTGCGCCGGCATCACCCTGTGGGGCTATGTGCTTGGTGCCACGTGGGTCGGGAACTCCGGTCTCTACAGGAACGGCACGGAGCGTCCTGCGATGACCTGGCTGCGCGAATACTTGCAGACCGATGCCGCAAAGAACGCCAAGGGTCCGCTCCCTGGTACGAAGAAAGAGGCTTCGGTCTATATCCGCCCTGCCTCGCTGAAGATGGCGGTGAACGACGTGATGCCCATCAAGGTGCGTGCCAAGATGGCCACGAAGACCATCGAGAAGATAGACCTCTATGCGAATGACGAGCTGATCGCCACGATGACAGAGGATCCTTACGTCGCGGAATATACACCCACTTCGACGGGTAAGAGGACACTGAAAGCCGTGGTGACCACGACAGACGGCGCCACCTATGAGCGCCTGTCGCAGATCCAGGTGAACAGGGGCGAGAAGCGTGCACCCTACAATGAGACCGTTCCCGAACTGCCAGGCACCATCAAGGCGGAAGAATACGACAAGGGACTGTCGGGCATCGCATACGGCAACATCGACGTCACCCGCGAGAAGTTCACCTCTACCGCCACCAAAGACGACTCGTGGATGGAATACACGGTTGACGTGGCGGAGGACGGCCTTTACACGATGGAGGTGGAGATCGCCTCTACGAATGCCGGCGGCATGCTGCATCTGGCAGAGTACGGGTTCGACAACCTCACCTATCTCACCGATTTCACCGAAGTGCCGAGTACGGGTGGCTCCAAGGAGTTCAAGACTCTGCGCTGTCCGCTGAAGGAGCCGCTGAAGGCAGGGCGCCACGTGCTGACGCTGCTCGTAGACAAAGGTGGCTTCTGCATCAAGAGCCTGACCTTCAAGCGCACGCCCACCTTCAGCCTGCCTGGTGCTGTCGAGGCAGAAGACTACTTCCAGGGCGAGGGAATGACGATCGTACCCACTGCTGACGGCTTTGCTCTGGGCAATACTGCCACAGGCAGCTGGGCAGAGTATTCCATCAACGTCACCGAGGCTGGCAAATACAACTATGAGGCTACCGTATCGTCGGTGGTGGCAGGTTCTAAGTTCTCGATGGTGATGGTAGAGAGCGACGGCACCGAGAAGACGCTGGGCACCGTCACCGTACCACAGACAGGCAGCTTGGACACCTACGAGGTGAAGACGGGCAAGATCAGGAATCCCCTCAAGGCAGGTCAGCAGAAACTGCGCATCACCGTCACTGGCGGCAGTTGCAACATCGACAAGGTGAACCTCGTCTCCACCGAGACCGGCATCAGCGAGGTGACGCGCGACGACGCTGTCGCAGGGACATCCTATAACCTCTCCGGACAGAGGGTGACGGCAGGCTATAAAGGCATCGTCATACGTAACGGACGCAAGGAATTGAGAAAATAAATCATTGAATCATTATAAAAATTAGAAAAGCTTTATGAGAAAGACTTTGCTTGCAATCATGATGACGGCTTCGATACTCGGCACTATGGCTGCCGAAGAGCCGGATCCGAATTTCTACATCTACATCTGTTTCGGACAGTCGAACATGGAGGGCAATGCCCAGTGGGAAGCCCAGGACGAGGGAAATGTCGATGAACGTTTCCAGATGCTGGCAACATGTGATTTTGACAATCCCAAGCGTACCATGGGCAACTGGTACAAGGCCGAGTGCCCTATCGTCAACCCTATAGGCAAGCTTGGACCGTCAGACTATTTCGGCCGTACGATGGTGGAGCAGCTTCCCGACAAGAAGATCGGCGTCATCGCCGTGGCCATGGGCGGCAGTCCCATCGAGATGTTCGACAAGGATCTGTATCAGGAGAAATACCAGGAGAATTACAACGAGTGGTGGGCCCAGATAGCCAGGAATTACTATGGTGAGAACCCTTACGGCCGCATCATCGAGATGGCCAAGAAAGCCCAGGAGGTAGGCGTCATCAAGGGCATCCTGCTGCATCAGGGAGAGTCGAACAACGGTCAGGAGGACTGGCCTCAGAAGGTGAGGAAGATCTACAGGGACATGCTGAAAGACCTCAATCTCAGGGCTTCAGACGTGCATATCTTTGTCGGAGAGACGGAATATGAGGAGATGGGTGGCGGCTGCTCATGGCATAATCATGTCGTCGCAAAGATTCCCGAGGTCATTCCTACGGGTCACGTCGTGTCTGCCAAGGACATCCCCGGCAACGGCACAGACCCCTGGCACTTCTCGGCTGAGGGCTACCGTATCTTCGGAAAGCGCTATGCAGAGGCCGTCCTCGACGTGTTGAACAATCCTGAGGCCTACACCAAGAGATGGACCATCGACGAGCGTCTCACAGGCTCATTATCAGCCTTGGCCGGCAAGACCTTTGCCATCGTCAACGAGGAAGACGGGAAGGCCCTGTATTGTTCTATGGGACAGGATGTGGGCTACGGCGACTTTAAGACAGCATTCGACGTATCCAACGAGGGCTATCAGTTCAAGATTTCAAGAATCTCCGGCGGACGCTCGCTGAAACTCGTGACACCTTACGGCGAAGAGTACCAGATGGATGGTGACATCGGCTACCTGAACTCTCAGGCCGAGACAGGTGACTGCTGCTTCATCAACGGTCTGAACGATCAAAGAGGCTACGACATCTCCGATGGTGCCGTCTGGGACATCCAGTATATGGAGGACAAAGGCTGGACGCTGAAGAACATCGGCACGGGCAAGTACCTGAAGGATGCGACTGCCGCCAAGTATGACGAACCCACCTACTTCACCCTCTGCACGCTGAAGGAGGATACCTCAACAGGCATCCATCAGGCGACGCTGAACAGAAACGGCAGAAGCGGCGACAACGGCATCTACAACCTCGCCGGACAAAAAGTGAACAGCAGCTACAAGGGTATCGTGATCAAGAACGGAAAGAAAACAATCCAAAAATAGCTATTATGAAACGGACATTATTATCAACTATCATGCTGTGCATGGCCGCGTGGGCTACGGCACAGCCCGCAGGCGGCTTCGGAGGATTCCAGGCGCCTAAAGTAGACCTTCCGACCTCGCAGGAGTGGAAAGACGTGAACTATGCCGGTGACGACCAGGCCTATCACACCTGCGACATCTATCTGCCCAAGAAGGAGGCAGAGAGCTATCCCGTGGTGATCCACATCTACGGCAGTGCGTGGTTCAGCAACAGCAGCAAGGGCATGGCCGACCTCGGCACCATCGTGAAGAGCCTTCTGGAGGCAGGTTATGCCGTGGTATGTCCGAACCACCGTTCGAGCATGGACGCGAAGTGGCCCGCACAGATCCACGACATCCGTGCCGTCATCCGCTTCGTGCGCGGCGAGGCCAAGAAGTATAAGTTCGACACGTCGTTCGTCGCCACCAGCGGCTTCTCCTCCGGAGGCCATCTCGCCTCGACGGCTGCCACCACCAGCGGTCTGAAGCAGACAAAGGTGGGCACCGTGGACATCGACCTCGAAGGCAACGTGGGCAACTATCTCCAGGAGAGCAGTGCCGTGAATGCCGCCTGCGACTGGAGCGGTCCTGTAGACCTCACGGCGATGGACTGCGGCGAACATATGCAAATGGGCAACGACAGTCCTGAAGACGTGCTGTTGGCCTCGAAACTCGCACAAGAGCCCGACAAATATCTCAGCCTGAGTGCGGTGAACTATATCGATTCCAACGATCCGCCAGTGATCATCTTCCACGGCGACAAGGACAATGTTGTGCCCAACTGCCAGGGTAAGAAGTTCTTCGAACTGCTGAAGGCCGCTGGTGTGAAGACCGAGGCCACATTCCCTGCAGAAGGTGGTCACGGAGGTCCCCAGATGTACACGGAGGAGAACTTGAAGAAGATGGTTCACTTCCTGGACTGCGTCCGCGAGAAGGGTTCCTGCTGCAAAGGTGATGGCTGCAAGGGTGACGGCTGCTGTAAGAAAGGCAAGTCGCGCATCATCGAAGAGGGTGGTACCGGAGCATTCAAGACTGTCATGAAGGAAGAGACCACACTGCCGGAGCACACCGTGTTCGTGCCACAGGACCTGACACCCTTCAATGCCCAGAAACCACTGCCCGTACTCGTTTGGGGTAACGGTGCTTGCGCCAACTCACCTTGGGAGCACATGAACTTCCTCAACGAGATTGCATCGCAGGGATATATCGTCCTCGCCACGGGAATCATCCCCATGAAGGACGAATATTACAGAGGGCCGATGTCGCGCTCCGAGCAACAGATAGAGAGTATTGACTGGATCATCAAACAGAATGCCGACCCCACATCGCCCTATTACCAGAAGATTGACGTGAAGAACATCTGTGTAGCCGGTATGTCGTGCGGTGGACTGCAGACACTCTTCAACTGTGCCGACAAGCGCATCAAGACGCTCATGATCTGTAACAGCGGACTCTTCAACCAGCAGAACGCAGGTCAGGCCGTGGGAGGTATGCCCATGCCCCCGAAGGAGAAACTGAACGAAATCCACACACCTATTATATATATATTGGGAGGTAAGGAGGATATTGCCTACGAGAACGGTATGGATGATTTCCACCGCATCAAGCATGTGCCTGCCTATGCAGCCAACTTCCCTGTTGGTCATGGCGGCACCTACCGCGAACCTCACGGCGGAGAGTTCACCGTGGTGGCCCTGGCATGGCTCAACTGGCAGTTGAAGGGCGACATGGAAAGCGCCAAACTGTTCAAGAACGGAGAACTGAAAAAACGCAAGGACTGGACGCTGGAGAGTAACGGAAAGTAGTTTACAGTTTATGGTTTACAGTTTACAGTTTACGGTTTACAGATGATTACTTTATGCCATAATAAGTGGAGCAAGTTGCTGGGTGCAGCTTGCTTCATGTTCTATGTTGGCGCCGCATCAGCTCAGAAGGTATCGGCGCCGAATGGTCGTATCACTGCAGAGACAAAGGGCACGACACTTGTCATCAGCTATGACGGACAACAGGCCCTACAGTTGGAAGATCTGAACATGACGGGTAATGGTCTGGCTTTTGTACGCAACATCAAGGAGGACTATCAGATGCTCACGGGCAAAAGACTCGCCTGTAGCAATGAGGCTCATGAGTATGCTGCCGCCTTGGGAGAGGATGTCAGGCTGATTCTGCGCCTATACAACGATGGCGTCGCCCTGCGGTATGACTATGCGAAGGGTTGGACAGGCAGTGATCCCACTGTCTTCCGTATTGCCGAGGGCACACGACGCTGGATGCAGCAGTGGACAGACTCTTACGAAGGGTTCTTCCCGCTGTCGACAACCTACAAGGTGGAGCCTGTGCCTTCGTTCAGCGGCATCTCGAAGAGTGAGGAGGGGTATAACAACCGTTGGGGTTTCCCTGCCCTGTTGGAACCCGAAGACGGTCTCTTCGTGCTGCTCACAGAAGCGAATATCGAGCGTGGACAGAGTGCGGCATGCCTGTATAATGACAAGGAGCGCTTTAAGGTCGTACCCGCAGATCTCACAAAAGGGACTGTCCCTATTGTGAGAAACAGCCCTTGGCGCGTGGCCATCATCGGCAGTCTCAAGGACGTGGTAGAGTCTACACTCGTCACGGATGTAAGCAAGCCAAGCCAGATAGCTGACACAAGCTGGATACGACCTGGTGTGGTGTCGTGGATCTACTGGGCCTATAACCACGGTTCCAACGACTATAACATCATCAAAAAATATGTAGATATGGCCGCCACGCTGCATCTGCCATACGTACTCATTGATGCAGAATGGGACCAGATGGACCAGCTCTCCAGCAATGGGGGTAAGACCATCGAGGATGCCATCGTCTATGCTAAGGAGAAAGGTGTCAGACCGATGATCTGGTATAACTCCAGCGTGGGATGGATAGACGGCGCCCCCACACCCAAATTCCGTCTGAATGATCCAGAAGACCGTGAGAAGGAGTTTGCCTGGTGTGAACGCCTCGGTGTAGCTGGTGTGAAGATAGACTTCTTCTCAGGCGACAACCAGAAGAACATGGACTATTGTGTGGACTTGCTGGAGAGTGCCGCCCGCCACCATCTGCTCGTGAACTTCCACGGAGCCACCATCCCCCGCGGTTGGCAGCGCACATGGCCCAATCTCATGAGTACGGAGGGTGTCTACGGTGCCGAATGGTATAACAATGTTCCCACCTTCACCGCAAAGGCCGCAGCACACAACGCCACCCTACCCTTCACACGAAACGTCATCGGACCGATGGACTATACACCCTGTGCCTTCAGCGACTCACAGCATCCGCATATCACCACGCACGCTCACGAACTGGCGCTGACCGTACTCTTCGAGAGCGGACTCCAGCATCTGGCAGACAAGCCTGAGAGCTACTTCGCACAGCCTCAGGAGGTGCAGGACTTCTTCAGCCACCTGCCCAGTGTCTGGGATGAGACCCGTTTCATAAGTGGCTATCCTGGTGAGAGTGTTGTTCTGGCGCGCCGTAGTGGTGACACCTGGTATATCGCAGGCATCAATGGCACAGATGAGCCGAAGGCTCTTCCCCTCCTGAGTAGGAGGGGGCAGGGGTGGTCTGATCTGCCTCACACCACCGCCTTCCTCGATGCCGGAGACAGGGCATGGAAGATACAGTCAGAGGGATCAGAACTCCCTGAAAAAGTCGTTTGCCGACCTCACGGAGGATTCGTCTATATCGTCAAGTAAATATCCTAAGAAGCCGCGTCATTCCGATGCGGTTTCTTTGCGTACACCAAAGTTCTTGCGGGTATCATCATTGATGATGCGACTGGCCTTACGTCCGTCGAAGCGTGTGGGGCTGATGACGAAATCGGGCACGTTGAAGGAATAGAAGCGGTCGCGATAGAAACGGCGCGGATTCCGCTGAGGCAGCATGAAGGCCTTGGTGACATTCCCATGGGCATCGACATGACAGAAATAGGGCCTGGTATACAGGCCGTCGTCGCGGCGGGAGCTCAGTACGAGCCATCGTGAGCTGGTGCTCCAGTTATGGAACGATTCCGTGTCCTCGGAGTTGGCTTCTTCCATGATGCGGCTCTCTCCCGTCGTGAGGTCAAGCAGCCAGAGGTCAGCTTCGTGGTGCCAGATGCTGAACTGCCCGTAGTCGGAGAGCGTGTAGCAGAGGAAACGTCCGTCGTAGGAAGGACGGGGGAAGGATACGGACTTGTGCTGTTCTGCAGCGTGGACAAGGGTATCTATCCGGTTGCCGAAACTACCCGTTGCAGGGTCGAAATCGATACGACAGAGATTATAGCGGATAGAGTCGATCTGATTGCTGCTCCGGGCGGCACAGAAATAGAGCGAACGGCCGTCGGCGGAGAAGACGGGATAGGTCTCAAAGACCGTGTCCCGTTTGAGCAGGGGAGAGAGCAGCAGCTCATTCTTATCAACATCGTACACCTGAAGGTCGGAGGCCTCGTCGAATACCTCGACGCGGTTGCGGCCGGTACTGTGGAAAAGCTGCCTCGTGGTGTTGGTGGAATAGGCGACATAGCGGCCCGATGGATGCCAGTAGGGATAGACGCAGAGACCGATGGTCTGGTCTGTCTTGGTATTGTAGGCAGTAAAGGGACCACCGTCATGGCGCAGCAGCGTAGCACCGTGCGGGCCGCGGATGTGGAGGCTCATGTCGGCAGGGTTGCCGCGGTTGAAGCTGTGGCAGTTCACGCAGCCCTCGAACTGCGTGTTCTCTATCAGCGCACGCTCCTCGAACGTGGACAGGTCGCGCTCATAGATGCCCATCTTGCTCCACACCTCATAGCCTGGCTCGATGAGACGGTAGCAGAGGCCGTAGTCGATGCTGTCAGGACTGACATGGATGGAGAAAGGCTGGTAGGTATGCCAGCCATCGTCATATTTGGCAGAAACAGTCACGCTGAGTGAGTCCCCTTGGTTCTGGGCAAGCAGTGCGTGCCAATCATCAATATCAAAGTCCACCGATTCCTCACCCTGGCTATGCAGGCTGTTCCCATGGCTGTCCGTGATGACGGCATCAATACACAATGCCTCCTCATCTGCCATATTAAAGCAGAGGGGAGCAATATTCACGGGTATGGTGACACCGAGATAGTCGGGATAGATCTGAGGCAATCCGGCCTCCTGCCTGGCATCGCTGACAGTCTCTGTGCAGCCCATCAGGCCCATTAGCCCCATCAGTCCCATTATAATATACAGTTTCTTTCTCATTGTTTTCTGGACATGAACTGGTTATATCTTTCGCGGTCGCCCGTCAGCATATAGTAGGCCAGGAGATACTGGTAGGCCAGGCGGTTGTCCGTGTTGGTGTAGTAGAGGCTTTCGAGCATCTCTGGGGTCACGTGGTCGCTGAAGTAGAAATCTCCGGTCAAGTCTTCCTTGTAGGCACACTGTCGCAGGCGTCTGTATTCGGGATGTTTGGCTATCGCCTCCTCGTCGCCCAGCAGCGGCAGCGTCTCATTGGCCCAGCCACGGTAGAAGAGGGTCTTCTGCAGCGCCGAGAGGTATTTGCGGGCCACCTCGTACTGGCCGTTGATGAGGTTGGTCTGTGCCAGGCGCTTGTAGCACCGCCCGCTCTTCTGGAAGTCGAGGATGGCTTCCTGGGCCTCGAAGACCGTCCGCTGGGCGACATTGATCATGCCCAGCTGGTAGAAGGCCTCGGCAGTAGGTATGGGACTTGTCGCGTCTTCCTTCACGTCGGGCAGCAGGCCGGCGATGCCGTTCTGGTTGTATTCGAACATATGGTCCAGGAGCATGCCGTGCATCGCCAGGGCAAGGTTCTGCACCGTGACGCCGATCTGGTTGTTGGGCTTCTCGGCATTGACGGTCTCAAGGATGCGGTTCCACTGCTGGTGGGTGGCCATGAAGTCATATTGCATCACTTTCTCTGCCTTGAAGTTGGCGTTCTTCCAGACGAATGAGCCCATGATGACGGCGACAAGGAGGAAAGAGAGGCAAGAGATAAGAGGTGAGAGGTGAGAGATATGCCATTTGTGGCGGCGGATAAAGTGAGCTACCCCTACAATCACGAAGACAGAAATGGACGCAGCCCATAGCAGCCAAGGGAATACCGTCGGGTAGCGATAATAATGGGCATCCAGCCATAGGCTGTCAATAGGTATCGGGAAGCATACAGGCCCCGCCAGCCAATAGAGCACAGGAATGGCAATGATTAGCAAAACGTATCGCATCCGGCCATTTGTCAATTTAACAATGAAGCAAGCAGTGAGCAGCGTGAGCACGATAGCCCAGACGCCACCCTGCAGGGCATTCTCGTCAAGCAGGAGGAGCCAGAGCAGGAACGAAGGTACGAAACTTAGGCCGTAAAACCATCCGCCACCTACCAGCCGGAGCATTAGGAGCTGCACCGCCATGAGCAGGAGCGCAACAATGAGTGCCCCTACCCAGGCATAGAGGAAGAACTGCGTGCAGAAGCGTCCCAGAAGGTCGGCCACGCCACCCGGCAGCCTGACAATATCCCACACGTAGCTGCCCTCGAAGAGGAACAGCTGGTACTGCTCCTGATAGTGCAGGTGGTGCGGATAGGCCAGTCCGAAGAAAAGAAGGACGGCCACACCGAAAAGGAGCGTATATAAACCATGCAGGCTCTTCATCCCTTATTTCTTCATTCTTAACTTATTTATCAAACACCTTGCTGAACTCGTCAACACTGATTCTAACGGGCTCTACCATGAATTCCGGACGGTTGTAGCTCTTCAGGAGGCTGACATGCAGTTCGGGGTCTTCCTGCGGCATCATAAAGGCCTTTCCGACTTTCCCGTTGTTGAAATAGGCAAAATAGACGCGGCTGTAGTTGTCGTCGTCGCGTCGGCTGGCCAACATGATCCAGTGCCCGTTGCTCGACCACGAGGGGTAGCTGTCGGAATAGTCTTTGCTGTTGACGACCGTGAGGTCGAGGGGCGAAGAGGTCTCCCAGGTAAGGGCCGTGCCGGCATACTTGTCCATCGGGATACAGACGATGTCGGCGTCATGGTGCCTGCTGTGGAAACATCCGTACTGTCCCAGGGCAAACAGCAGATAGCGTCCGTCAGGGCTGATACGGGGCAGGGTGACACTCTTGTCGTCTGATGCGGCATCATACACCAGTTCCTCTTCGCCGAAACCATGTGTAGCCAGATCAAACGAACGGCGATAGAGGTTATACTGTATCTTCGGGTAGGTCGTCCTGATATCCTTGTCGCGCATCTCCTCTGGCAGTGGGACGGACTTGCAGTAATAGAGGTATCTGCCGTCGGGCGACCAGGTGGGGTACACTTCCAGGAGGTCCGGATCCTCGGAAACGACGCTCACCGAGTCGGTCTCTACATCGTAGAGGATCATGTCGCTGGCCAGGTCGTAGACCTCAATCTTGTTGGGATGTACCGTATGGAATGCCTGCCGTGTCTTGTTGGTGGAGAAGGCAACCAACTTAGCGGTAGGATGCCATGACGGATAGACACCCCCGGAGATGGTATAGTCACGCTTCATATTGACTCTCGAGACCTTGCCGTCGTTCACGATGACGGTACCGGCATTGGAGAGGCGCACGTGGAAGAGCATGTTGTCGGTCCTGTAGTTCTGATAGCTGTGACAGTTGATGCACTGGCCGATCTTCTTGTTGTTCATGGTAATCTCGTTGTTGAAGATCTGCGACTCCTCGAACGTGGTGATGTTGCGCTGGGCGATCTCCATATAGGTCCATGCGACATACGACGGCTCGATGAGGCGGTACGACAGATATTCGTCGATGGGTTCCAAAGCGACGTGGATCTCGAACGTGTTGAACGACAGCCAAGCGCCCTCTTTCTGTCCCCAGACCTCCACCTTGATGCTCTTGCCTTTTGCTGCAGCGAGCATATCGCGCCATTCCGACTCGGGTATCTGCACCTTCACGCCTTTGCCGTAGGTCTGCTGTTTACCGTCGGGCGTGGTGAGACGTGCCACACATTCTTCGTATTCGTCAGCAGGGAGCATGAAGTTGAGTGGTGCAATGTTGCAAGGTATGGTGACATCGCAATAATCGGGGAAGATGGCAGGCAGACTCTTGGCTTCCCTGGATGAAGAAGGCACATCAGGGTGATTCACACACGAAGACAAGAGCAGCATGGCAACTGCCAGAAGTTGGAAATAGGGATAGATATATCTTTTCATTGTTTTCTTATGATTGAACTTCATGACCAATATTGCCTGTTATACTAATAAATTTCCTTCCGAAGATGTTATACCACCAGTAGGTATCTCCATATTCCTCACGCATCTCTTCGCCTACCTTTTCAATGGTCTTACCAGGCTTCGCCAGGCGTTCCATGGCTTCCCAGAACTGTTTGTACCGCTCAAAGACGGACTGTTCTACCGGGAGCATCATGCGTTTTTCTTCCGGAGCCTTGTCCATAAACAGTATATAGGCCTCCATGGCATGCAAGGGGAACTGCTCGTCGAGGTGTAGTTTCACATAGTTGCGCAGCGCTGGCCAGAAACGGCGTGAGTCGCAACGTAGTATGGCATATAGCAAGGCCTGCTCTGAAGCAACCTTGCTGTCGGAGTCGTACCATAGACTGATACCGTTGACAATATAACTCTCGCTGTTCTCAACGCCAGTGATTTCGTCGGGATAGCATTTCTGCAGTTGCTTTATCTTTTCTGTGACAGGAGCCGGTTGCCAGTTGCCGTAAAACGGCTGATGATGCAAGATGGTGGTATAGCGTTCCACGAGTTTTTCATCTCCCACGGCCAGGGCACAGCGGCAGAGCATCTTCAGGTAGAAGGGCGAGAAACCTGCCTGTATGGCGTTTTCGAAATTCAGGCGGATGGCCTCATTCATCATGCCATAGTTGTAATAGACCAGAGGCGAGGCGATGTCCAAAAGGGTGACGTGGAGCGAATCGGGGTTATTGAGATCTACGGCACTATTGCCCAACTTAAACGAACGTTCGAACAGTTCGCCCTCGTTCATCAGGGCAATGTTCTTGATGAATACCATCGTGCTGGTAGGCTTCTTGTTCTCTTCTGCTATATGAAGAACAGCCTGCCAATTGTCGTCCTCGGCATAGCGCACCATACGCATCTCGTCGATGTAGTTCTTGTCATAATACATGAGCGACGAGGTGAAGACGATGCCGGCAATGGCACACAGAGCCGGAACAAACCACTTGGCCAGATAACGGTGACACGCCGGGATGAGCATAGAAACGGCTCCAAGCATCCAGAACGGTATGGAGAGGCGCTCGCTTAAGTCCATCGGAGTCTCAAAGCGGGGCATGCCTGCCAGTACGACATCGTCGAACCTGAGATTCGAGTAGAACTGCGAATGCCAGATGGCGGCAGTAAAGAGGAGTAGGACAAAGCCCAGGAACTCACGCCATGTCGGTTTCTCGACAAGTGCCAGGCAGAGTACAAACAGCAAGGCATACCACCCCAGCACCGGATAGACGCATACGCCCAGCAGATACCAGGCAAGATGCCATTTGCGCGGGGTGCAGCGTGCTGCCCACAGGAGCAGCAGCATGACAAGATAAGCTACCGACTGCGAGAACCAATAGCCTCTGATGGTTGAGACATATACCCAGTAGCCCAGATCGACAATCGATGTGAGCAGACAGGCTACAGGCAAGAGCATCAGTGCGGAGGCTCTTCCCTGTAACCGGAATGCTTTGATACCCACCAGGAGGATGAGTGCCCAGATGGCCATCA
>Ga0265298_10002511_pt1 | contig 25365 bp, 20 predicted proteins | sample AusTroGonzalo_MG_3_FD_193486 | JGI IMG/M metagenome (GOLD analysis project Ga0265298, IMG submission 193486) | Bovine rumen microbial communities from tropical cattle in Woodstock, Queensland, Australia - Gonzalo_01 | ecosystem: Host-associated > Mammals > Digestive system > Stomach > Rumen ...
GCAACCTTATGGAACGATTCGTTGTTGGTTCCTTCGAGGATCTGGTCGACGATACGCGCACCCTCTTCGGCGTGCTTTTTCATTTTTGCGTATTCTTCATCGGTGAACTTGCCGGGTTTTCTCAGGACTGCATCATCGACTGCGATCTTGCCGAGATCATGCATCGGCGCAGCCTGGATCATGTTCTTGCGGAACTCTTCGGTAAAGCCGTCGCGGCCGAACAGAAGTCTTATGTTCTTGCGTCCGTCCGCGGTCTTCTCATCCTTCTTCATCTCATCGATGAGATATCTTACGACATCGCTCGTACGTCTGATGTGACCGCCCGTGGAGTTGTCACGGCTCTCTACCATGGCTGCCATGGAGAGGATCAGTTTGCTGTGCATCTTCGCGATGTCTTCAGTCTTCTCGGCTACTTCTGCAGAGAGCTGCTCATTATAGTTCGTGATGAGCTTGGTGTACTTACGGGAATCGGTGTCGTCGGTAATAAAGAACTGGTAGCCTCTTCTGTGCTTGCCGTCGTATAGATAGCGGATCGTAACGAGGTAGATCTTATCACCGGTCTCATAGTAGAAATGATCGTTAGACTCACTCCTCTTATACTCTTCGAGCCACTTGAACAAAGTAGCCTTAACATCTTCATTTTTCGACGGGCGCGTATCGACCTTGATATCTCTTAAGAACGGGAAGATCTTCTGCGCGCTCTCATTTGAACCCAGATAATTGTCGTCGAAGTCGAATGACAGGAAGCCCGTGTCGCCCTTCTTGATAAGAGAATCCACACCGAGATCCGTGATGTCGTACAGGCAGATACGGTGAACGATGATCAGATACATCACCTGTGCAAAGACATATGACAGCGGCATCGCATCGATCCCTACAGGGAGCGTTTTGTTAAGAATATAACTCAGGAATGAAAACGTCGCGGGGATCATCAGAAGGACGATCGTCTTGTTGGATACATCATCCTTTTTTACGAGGCTGTATATCATTGCGATCAGGCTGATGGCCACAAAGAAGAAGATAACAAAATATGTGAGCGTGTGGCCCCAGCCGTATGTTTTCGTGAGGAGGGCCATGCCCTTGTAGAAATCGAACTCAACTGTCTTGTAGAAGATCGGTGAATTGCCTATCGAGAGTACCAGTGCAAAACTGCCCAGGCTCATGAGCATCAGTACCGCGTGCATCCATCTTTTGAGTTCGATCTTACACAGTCCGAATATACTCTGGGTAATAAAGAGCGAGAGGAAACATCCTCCTATGTAGGTAACTTTAACAGCCACCAGGGCAGCCTCAAGATTCATGGCGTGCGCCATCATTACATAGCCGAGATTCGCGACGGGAATGAACGCAAATATCAGCGATATGTGCACGTCAAAATGCTTATGCCAGATAATGATGTATCCCAGCGTCAGAAGAACTGACAGGCCGAATAATATCTCGTAATAAGCTGCCACTTTTGCTGCCCCTCCGGTTTGAAAAGTACTGTTCCCGCATCTCTATAATGCTCCGTGAAATGCTCTGGGGAAAATGTCTTTTCAACTTTTATGATTCTATCATTTAATAAGGCTCCAATGCTTGTTTTAAGCCTTTATTTACAAAGTGTTTTTGCATATGACACATCACTCTCCGAGAAACGACTTTATGTCTCCGGCGATCCTGTCAGCTTCATATTCATATACGTTATGACCGCATTCGAGCTGGACGTATTTGCCGTTGGATGATGCATTCACAATGTTATGATGCGAATCCACCCACATCTCATCATCCTTATTTACTCCCGACACATATTGTATTGTCGGAACAGCAGGCAGAGGCATGCTGTTTATCTCATCGAAAACCGCGACTATGCCTTCCATCTCTCTTTGAGCCGTATCGTTACCGAGATTTTTGCATCCGACAGCGATATACAATTTGATCTCTTCTTCTGTATAACCTTCAAATTCACTGATACTCATCAGGAAACGGTTCATTCCGAAGAACGCTCCGAACTTGTCGATCTTGTTTTGTGTTGCGCAGTCCTTTGTATCCTCCACCGGATCAAAGCAGCCACCGACACACATATCAAGTCCGATTATTGCTTCAACTTCATCAGGATACTTCTGCGCCCAGAGTTCTGCTTCGAGACCGGACAGTGAATGTGCGCAAAGCACATACGGTCCTTCGATGCCGGCTTTCTTCAATGCCTCCCTGTCCTGACGGAGGATCGTGTCAAAATCACGCATTCCGTCAAATCCGTCGCTGAAACCGTATCCGAACTTCTCGATGACAACACATCTGTAATCACCGCTGAGCTGAGAGTACAACGGCTTGAAAGAATACATAGGCGAAGGACATTTCCATCCTGCCATGAATACCAGTGTGTGGTCTCCCTCGCCCTCAACGTAGATGTTCATGTTGTTGCCATCAACCTCCACGCTGATACCAGGGTGATCTGCGAGCATCTCCTTCTCGCTGTTCATCGCAATATGATTCCAGATCTTAATACCGAACAGGAATACCACGATCAACGCTACAAAGCTCAGCAGGGCAATGCCCAAAAACTTAAATATTTTCTTCAATACTTTCATGTTTATATTTCCTTTTAGTCAGCAAGTCCGGCAAGGAATGTTCTCATCGCATCTTCACACTTGTCGGGCTCGCAGTCATATACACCGTGTCCGCAGTCTAACTGCAACGTGGTAACGTCTGTTAACGCGGATGCGTAATCGTTCTCAAATCCGATCCATCCTTCTGTGACAGAGCCGTCTGAGATGATAAGCAGTGTGGGAATATCCGGCACAGGCTTTTTGTCGATTACAGCAACATCTGCTGCAACGTATTTTACTTCATTTCCTGCAGTGGTATTTCCATAGTTCTTGCAGACGAGTGCCGTAACGGTCTTCCGCTTTTCGTCAGTAAAATCCTCAGGGATGCTTCCTCCTACAAACAGTCTGACCACTCCGGCTTTGTTCAAAATATTGTTTGTTAAATTTCTTGTATTTACTGACGAGATTACCTCGTCATCGTAAGAGTCATATGCTCTCGGAACTGCCATATCAAGTCCTGCGATAGCTTCGACTTCATCAGGGAAATTCTGTGCCCAGTAGATTGCTTCAAGTCCTGAATATGAGTGAGGACAGAGTATATAGGGACCTGTGATTCCCAGTGACTGCAATGCCTTGCGTTCCTGGTTAACTCTCGTTTCAACCGATCTCGAACCGTCAAATTCATCGCTGAATCCGTAACCGAATTTTTCCACAATAACGACTCTGTAGTCATCAGCAAAACGGTCAGCAAAATCCTTAAATCCGATTATCGGTGACGAATCTCCGGAGCCTGCCATGAATACCAGTGTATGCTCACCTTCACCTGCTACATAAACGCTCATCTTCTGTCCGTCTACCTCTACCAGATGCGTGAGATCCTGTCCGTCAAGGAACTCCCTCTCTCCTGCGAGCATTACCTGGTTATAAACTGATGTGCCGATTAAAAATACGATTATTGCAGCCAATATTCCGGCTAAGGCCTTACCCAAGACCTTCAATACTTTCAACATATGTAACCCCTCATTCTCTTAGTGGAAAATTATTTATAAACTGCGGGAGAAACCCCGTAATAAGCAAAGTTAAATCTCGTGAGACCCACCTGAAGCCGGGCTTCCGAATTCTCCATTCAGGAGCCCGGCATACAAGCAGTCAATTCTATCCCAATTTCCATTCCATATACTCTTTAAGGGTTATTCCGGCCCTTTAAGAATCAGTAAATCATTTGCCCGTAGAAACAGCTTTCGAGCTGCAAGATCACTTCAGATTATCCGGGCCGAAGCTCTCGGGCAGGAGCTCGCCCAATGTAAATTCCTTATAGTCATCGGCGCTCTTAGCAAGGCAGATCCTGAACGAGGAATCGCAGAATTCTCTCATCACCTGACGGCAGACGCCGCATGGTGCGCAATACTGTAATTCTCCGCCTCTTTTACCACCTGCAATTGCTATCGCAGCAAAATCCCTGTGACCTTCGCTTACCGCCTTGAAGATCGCGGTACGCTCAGCACATATGGAGGGGCCGAATGCGCTGTTCTCGATGTTGCAGCCTGTGTAAACCGTTCCGTCACTCAGGAGCACTGCGCTTCCTACAAGAAAATCCGAATATGGAGCATAACTTTCAGATCTCATATCAATCGCCTTCTGGCAGAGATCAGAAATTACTTTCTCGTCGATCATTCTTGATTCCTCCTTTGGGTCTGCCTTGCCGTTATAGTAAAACTAATTACTATCTTACCTTATTCCCGCGCCATGAAGATATCAGCTGACTGAGATGTTTCCGGCATCTACGTTGATCGTGATGGAGCCTGCACCGGAACCCTTTGACTGGAAGTGACCTGTGCTTGTATTGCCGCCAACGTTGATGGCGCCTGCATCTACGTCACAATCGAAAGCGTATGCATCGATATTGTCTAATCCATTGATGTCAACGCTGCCAAAGTCTGCTTCGATCTCAACGTCAGTGAGCTTTGTATTCCTGATCTCAACATTGCCTGCATCCGTATCGATTCTCAATGTATCGATCTCAGTATCCTTAATGTTGTAATTTCCTGCATTAACATCGAACTCAACCTTGCGGAATGTGCAGTCATCGATCTCGATGTTTCCTGCACTGATCTCGCCGTAAAGATAATCAGCCTTGATGCCGCTGAGCTTGATGTTTCCTGCATCGATCTTCATCTCAAAGTTATCGAGGTTAACGTCTTTTCCTACAACGATCTCGATCTTCGGGCCGCTGAAGTTGAATGAATTGATGTTGAAGCCGCTCGGGTTCTGGTTGATAACGAGCTTTCCGTTCTCGATAGTTACCTCAGGCTTAAGCTTTTTAGGACCCGTATAATCAACGCTGATGAGTCCTTCGCCGTCTCCGGTCCTGAAGTTTACTTCAAGTGCATCTGCATTGATCTTCAGTGTCTTGATGTCTTCATTATTCATATCTGATACCTCTTCATATGTTGTGGAAACGGTTTCAACAACGTAATCAGTCTTTCTGAATACACCTGAAATAATTGAGCCGATGATGCCGATACCACTTACTGATACTGCAATAACGAGTGCTACTATTGCGCAGATGATGATGGGCGCCTTGTTGACCTTACGGTCTGACTTCGGAACGAATTCCTCGCTCATGCTGCCTGATTCATTGAGCTCCAAGAGTCTGTCATAACCGTTCATTCTTGCGTTTGCTGATGTGATGAGGAATACACCCAGAGCAATGAAAAGGAAGAACATTACGGCGCCGAAGCTGTCATCAATAAACGGAATGTTTGAGAAGATGATCGGGTTTACGATGCTTAAGATGCAAAGTCCGATGCCGAAAGAACTCAGGAGTCCGTAGTTTGTCTTGTTGCTCTTTCTTACTCCTCTTACATACTCGGCGCTCTCAATGCTGAGTGAGCATTCTTTCGCATAGATTTCTTTAAATTCATTCCGTCTGATTCCCTCGAAAACAAAGAGACCTACTGCCACGCCGATCGAAAGGAACATTGCCACAACGCCTAATGTTGCAGGCATAAACGGAATCACTTCAGCCAGTATATTAAATGCTACGGAGAAGATGCACAGTCCGATTGCGAGCGGTACGAGGATCGAACGCTGGCTGATCATTCCGAGGAATTCCTTAACTCTGTCGAGTGAGAGCATCGGCTTGTTCTCGTCAGGATTCTCAGCGACTGCTTCGGAGATTCCGAGAGAATCGGCGAGCTCGTCCAAGTTACCGAATTCTGAGATTACGATACCGACTGCTTCGTTCTCTGTCTTGCCTTCCTTGATAAGCTCTTCATACTTATCTTCCATCATTTCGAGGAGCTCGGTCTTGGCTCTTCTGACTTCTTCCGTATTGGGAAGATTACGGAACATATTGTCCAGATAATTTCTTATAGCGTTCATACGATTGCCCCCTCATCCGCGATAAACTTTTCAATTACTTCCTTCGTGAGTTTCCACTCTTCGCACTTAGCGCGGTAATGCTCCTTACCGGCCTCAGTCAGACGATAGTAGGTTCTCTTCTTTCCACCTGCCAGATCCTCATCAACGAAAGATTCAATGAAACCGTTCTTCTCCATTCTCGTGAATGCGGAATAAAGGGTTGTTTCCTTGATGATGTACTTGTCTTCGGACAACGTTCTGATTTCCTTGGAAATCTCATAACCGTAAGACGGTCTGGACAGAAGCAGATACAAAATGATTATGTCGTTATAACCTCTAATGACATCACTGCTGATCTCTGCCATAAATCTATCTCCTTCCGGGATTGTTACGACTGTCGTTGCTACGATTGCCGTTGTTACGACTGTCGTACCACGCCTGTCGTAGTAAATATAACACCACCCCAAAACCATGTCAACAACAAATTTCGAAATATTTGCAAATACCTTTATATACAAGTGGTTTTCGCGTTGTTATAGTATTTCTATCCAATTAAATAATTCCGAAAAGAGGTACATGCCCATGGACATTTATGTAGACATCAAGGCCCTTAACAACTCTGGCGACGGATCACAAACGAATCCGTTCGGAACCATCTCCGAGGCAGCAGCAATTGCACAACCCGGCGATACAGTCCATGTGGCACCCGGTGTTTATCGCGAGTACGTATCACCCAAAAACGGCGGTACGGAAGACGCCCGCATCACATACGTAAGTGACGAGCCTCTGGGCGCTACCATTACAGGTGCCGAGAGGATCACAAACTGGGAACCGTACCAGGGCGACATCTGGGTAGCTCGCGTAGACAATTCACTTTTCGATCCTAATTACAATCCTTATACAACCTATGTATACGGCGACTGGTATTTCGCAAAGCGCGAAAAGCACGTCGGCTGCGTATACATCAACGACCGCCGTCTCTATGAGGCAGCATCCGTTGAGGAAGTAATCGAAGCAAAGCCCTGGCCCCATTCATGGGTACCCGAGGAAGCTTCCTACAAGTGGTACGCAGAGCAGGACGGCGACGTTACCGTTATCTATGCTAACTTCTCAGGCCTCAACCCCAACGAAGAGATGGCTGAGATCAACGTAAGAAGAATGTGCTTCTTCCCTGCTGAGACCGGACGCAATTACATCACCGTCCGCGGCTTCAAGATCTGCAAAGGCGCTACAAACTGGGCACCTCCGGCAGCATGGCAGGAAGGCATCATCGGCCCCCACTGGTCAAAGGGCTGGATCATCGAAGACAACGAAGTATATTTTGCAAAGTGCTCAGGCATCGGCCTCGGCAAGTACCTTGATCCCGAGAACAACCACTACTTCACATACCAGAAGCTTAAGAGCCCCACACAGATGGAGCGTGACGCAGTATGCCGCGGTCAGTATCACGGATGGCTCAAGGAGAACATCGGCAGCCACATCGTCCGCCGCAACAACATCCACCACTGCGAGCAGGGCGGAATCATCGGCCGTATGGGCGCTGTCTTCTCCACAATTGAAGACAACCACATCCACCACATCAACAACATGATGGAACTTGGCGGTGCAGAAGTTGCAGGCATCAAACTTCACGCAGCTATCGACGTCGTTATGAGACGCAACCACATCCACCATTCAACAATGGGTATCTGGACAGACTGGGAAGCTCAGGGCACACGCATTACACAGAACCTGCTCCACGACAACCAGCGTCCGGCATTCGCTACACCTCTCGACGGCGCAATGGGCAGTGAGGATATTTTCGTTGAGGTAGGCCACGGTCCTACGCTGATCGACAACAATATTCTGCTCTCTGACGTATCACTCCGTATCGCTACACAGGGTGTCGCAATGGTCCACAACCTCATCTGCGGTGCGTTCACATCCGTAGGCGCAGGCACCGACTGGCGTTACACACCTTACCACATGCCGCACAGAACGGAAGTCATGGGCTTCATGACGATCCTCCACGGTGATGACAGATTCTACAACAACATCTTCTTCCAGAGACAGACAAAGGCATCCCTCGTCTCCCGTTTCCCCAGCGGCAAGATCGAAGAGGAAGAGCGCGTGGTCGGTACACACGTTTGGGACCACTACCCTATCTATGAAGACTGGATCAAGCAGTTTGATCTCGAGAATGAGACACCCGACATGATGAAGATCGCAAAGGCTCACTTCGATCACCTCCCCGTCTGGATCGACGGCAACGCTTACTTGGGCGGCGCCCTCCACTTCTGCAAGGAAGAGAACTTCCTATTCGACGACAAGAGCGAAGTTTATGTCAATATCCGCGAAGAAGACGACCGCGTTTACCTCGACACGAACCTTGCTGAAGTTGTTGGCTCATTCACCGCTTCTCTCATCACTACTGACGTTCTCGGAAAGGCATTTGAACCTCAGCAGAGATTCGAAGACCGCGACGGCAACGACATCATCTTCGACACCGACTACTTCGGTGCAAAGAGATCTGCCATCATCCCCGGTCCTTTCGCTGGTTTGGACGTCAACGACATTAACGTAGTTTTATAAGGTTGATCTAGTTACATATTTGGGGCGGCTGCTTAAGGGTGGCCGCCTTTTTTTGTGTTTTGCTACTGCTTTCGCGTAGTTTCCACCTTTCGAGCAGCGAAAAAACACTTTTCAAAATTCGTTCAGTTTCGGGGTCAATTCAGGTAAGTTTTTTGAAAAAATGCTTATTATTTCAAAATTCTTTCAAAAACAGGGCACTTTCTGAAATTCTACAGAAATCCATAATCCACGGATACTCACCTGATAACAGAAGACATCATGATCCGAGTGGTAAATGTAGAATTTTATTTCTTTTTTCTTTACCACCCGAAATTCATTTTTCACGCATTTTCGCTCTGTCGGTTTTGTCGTATTTTGTCGCATTTGTTTACACAAAAACGACAAAGAGCCACTTTATAATCCGACTATGATTAAATTACTTGATTACATACCGAGAGAGTATCTAGCTCTCAAGATTAACTACTGCAGACAACAACTTAAACTGTTGCCTAATACAAAAATGCAAATCCACAAAGTATCCGGCATTCCAACGGAAAGACTGTTCGTTGGAAATCACAGATATAACCCCAATTCTCCTACAGGCCAAAAATACATGTCTGTTTTTATACAACGTGACGAATTAGAAAGACAGTTACGAGTATATCTGTCAATTTGGGACTACTATTTCAAAGATGAACCCCTCCCGGAATGCGAACCTCATCCTGTCAATCGGACATTATGCATCGATGCTCACAACAGAGTCATCATGAACAGAGCATATTTCGATAGTCTCGAGAACGATGCAAACAAGAAATACCCGAAGCCTAAAGACTATCCGTTTAACGGAATATACTACCGTTCTTCAGCTGAACGGGAAATAGCAATCTTTTACACTGAGATGGGTATCCCTTTCAAGTACGAACCAGCAATACTAATTAAAGACATAACAACTTTTTCCTTTCCGGATTTTGTCTTATACATACCTGAACTGGACAACTGCAAAATTCATGAACACTTTGGAATGAAAGATTCTGCGAGCTATCTGAAGATCACAAAAAATAAATACTACAACTACACAAATGCAGGTCTTGTCCCAGAATTAGACATAATCTTCACTCACGATGTCGAAGAAGTCCCGTTTGATATCAGATATGCAGCTGCAAAACTAAACACCGCTATATATGGAACAATGATAGCAACAAATCTGTAATTGCAACCAGCTTGTACCTGGAATCCCAGTCCGCACTCACTTTCCTGCTTCCGCTTTTGCTTCAACAGGCGCCTCTTTGTCGGCCTTCTCCTTCTTGTCCTTCATGAATCGGTCGAGGATACCGGAGAAATATTTGCCTGCAGTCTTGTCAATCTCGAAAACCTTGATTACCTGGATGATGATGATCGCAAGTACCGGTCCGAGCAGGAAGCCGCCGGCGCCCCAGATATAGACACCTGCCGCCATGGCAATGAGCGTGATCAGAGGATGCATCTTCAGGGACTTCCCGAGAACGGCGGGCTCAACGAAACGGCGGATGATCGACATTACTATAAGTCCGATGATCATTATTACCACCGACATATAGTTTCCGTGGGCTGCCTGGTAGATCATCATCGGAACCATAGTTGCGCTGACGCCCAAAACCGGCAGGAAATCGATCAGGGCCGTAATGATGGACAGCACGATCGCATACTCATGAAGGCCTGCGATCCAGAATACGATGAAAGATTCAACTGCAGTGAGAATAAACAGAACGAGATAGCCTCCGAGCACGCGGAAAACGGTAACTGAGAGGTTATTAAGCAAAGTAAAGATACGGTTTCTGAACTTACGGTTAGGCGTATTCTTAACGAACGCCTTCAATACAGTGGGACCGTCGTTGATGAAATAGAAGCCACTCAAAAGGATGCTGATCACGAAGAATACTGCGTAAGGGAGATTTCCGACGAGCTCCCAGACGGTTGTAAGCGATGAGCTGATTACCTGCGGGATGCTCTTGATTATTGTCTGACCCATGTTGGAGACGTTCTCCCTGATCGAGAGCATCATGTCTTCGGTAAGGAAACCGCCATTCTCAACGCTGAAACGTGTGAGGATCTGGGTGTCGAGCATCTCGGAGGGCTTGATCGTCGTAGCGGCCTCAGCAAGTGTTACGAGCAGGTTGTTTGCCTGATAGATCAGACCTATGCAGGTAATGATGATGAAGATGCACAGGAAGATATTGAGGATGACATACATGACAATGGCAGTTTTCGTGTGTGTCGATTTCCTGTGACCGGGTTTGGTCTTTTTTGGATCCTTATCGAAAGCCTTTGCAACGGGCTTGGCCATCATGTCTGATGTTTTCGCGAGCAGGAATCCGATAAGGAACGGAATGAGTATTACCGCTACTATCTTGCCGACATAACCTAAGGCGACGATTATCGCCACCATCAGTATGAACTTAATCATGGACATGACCGACGCGCGGTCTTTCTGATATCTCTCTATATCATTCATTATTGTAAGCCTCTTAACCTTTTTATCCCCAGGAGATATTTATATTCTAAATCCGTCGAAAAGCAATGCCCAGAAGACAATGCATACAATAATGCCTAAAACAAAGGTGAGGTTGAATCCCCACAGGAGACCTGCAGCCTTGCCGCCGTCCCGCTCTTCAGGCTCTCTGGGGTCGCCGTAGATGTCTGCGCTGTATGCGACGTGGAACTCGCCCAATGCCTTTCGAAAGAAGGAAATAAGGATAATTGCGACGAAGATCGCAGGAATGCATGCATAGTAAATGGTATTCGGGACGTCACTGAAGGTCCTTACGGTCGTAAGGTCTATCTCTTCAACGATAAAACCGATGAGGATTCCCGTAAAACGGGCACCGATGAGTGCAAGGATCGGTCCGTAGATGTTCTCCGTTCTGGATCTTAATATGCAGAGCCACCAGCCGATGACAAGAATTGCCGGAAGGTCGATGAAATCAAACGAGAACAGCGCGATCAGTATCGGGATTATTATGAACGCCCATGTCTTGTGCTTCTCGGTAAAGCCCTGCCATACGATGCCCATGAAGAACAGTGCGAAACCGAATGCAGGAATGACTGTATCTATAAGGATGCTTAGGGCCAGAGTCAGGCCTGATCTCCCCTCAAGATGGTAGAAAACGGCCGGGAAAACCACGGAACCGCCCGTCCTGAGCCAGAAAGCCAGGAAAATGTTATGAAAAGATGCCTTGATAAGATATAAAGGCGCGCCAGACAGGAATGACAGGATAAGCACTCCGATTCCCGTGTAACGGCCGGTAATGTCAAGTTTGCCCTTCTCAGCTATAAAGACTGCGGGAACCACAAATGCGAACATGACGATCATGAGGACGATCACCGCGCAGCCGATCAGGGATGTTGACGAGAACGGGAAAGCCCCTCCGAACAACAGCTTCAGGAGCAGAATGGACAATCCCATGCCTACCCCTCCGAAAAACACCGGATAGCCCCAGTTAAAGGGCTTCGGGACTTTGAACGAGTTTACGATGAAATTCTTAACTGCCTGCAGAACAGCCATCAGAAACGCACTCCGAGAAGTTGGATCATGTCGAGCATCTTCTCAAAGAAGAAGGGTTCCATGATTGCAAATACAGCGCATCCCAATGCCAGGAACGGTCCGAAAGCCATGTAATCGGGATCCTCTGCGAAGTGGATCTTGGCCTTCTCGCGCTGAAGCTTGAGTTTCTCGGCGCGAGGATCTTCCGCTTCTGCAATCCTCTTCTTCTCTGCGGCAATTCTCTTCCTCTTCCTGATAATGAGCGGAACGGCGAAGATCAAGGCTGAGAAGATTGATACATAAACGAGAATGACGAGTCCGTAGCAGCCCGTGATGAGGCCGGTTGCGAACAGGAGCCACATATCGCCCATTCCCATGCCCTCACGGCCAAGGAACGTGATCGACAGGAAGCCGATGAGCCAGATGGCGCCGCCACCGATGACGGAAGCGATGATTTTGTTAAGGAGCGGGATCCACCATGCGACATTGGGCGTAAACCATACAGAGCCTTCGAGCAGGTCAGCTGCAACGGACAAAACGCCGCAGAGTGCGATATAGATCGAGAACTGGTCCGGAATGATGCGGTTTAACTTATCGGCCATCATGACCAGGTTCAATACGGGAATTACAAGGAATATAACCGCGAGGTGCATGGGTCTGAAGGTCACGATGTAGTCGTTATAACAGAAGAAGATCGCGACGACATAGCAGATCACGCAGAACAGCACGGCAAAGAGGCCTTCCGGAAAAGGTCTCATTCTCTTAGAGGGCCTGTAATCAGGATCCTGGGGCGTTACCCCGTAATCCTGAAGCCATTTATCGGGAAATCTCCCGAAAAGCCAGGTAATCAGGACGCCTGCGACGATTCCTGCTACAACGGCAAAAACATAGTAAATTGCAATATTCATATCAACTGAAGTTTAATATAACGCGCCGAAAAATACAAATAATATAAGAATATTGTCCATATCTGTCTTTACGGCCTCCCGAAAACATTACACAACTGTAAATTCTTCGCAAAAATCGAACAAATTCGTCATTTTACGCTAATTTTTGTTGTCAAAAAAACACCTGAAAATATAGGTTTTCGGGCAGATTTTGGTAAAAAAAACGAACTTATTCCATTTAATTGCTAACGACCAGCAATATTGCTACAATCAATCGTATCTATTTTGGAGGTAAGTAGGTGTCTTTACGGGTAATTCGGACACCGAAAAGTTGGAAATGGCAACAGTTACAGCAAAAGCGCTTGAGCAGATGATGCAGGCGCACGTAAAGGCCGAGACAGGCATGAGCCTCGAACAGGCAACACCCCGTGATTACTGGACAGCACTCTCGAAGAGCATCGTTGAGATCATCTCCGAGAACTGGATGGCAACAAGACACAAGTACAATCAGGGCCGTCAGGCTCACTATTTCTCAGCAGAGTTCCTCGAAGGACGCTCAATGCTGAACAACCTCGTAAACCTCGGTATTTACGATCAGGCAAAGGAAGCTCTTGCTACTTTCGGCCTTGATATCACTGATATTCTTGAGGAAGAAACAGACCCTGCTCTCGGAAACGGCGGCTTGGGACGTCTCGCAGCATGCTTCCTCGATTCATGCGCAACACTCAATCTCCCTGTAACGGGTTACGGAATCCTCTATCGTTACGGTCTCTTCAGACAGGCTATCGAGAACGGTTTCCAGAATGAGTATCCTGATTCCTGGATGGAGCACGGATATCCTTTCATTCTCCCCAGATACGACCGCAAGGTTAAGATCCACTACTCAGACATCGACGTTTGGGCTATTCCCTGCGATCTCCCCATCACAGGTTACGGCACAAAGAACGTTAACCTCTTAAGACTCTGGAAGGCTGAGCCTGCACAGGAATTCAACTTCAATCTCTTCAATTCACAGAGATTCGACGACGCCGTCATCGAGAGAAACAGAGTTCAGGACATCTGGAGAGTCCTCTATCCTAACGACACTTCTTACGATGGTAAGGTTCTCCGTGTAAGACAGCAGTACTTCTTCGTTTCTGCTTCTCTGCAGGACATCATCTACAGATATAAGAAGTATCACGGCGACGATCTCCACGATTTCGCTAAGTACAACACGATCCAGCTCAACGATACACACCCCGTTGTTGCTATCCCTGAGCTCATGAGACTCCTCGTTGACGAGAACGGCATCGAGTGGACAGAGGCATGGCAGATCGTTAAGGATACTTTCGCTTATACAAACCACACGATCATGGCAGAGGCACTCGAGAAGTGGGATATCTCCATCTTCCGTTTCCTCTTCCCCAGAATCTTCGAGATCATTGAAGGCATCAACAACCAGTTCCGTGCACAGATGTACGAGGCAGGCCTCTATTCCGAGGTTATCGACCGTATGTCTCCTCTTTGCGACGGCAAGATCCACATGGCTTGGATGGCTATCTACGGTTCACACTCCGTAAACGGCGTTGCTGCCCTCCACACAGACATCCTCAAGAACGAGACACTCAAGGACTGGTACGCAATCTATCCTGAGAAGTTCTCCAACAAGACAAACGGCGTTACACCCCGTAGATGGCTCAGATCCTGCGATCCTGAGCTCGCTGCCCTCATCACATCACTTCTCGGCAGCGACAAGTGGGTTACAAACCTTGATCTGCTCAAGGATCTCGAAAAGTACGCTGACGACGACAAGGTAATGAAGAAGTTCATCGCCATCAAGAAGGCTAACAAGAAGAACCTCTCCGAATACCTCGAGAAGACAAAGGGCATCAAGCTTAACCCCAATTCCTGCTTTGACGTACAGATCAAGCGTCTCCACGAATACAAGAGACAGCTTCTTAACGCTCTCTATGCTCTGAACCTCTACGACAGACTCAAGGAGAATCCGAAGCTCGACATGCCGCCGGTAACGATTCTCTTCGCTGCAAAGGCTGCTCCGGGTTACTTCAGAGCAAAGGCTATCATCAAGTTCATCAATGAGATCGCAAGACTCATCGACTCTGATCCTGACATGAATGGCAGACTCAAGGTCGTATTCGTTGAGAACTATAACGTTTCAGTCGGCGAGAAGATGTTCCCTGCAGCAGACGTTTCCGAGCAGATCTCCACAGCAGGTCTCGAGGCTTCAGGTACAGGTAACATGAAGTTCATGATGAACGGTGCCGTAACTCTCGGTACTTTGGACGGCGCTAACGTTGAGATCGCTGAGTGCGTAGGCGACGACAACATCTACATCTTCGGCTGCCGCTCACAGGATATGGCTGCTACAAAGGCTTACTACAATCCGAAATGGCAGTATGAGAACATCCCCGGCCTCAAGAAGTGCCTCGACCGTCTGGTTGACGGCTCCTTCAACGACGAGGGCACAGGCATGTTCAACGACCTCTTCAACGGTCTCATCTACGGCTCCAACTGGCAGCCCGGCGATCCTTACTATGTATTGGGCGACTTCGATGACTATCGCAAGACACGCGACCAGCTCTACAAGGATTATCAGGACAACCTCGCATGGGCTAAAAAGTGCTGGATCAACATCTGCAATTCCGGCAAGTTCTCTTCTGACCGTACGATTTCCGAGTACGCTGAGGAGATCTGGAAGATCAAGGCTCAGAAGATCTGATCTTTCGCGAGTTAATAACGAATCAAGGGCGCCTCACATACGTGGGGCGTCTTTTTACGCACGGACTGACTGCATATCTACTGCGGGATTTCTGCAGGATTTCAAAAATGCCCTGTTTTCTGAACGGATTTTGAAAATTACAGCCTTTTTTCAAAATCTGTTCAGTTTCGGGCATGTTTTTGGTACGTTTTCTGAAATCAGCGGTTTTTTCGCGTCTCACAACCAATAAACTGTTCCGTGGCTGTTTTCAGCTCGAAAGAAATAACTGCAAATGACACTCTGCCACTGTTTTCTACCCCCACCCGTCACCCGCTTTATGACAAATTCCTAAAATATTATATATAATGACAATCCCCTCCCTTTTGTTGTATAATCTTCTTTAAATCTTTTAAGGAGGAACTTTATATGCCTATTTTCCAGGACGCAAAAGGTAAGAACATCTCCAACTTCCAGAAGATGATCGATGAAAAGAAAAATACGATCCGCAAATACTACGACGAGATCGGCCATCTCTACTATGGTCAGTACAAGGACGTAAACGTTGACGTTACTAAGGACATCAACGCCAGATGCGAATCCATTTCCAATCTTTACATCGAGATTGAAGACCTTAACGTTAAGATCCTCCGCGAGAGAGGCCTTAAGAAGTGCGCAGTCTGCGGTACAGAGAATAACCTGTCCAACGCTTTCTGCTTCAAGTGCGGTGCAAGATTTGATGACAACGATGCAGTTCCCGCTGACGTAGTTGCTCCTCCGAACGCTTCTGCTACTCCCTCTCGCTTCGCTGAAAAGAAAACTATCGCGCCCGTAGCAGCACCAGCACCTGCTGCACCCGCTGAAAAGATTGAAGCAAATACAGCTGACGAGTCAATCGCAGCAGAAGATATTAAGGAGGAATGAGGAATAGATGGCACAGATTTTCGAACAGGAATCAAGAACATTTTCTGAGTATCTTTTGATACCCAACCTCACAACAGAAAAGAACACACCTGATCAGGTAGACCTCTCCGCACCTATTGCGAAGTACAGAAAGGGTCAGGAAGAATCACGACTCAAGATCAACATCCCCGTTGTATCAGCAGTAATGCAGGCTGTAAGTGACGACGGAATGGCAATCGCTCTCGCAAGATGCGGCGGTCTGTCCTTCATCTTCCAGTCACAGTCCATTGAGTCACAGTGCAACATGATCAAGAGCGTTAAGAAGTACAAGGCAGGAATCGTTGAGTCTGATTCCAACCTCTCACCTGAAGATACTCTTGAAAAGGTTATCGAGCTTCACGAGAAGACAGGTCACGGCACTGCAGCAGTTACAGAAGACGGTACAGCTGAAGGCAAGCTTTTGGGTCTCGTTACAACCCGTGATTACCGTGTAAGCAGACTCTCACTCGATACAAAAGTAAAAGAGTTCATGACTCCTATCGAAAAGCTCGTTACTGCACCTGAGGGCACATCCCTTAAGGAAGCTAACGACATCATCTGGGACAACAAGATCAACCAGCTCCCTATCGTAAACTCTGAAGGCAGACTCGTTGGTCTCGTTTTCCGTAAGGACTACGAATTCCACAAGGCTAACCCTTATGAGCTCCTCGACTCCGAGAAGAAGCTCATCGTTGGTGCCGGAATCAATACAAGAGACTACGAAGAGCGTGTACCTGCACTCCTGGAAGCAGGCGCTGACGTTCTCTGCTTAGACTCTTCTGACGGTTTCTCCGTTTGGCAGGAGCGCGCACTCAAGTGGTGCAAGGAAAACTATCCTGATGCCATCGTAGGTGCCGGCAACGTTGTAGACGCAGAAGGCTTCAGATTCCTCGCTGACTGCGGCGCAGACTTCATCAAGATCGGTATCGGCGGCGGTTCCATCTGCATCACTCGTGAGCAGAAGGGTATCGGCTGCGGCCAGGCTTCTGCAGTTCTCGCAGTTGCTGAGGCACGTGACCAGTATTTCAAGGAAACAGGCGTATACATCCCTCTGTGCTCTGACGGCGGTATCGTTCACGATTACCACATGGCTCTGGCACTCGCAATGGGCGCTGACTTCCTCATGCTCGGCAGATATTTCGCAAGATTCGACGAGTCACCTACGAGAAAGCTCCTTGTAGGCGGCACATACGTTAAGGAATATTGGGGCGAAGGTTCCAACCGTGCACGTAACTGGCAGCGTTACGACGACGGTGGCAAGGGCGGCAAGATGGCTTTCGAGGAAGGCGTTGACTCTTATGTTCCTTACGCCGGTAACTTGAAGGACGGTCTTGATACTTCCCTCGCGAAAGTCAAGGCAACTATGTGCTCCTGCGGTTCTTCTTCCATCGAAGAGTTCCAGCAGAAGGCTCGCCTCGTTGTAGTTTCTTCTACATCCATCATCGAGGGCGGCGCTCACGACGTTATCCAGAAGGAAAACGACAGAACAGCTAGATAAAACATTGACATAAATCTATATAAGACTAGGAGACAGACAAAATGGCTGACGAAATCATCAAGAAGCAGATTACCAAGGAAGGTTTTGACGAATTACAGAACGAGCTTTCCGAGCGTAAGACAAGTAAGAGAAGCGAAATTGCCAAGAGAATCGAAGATGCTAAGGCTCAGGGCGACCTCTCAGAGAACTCCGAGTACGATGAAGCCAGAGCAGAACAGGCTGAGAACGAATCACGTATCGAAGAACTCGAAGCAATCCTCAAGGCTGTTGAGGTCGTTGACGATTCAAACCTCACAACAGACAAGGTTTCTCTCGGTTCCAAGGTAACTCTTCAGAACACTGCTACAAAGCAGGAGTACACATATAAGCTCGTTGGTGAATCCGAGATCGACTTCAAGAAGAAGAGAATCTCAGAGAACTCACCCGTAGGCAGAGCTATCTCCAACCAGAAGAAGGGTAAGACAGTTTCCGTTTCCACACCTTCCGGCATCATCAAGTACAAGATCATCAAGATCGAGAAGTAATTCTAAACTTACTAAATCATTTCGAAAACTAACATATCAAGAGAGTAATTATGGCTAAGAAATTCGTACCTCAGACAGAACCTTTAAGTGCAGAAGAGATCCAGGAACAGACAAGATTCCGTATGGAGAAGCTTAAGGCCCTCCAGGCAGAAGGCAAGGATCCTTATGAAGAACTTACATACGACGTTACAAACCACTCAATCGAGATCACCGGCGACTACGATTCTTTCGCTGGTAAAACAGTTAGAGTTGCAGGACGTCTGATGTCAAAGCGCGGCATGGGTAAGGTATCTTTCTGCGACCTTTACGACAGAAGGGGCAAGATCCAGATCTTCACAAAGATCGACAACCTCCCCGAAGAAGAGTACAAGGCATGGCAGAACCTCGATATCGGCGACCTCGTTGGCGTTGAGGGTGAGGTTTACATGACTGAGAAGGGCGAAGTTTCCATTCTCACAAAGTCATACAAGCTCCTTGCCAAGTGCCTCCATCCCCTGCCGAACAAGTATCAGGGCCTGAAGGACACTGACGTACGTTACCGCCAGAGATATCTTGACCTCATCGTTAATCCCCAGGTTAAGGAGACTTTTGAGAAGAGATCCAAGGTCATCAAGGAGATCCGTAACTTCTTAGCAGACAGAGACTTCATGGAAGTCGAGACTCCGCTCCTCGTTTCAAACGCAGGCGGTGCTGCTGCAAGACCGTTCACAACACACTTCAACGCTCTTGATATCGACTTAAAGCTCCGTATCTCATTGGAGCTCTACCTCAAGAGACTCCTCGTTGGCGGCTTCGAAAGAGTATTCGAGATCGGCAGAGTTTTCCGTAACGAAGGTATGGATACACGCCATAACCCTGAGTTCACTCTCATGGAGCTCTACCAGGCATACACAGACTACAACGGCATGATGGAGCTCACAGAGTCCATGTTCCGCTATGTAGCTGAAAAGGTATGCGGCACAACACTCATCAAGTACGGCGACCTCGAGATCGACTTCGGTAAGCCGTTTGAGAGACTCACAATGAACGATGCGATCAAGAAGTATGCAGGAATCGATTTCGATACTGTAGAGAGCGACGAGGCAGCTAAGAAGCTTGCTGACGAGCATCACATCGAGTATGAGACATGGCACACAAAGGGTGACATCGTTAACCTCTTCTTCGAGGAATACTGCGAGAAGAACCTTCTCCAGCCTACATTCATCATGGATCACCCGATCGCCATCTCCCCTCTCACAAAGAAAAAGAAGGGCTCACCTGACAAAGTTGAGAGATTCGAGCTTTTCATCAATACATGGGAAATGTGCAATGCTTACTCAGAGCTCAACGATCCTATCGATCAGCGCGAAAGGTTTGCCGCACAGGACGCTACAGCTGAAGCAGGCAACGACGAAGCAGATCACACAGACGAAGACTTCCTCAATGCCCTCGAGCTCGGTATGCCCCCTACGGGCGGTATCGGCTACGGCATCGACCGTCTCGTAATGCTGCTGACGGATAGTCCGAGCATCAGAGATGTTTTGCTCTTCCCGACGATGAGACCGCTTGATTAACAATCAATCTATCACGTATCCGTTTCGGTCGGAAACCCAATAAAATCAAGCATTTCAGCCCATTCTGCCCAGTGCAGGATGGGCTGTCTATATTGGCTACCATACCAATTCCTTACCAAAAACAGGAAAACAGCTCGCAGGTGCGATGAAAACGCACATTTCTCGCATGTTCGAGCACTTTGTCGCTTGAAAATCGGACATTGATCAGTATCTGAGCGTAGAGCTGTGTAGATTCATATGATGCCATGTACTCTTCTTTTATTGACCGTATTTTTCCCGGGGCAATTGGTGTGGTTTTGGTGTGTTAGTCTTATTTCTCGCAGTTCCATGTAGATAATGGCAGGTAAATGTAGACTTACATTAAGTTGAGGAATTATATGACCTGGACATAGTGACATTATCGCATGTACGATGACGAAAATCGCATAATGGAATCTTTTTACACTGTCCCCTATCCTTGTGTCAAAGCTTCGATTTCAACAAGGAGGTGCCGGATCATGAGAAATAAGCCTAAACTCGATCTGGGCCTTAATGCGTTCGAAGAATTGTTCATGACAGATAAAGAGCGAGTAGAAGCACGCCTCCCTAAGATCTTTGATATCCCTATTGAGCTTATAGATGACTTTCCGGAGCATCCGTTCAAGGTACGTATGGATGAGGACATGGAGCAGCTCGTAGCCAGCATAAAGGAACAGGGGCTTATCACTCCCGTTATCCTGCGCCCGAAAGAAAAAGGAAGATATGAGATGGTTTCCGGTCACAGGCGGAAAGAGGCCTGTTTACGGGCGGGGTTAGCCTGGATCAAGGCTGAAATCCGCGAGATAACCCATGATGAGGCCATAATCGTCATGGTGGACTCTAACCTTCAGCGTTCTGTAATCCTCCCCAGTGAGAAAGCTTTCTCATATAAAATGCGTTTAGAAGCACTCAAAAGACAAGGTATGCGTGGCGATTTAACTTCGACCCCACTGGGGCCGAAGTTGGGAACCCGTTCAAATCAAGAGGTTGCTGCCCAAGTTGGCGACAGTAAAACCCAGGTGCAGCGGTATATTCGGTTAACAGAACTCATTCCTGATCTCTTGGACCTTGTCGATATCGGCAAAGTATCTTTCCGCCCTGCAGTTGAACTCTCCTACCTTACACCTGACGAACAAGAAACTGTTTATGATCAAATCATATATAACGAGTGTCTGCCGTCACATGCTCAAACCATCAGGATGCGGAAGTTATCCAAAGACGGCCTGCTTACCGATGCAATTATTAATAAGATTATGAAAGAAGAAAAGCCTAACCAGATAGATAAAATCCACATCCCCTATTCTGAGATTCGCCCGTACATCCCAAGAGGCATCTCATACGAGAAAACCGGAGAGTATATTAAGAAGGCTCTAGAATTTTATTACCAGCACAAAAATCGTTTATAAACCAAATGATATAATTAATTGTCAAAGCCTTAATTCTGATTATCTGTTATTCTCAAAGGCATTTATTCATGCACGATGCGATCACTAGGTCAATATTATTGGAGCTGAACTTATGAAATATGAAATGGTCGAAATGATCGACAATAGATTAGACCTGCTTTTTCCCGAAAAGGAATTATTCGCATACTCGCCATTCTCCTTAAGTGAACTTCGTGACAATATTATCTTATTCATTATTAAGGATGCTTATGCAGAAATAGAGGAGAAACTTTCACTGCGAGCTAATCGCGGAAATGATAATGATGATCAGCGGATGCGCGACAGTCGTTATCTAGCATATGCCCAACATTACAGAAGTCTACTTTATCAACGGGTAGAAAAACAGACAGGTGTTAAAATCCCCGAATTATTACCTGACGATATTTCTTCTATGAATGAAAAACTCGATGGTCATAGATTAACAAGAATGCAGTATTTTGAACTGAATACCATAGCAGACCATCCGCTTTTTAAGGCCATTACTTATAAAAGAATATGCGATGTAAAGAAAATATCTAATGATAGATTTATCGAATATATGACTGATTACGATAACTTTATTGCTTCTCTTACAGAAAAACTTGACGGAGACGACGAGGATGTAATCTTTGCAACAATAGCGTTATTTACTCTTGAGTGGATATATAAAGTAGAGTTATTTTATTCGTTCGCAATAGAAGCAGAAAAAGCACAATCAAAGATACTGCCAATTGAACGATTACCATTACTATGTGCAATCCGTCCGGTACCACTTCCACCAGATTATATTCAAAGAAGTTATATGGAAAGCAGATATGTTCTTCACAGAAAACAACTTATTCCCTGCTTATTCCATTATGATGATGCTGATTGGTGCGAAATAATTCTAAAATTCAATGAATACATGGCAGCTGAATACTCTATTCGTACTGAAATCGTGTCAAAGTGGTCGATGCCGGAGTTCTTTTATACTCATTTTGACAAATCGCAGTGGGCAAACTTCTTCAGGAATCATTATGATATTCGCACAATGTATTCGCAAAAGGAATGGACCAACAAACGCATCAGAACAGTACGTCAAATCTATGAAGCTATGACTATTGATCAACCGCACCCGTCCAACGGCTAATCCTCGTTTTTCCGATTTTTCGTTCTTAATTGGCACCTAAATAATGCATTAATCTTAGGCTACATCAAAGGAGCGTGGCCACAATCCTTTCAGAAGCAAAATTGTTTATGAAAAGGAGACTTATACGATGAATTACAATCTTTATTTTGATGCTATTTTCAAGGCTTTGGATGTTACGGCTAATGTCGTTGGCAATTTTGATTGCACTACCTATGTGAGGTCAACAAATGATCTGTGCGGAGATGAACCTCTATACCATGAACTTGACACACAGGAAGAACTCATTAAGAATGCCACAGATATCCCCACAGAGAAGAAACTGGCATATCTAAAAGCCATTTCATATCAACGTAGCGAGCTTCGCGAAAATGAAATCCGCTGCAAGATTGAATGTGCTGAGGCAATAGACAGAGGCATGGAAAAGAGAGGTCAGATATTTACCAAGGTGTTTCTCGCCATATTATCAGGTGGTGTGACTCTATTGCCTGATGCTGTTTCCTCAGTAGGACTATCAATTAAAAAGGCGCAAACAGAAATGTTTACTGTGCCTGACTCGAATAGCAAGTATTAATTCTAATGACTTAATTGTTATTAAATCACTGTGTCAACAAGTACATTATTGGGACAAAACTATATTCTACGTATTAAAGTATTATGAATTTTCTTTTGTCGCCTTATTGAGGCTTAGGATGATACAATTTCAGTAAATCATTGGTATGTAACCTAAAATGCTGATTATCAGTAGTTGGAGGAAATGATATATGTCATTTGATACGCTTGAATCTTTGTGCAATCGCTTTGACCCTTCTGTTAGTCTGAAAGAAGCTTTTATTAAAAGAGCCGATGAATTCACTAAATTCGTACACGGCAAAGATAGAAACAATGATCCTATTGATTTTTCTAATCCAAACTCTATTCTGGCAGAGGAAATCTATAAAAAGCAACTATTTGACAGTGCTCAACGAATGCTTAATGTAAATAGTTGGCAAAAGTCTTGGGCTGGCACCGGAAAAATTTATAGAAAACTCTTACCAGTAATCAATGATAAAGATAACAATCTCATAAAATACTACGGAATAACCCATTTTTTGAATCAAATAACAGATAACAAGGGTAATTATAGCGTCAAAGCTGAACAAGTCATTTTCGATATCTTTAGGGGAGAAAATGAATCCATTGCTTTTGCAAATGCAATTGAAGAATTCGGCGGAAGATACTCAACAATAGCATATCTATTCTTCTTAAAGGACGACAAAAAGTTTCTTCCATGTGCCCCTCAGAAATTTGAAGAAAGCTTTCAACGACTTAATATAAATATTAAGCTTGCTGGGGAATGCAGTTGGGAAAACTATAGCAGATTTATCAAAATTATCGATTGCATACGCGAAATAATGCCTGAATATATGCCATTAAATCATGAACCCACACTTCTCGAAGCTCATTCTTTCGTGTGGATAATTGGTAGAGATTATTATGACAATTGGTATAAAGCTCAAGAATACCAAAAGCTTATGACCATAGAAAAACAACGGCTCCAACAGGAAAAAGAAGAACGTGAACGGAATAAGATTCCGACAAAATATTTGTCAGATTTTTCAGATGAAGAGCTTAATTCATTAGCACCTAGCTTTGTAAATAAGGTGATACACAACACGATACACGGAGAGGCAACAATTGTCGAATTTGTTGCTGAACCCGAGCTGGCAATGACAATTTTATATACAGATGATGAGGATGGAAAATATAGTAAACCAATAGAAATAACACTCAATGATGTCTCGAAAAGAAACTACTATTTTGTGCTTGATGAATTAAGTGAAACAAGTTCTGGCGAGAAAAAAACTGATATTTCTATTGAGCAGATCACAGTAGAACCGGATACTATTGAGATCTCTAGTGATGAGAATGAGCAAATAGAACAAGCTGCAAGAATGTCTATCGAACAGTTGAGGTCCGTTGCGGCAAGCCGTGAATCCCTTGTTCCTGAAAAGTATACCGTGCCTACTCAACAATATAAACGTGATAACTTTATTGCCGAACTGGCAAAAAGACAGGCCAGAGGCATCTGTCAGTTGTGTGGAAACCCTGCTCCATTTATCACTGCTGATGGCAAACCTTACCTAGAGTCTCATCATATAGTATGGCTTTCAGAAGGTGGTTCCGATACGATAGAAAACACTGCAGCCGTTTGTCCAAATTGTCATAAACGACTTCACTATTTAAATGATGAAAATGATGTAAAAAAGCTAATCGCAAATAAACAAGTCTCCATGCAACAATAACGCAAGATTATTACTAGTTAGGCATTCAACAAAGTGTCTCACTAAAATAGTCCTTGTATCTTGGCTTGAATTATGCCTGCAACTACGCCTGCTCCAGCATTTATCAAAAAGTCCTTCAATCCGACAAACAGTGCCTTAATTATGCTTGGCGTCTTTTCTTGGGTGATTTGTTCTTTAATTTCAGAAAGCATCTCCAAAACAGCATTTTGATCATCGGGTTTTAATTGTGACTTGAGAATAGCATCTTCTATCTCGGCAACAGCCGAACCTGCCTTTTCATATGAGAAACTTACATTTTCATTTCCTGAAATAATCTGCATATTCTCACTTCGCTGATTTCATCAAGACTCATCCACAACACTTCTTTTAGCGGATTATCTTCTCCTTCATATTCAGGGTCACATCCGGTTACAGCAACAGCATCCAAAGATATTTCAACCTCAAAAGAATAATCT